>Ga0116216_10001597_pt1 | contig 15618 bp, 15 predicted proteins | sample Sb_taG_11_FD_89696 | JGI IMG/M metagenome (GOLD analysis project Ga0116216, IMG submission 89696) | Peat soil microbial communities from Weissenstadt, Germany - Sb_50d_3_AS metaG | ecosystem: Environmental > Terrestrial > Soil > Wetlands > Peat | place: Germany: Weissenstadt | collected 2010-09-21
AGGTGGCCACCGACGGCTCGATGCGTCCCTGCTCGTAGGCAATGAGGGTGGCGTGAGAGGTGCCAGCGCGCCGGGCCAGATCTCGGAGGCTGAGGCCGGCCTCGGCTCTCGCTCGTCGGATGGCCATGGCGGCGTCCACACCGAACATGGTATCGGATCCGATACCATGTTCGAGCAGCGACCGAGGGGGGCTCGGAGGAGCCACGGAGCCAGCCAGCGGCAGAGGCGCCCTGGGAACAGGCGGGGGGCCCTCGACGAGGGCGGGGGGCGCACCGACCGCGCGGCGGTGAGCTGATCGTGAGCGTGCAGGCCAGGGCCCAACGGGCGGGCTGTGGTGGCGCGAAGCGGGAGGTCCGGGGAGGAGCCGTGCGCAGAAGGGGCTGCGTGGGGTCGGGACGGGTGTTGGGTGTCGGGAGGCGTTTCTGGGGCCACCGGCTCGCGTTGGGGGGTGGGTAACCTCGGATGTGACCCCAACCGCCGAAGCGGAACGGGTAGGTGAGCGGCACCCGCCGAATCCCCCTTACGACCCCCCGGTCCGTCGGCCGGGGCAACGTTGGGTCATTGCCGGGGTAACGACAACCGCTCTGCTGTGCATCGTCTTCGTGGTCGTGCTGGTCGTGGGCACTCTGTTCCTACAGTCTGCAGGCCGAGATCTCGGGCAGGGCATCGGACAGGCGATGAGTGTCATCACTCAGGGTGCTGCCGCCAAGGCATCATTCGCGGATGGCGTTGCCAAGGCGCATCACATCCCTGACGGGGGATTGACGCTTGCTGTCTTGAATCAACAACGCCCTGACGTGCGGTGGCTGGCCGGTGATCGGTCCGCGCCGCTCAGCGGTAACGACCCCTATGTCAGCATCAGCGTGGCGGGTGACTACGTCATAACAGTGGCCGACTTCGCCAGTTGTACGTTTGGCCTGACCGTTTCTGCGAAGAACGACCCAATCATCAGCCAGGACCACCTTCCTGGTGTCGGCACCTACTACGTATTTCCAAACCCGTCGCCATCCCTCACGCCGACTTGCTCGGCTAATGCAGCACCCACCACGGGGTGGACGACAGCGGATACTGCGGTGATACGCCAGATCAACGCTTCTTCCTCCGGCTAACGGGTCGCAGTAGCCGTCCGGAGGCGACGGCTGACGCGTAGCAGAGCCAGGAGCCCGGAGAGTGCAAGCAGGGTTGAAAGGGCGCCTGGACGGCCGACGAGGACTAGGCAACGTACAAACCCTGCCTGAAGGGGGATTAGCTGTAGTTGAAGCTGATCTTGGTGAAATTCAGCGAGAGCGACTCAGAGGGAGCGCCCCCCTGACTGCCCCCGAGACATCCCTGGAAGAGGTTGGGGCTGGAGACGTCGGTGGTCTTGGTCACCACGATCTCGTTCACCGAAGGCATAGCGAATCCGGCGACCTCCCCGACCGCCCGGGCCTCCAGGGCCTCGTTGGCCAGGGCGATGACCGCGACGAGCAGTGTCTTCTCCCGCTCGTCGAGTGCCGCCGCCAGCTCATCGAGCTTGCGACCCAGGTTCTCGAGGTCCTGGGCGTCAAACGCGATATCGGTCATTGTGGCCCCTTTCTCGCCGGTGGCCGGCTATACAGCCCGGCCACTGCCTCGCGGAAGGTTCGCCCGGGTCAGGGCCCCGGTGGGCGAGTGTCGCCTGACCGAGCAGTCTGGCCCTTCTCGAACCTTCCCGGCGCTTCTCTTCTTGATGCGAGTAATTGACGGTGCGGGTTTAGTGCGGTTACAGGTTCGCTGGACATCGACGAGAGACGAACAGGCGGTGATGACCACGGCGCTCGGCCGAGGTGAGGGCGGCGGACCAAGCCCACCGCGCCGACGCTGCGCGCCTGGGACGTCGTGACTTCAAACAAGCCCTTCCAACGCCGGGGCGAGGTATTCGGTGGCCCGGTGGTCACCGCCGTCATGATCGACTGCCCCGTTCATCACGCCGAGGTCGTGAACCAGAAGGGCGACAGCTACCGGTTCCAAGGACATGGCTTGAGGACCGAACTGCTGATGGATGCGCTGAGCCGGGCCGTGGCCACGAACTCAGGTTGTCGCCTCGCCGGCCAGCGCGGCCTGTTGGAGGACATGGGTGATCACCAGCTGCTCGTCCTCGGGGAGCTGCTCGACGAACTTCGTGAGGCTCGCCGTCGCCCGATCGACCTGCTCCTGGGTGAAGGGTGGGTCCTGTGAGAATCCCTGAACCTCGCTGACCGACACGATCGGGACGGAGAAGGACTCCGGACGCAGACCGCCCCCGACGTCGATTTTGCCGTAGTTCATGTAGATGGGCACAAGACCTCCTCGTCAAGACGTCGTTCCATCTACCTGACGTGACAACCCGCCTCGAGTTACATCGCTCGAGACAAAGTGGCTCGCCTCAGCGGTGCGCTCTGCGGGCCGCCCTGGCACCCCGGTCCCGCGGAGAACCGCCGCATTCGTCGATCAGCGGTGAGGCGGGCCGACGGAAGAGTTTGAGTTCCCTCCCGTCAGCACCCGCTCGCCGGTGGACGAGCATCGCGGGACACCTTGTTTGGTCGTTGAATGGACGACACCAACAACGCCAGCCACCAAACCGACAATGCCTCGACTCGACAACTAAGAAGGGACGTGTTCCTCGTGGGCGACCAGGCCTCGCCGGATCGCGGCCTCGACCGGGGAGTCGGCTCGGGCCGGTTGATCGAGGATCACGGGTTCCTTGCTCACGAGAGGTGTCCGTGACATCAGCCGGGGCTTGCTCCCCCGTGCGGGCTGCGCGCCATGGACCAGGAAGGGGTGGCAGAGGAAGACGTCCCCGGCCTGTCCGGTGGCGAAGGCCACGGATCGTGCCGCCGAGGCCTCCACCGCCAACGACGTCGTCCTCGAAAACGACATACCGCCGACTCCAGCTGGACGCAAGATCGATGGGACGTCGAGGTGAGAGCCGATCCTCAGGCGAGTGGGGCCGTCATCCGGTCCGATGTCCGAGAAGAAGAACAGCAGCAGCAATGCACGATCGCCGGAGAAGATGTTCACCCTCCACTGGCTGAAGTCGTAGGAGTCGCTGCCGTAGCTCTCGGGGGGAAAGCTCTCATCGACGTGCCAACCGGTGTCGGTGGGCGGAGCAGGGTGCGGGAAACGGACGATGAAGATGCCCAGGTGTGGTCGGGGCTGCCAGCGCCCGACGCCGACGAGCTGATCGAACACCCCGTAGAGCCGGGGGTTGTCGAACGCCGCAGCGAACGGGCGAGGATCCGACGGGAGCATCGTGGCGACGGGCTCGGTCCACGAAGCGGGGTTGTCTGGGCTCTGGCCCAGATCCGACCAGATGACTCGCTGCCCCTCCCTCACGACGTCCCTGGGCACCACCCCACGGAGGTGCACGTAGCCGTCCTCGATGAACTGATCGACCTCCTCCTCCGTGAGGGGGCTCTCGATCATCGATCGGCTCCTCTCCAGCTCCTCGAAGGGGTCACGTAATTAAGTCGGTCGAGCCCGGTCAGGGTTACGTTCGGGCGGCGGCGGCCCGGCAGCAGGGGGCAGCGTGGGCAGGCACCTGCCCCCAGGCGGTGGGCGGCGGCCGACCACCCGCTGAGCAAGGGTGGACGCGGCCGTCGCTTCCCCGGACCGGGATACATTCGGGCGGGCGCCGAGGCGTGAGGGAGTGGGCGTGGGCCGGACCGACGAAAGCTCGCACCTGCACCGGTGGTGGGGTGCGCTCGGCAAGGACATCGCCAGCCGATGGAACCGCCTGGGGCGGCGGCTGGAGGAGTTCCCCGAGGTCGCCGGTGAGGCGCTCGAGCGGCACGGGCGTCCGGAGGCCGAAGTTGCGCTGCCCGTCCTGCAATGGCTGGCCGACGGGCAGCTGCCCCGCCAGCACGAGCGTCGGACGGGTTTCGGACAGCCCGCCGTCACCGTCTTTCGCGACGAGGGCTTCAGTGTCGACCTTTTGTACTGGTTCGACGAGACCATCTCCATCCACGACCACCGGTTCGGCGGGGCCTTCACCATCGTGGAGGGCCAGAGCCTGCAGCTGGTCTACGACTTCGAACCGGGTGAGGCGCTGTCGCCCGGGCTCTCCGCCGGCCGGCTCTCCTGCACCCGGATCGAGACCCTGCACCCGGGCGAGGTCCGGCTCATCCCGCCCGGTTCGGGCTTGGTCCACTCGAACGTCCACTTTGCCTTCCCGGCGCCCACCATCTCCTTGGTGGTCCGTACAGGCTCGTCCGGTGAAGAGCCGCAGCACTTCTACTCCCACGGTGGCCTGGCGTTCGCCGACCGGGAGGCTCCGATGGAGACGCTGAAGCGACTGCAGGGTTTCGGGGCTTCCTGCCGGATCTCACGGGAGGCCGGCGTCGAGTTCCTCGGACGGGTGCTCAGGGACGCCGCACCGCGCGATGCCCTGGACTACATCGGCGCCGCGACCAGCTACTTCGGCACCGGGCTCTACCTCGACTCCTTGATCGCCGAGTCCCCCATCGGCACGTCGGAGGAGACGTTCGGGCTCGTTCGGCGCTACGTCCAGCAGCTCCAGGTCAGCCTGGCCGCGCTGGTGGAGTTGACGACGCTGACCGACAACGAGAGCCGACTCCTCCTGGCACTCCTCGCCGCGGGGGCGGATTGGGAGATGACCGACGACCTGCTCCGGCAGCTTCGGCCAGCCCAAGAGCCGATGGTCACGCTGTGCGGGCTCGTTCTCCAGGTCGTCGAGCAGGCAGGGGCTTCGGGTCGGCGGTCAGCCTCCTCGCTCTCGGCGGAGGCCACCCACTACCTGCGGGCGGCCTCTTCCGGCGCCGGTGGGGCGCCCTCAGTCCCCTGCCCGGAGGGCGTGGCCACCGAACTGGCCACCCATCGGCTCTTCGGGCCCCTCTTCCGCTTCGCCCTCGCCGACCTCGGCCAACCACTCTGAGCCGAGGACGTTGCCCAGCTCGAGGGGCCGGTGGACGACGAGCGCCACGTGCTCGGCCGACTCGATGCCGGGGAACCTCACCGCCAGGTCGATCTCGGTGTCCCGCCATGGCTCGTCGACCCCGGTCGACACCATCGCGACCTCGTAGCCCAGTCGACGAAGTCCCCGGGCGAGCGCGTGCAGAGGACGGTCGCCGTTCGCCCAGGTCACGTCGACAGCCAGCATGACCATGTCCCCGTCGGGTCGGAGCAACGACGCACCCTCGAGGATGAACCGCCGCGGCAACTCGAAGCCCGTGGTCCCGCCCTCGGCGAAGACGCGCTGCGGACCGTGGACCTCACGATCGAGCGCCGGCATCCACGGCGGATTGCCCGTGACCAGCATGAAGGCCCCCGAGGCGAGCCCCCCGCTGACATCGGTCAGGCAGGCCGTCGCCGCAGGTGACCCGTCGGCCCGAGGGTTCAGGGCGAAGGTGAGCGCGGCGCACGCCGCCGTCCGGTCCACGATGTCCGTGCCGACAACTGTGTCGTAGTGGGGGGCCAGCAGAGCGGCGACGGTGCCCGCGCCAGTGCCGAGGTCGGCCATGGCGCCGCCCTGACGGGCGCGGCGCGACGCGTAGTCGGCCAACCACAGAGAGTCGCGGCCGAAGTAGACGCGCCCCGGATCGTCGCCACCGTCGGTGGGGACGAGGACGACGACGTTCCCGAGGGCGAACAGGGTGAAGCGTGGCGCCAGTCGGGCCGCATCGACGTCGGCCGCGCCCGTGGCCACCAGGGCGTCGACGTCGTGGCGACCGAGGTCTCCCAGCGGGACCGGATGCCCGAGTGCGAGCTGGGACGCCGCCCGGAGCTCCCGGTCGCCGCCTTGGAGGACCTGGTTCGCGTACCCCCCCGCCCGCAGCGTCTCGACCAGCCGACGGAGCGCCTCGGTCGCCGGCCGGTCCGCCAGCACCCGAAGGGCGGCGAACCCTGGCCGGGTCACGGCAGTGCCGACACCGCCTGCGTCGTGACCCGCTCTACCACCTCTCGGACGGACATGAGGTCGTCGATGAGCTCTTGGCCGTCCTGCAGGCGTTCGTCACGCTCGACGATGATCGAGGTGCAGTTGGTGAGCCGAGGGAGGAGGCGCTCGAGCCAGACGAGGTCCGCCGACGGCACCGGATGGGAGTGCGCGTCCCAGGTCCTTCCGTCGAGCATCTCCCCGCCGGCCAGATGGACCTGCGTGACCGCGCCCAGATCCAGCTCGTCGAACTCGGCCGCCGCGTCACCAAAGCCGTTCGACTCGTTGATGAGGACGTTCGAGATGTCGAGCAGCAGCGCGCATCCGGTACGTCGGCTCACCTCGTTAGCGAACTCCGCCGGCCGGATCTCACCAGGGAGGTCGAACAGCGTGGCCACGTTCTCGACCGACAACTGCACCCCGAGCCGATGCTGGACGAAGTCGACGTTGCGGACGAAGAGGTCCAGTTGCTCCTCCACCCGCCACAGCGCCGCGAAGTCGTGCATGCGGATGTCGTCCACCCGGCAGAACGAGAGGTGGTCACTGAACTCCGTGGCCTCCATGATCTTCAGCACCGCGCTGATCTCGTCCAGGAACTGTCCCCGCTCGGTGATGCTTTCCGAGCCCAGCGAGAGGCCGATGCAGTGCAGGGTGTACTCACCCATGCCCGCACAGGTCGCCGCAGCGCGCAGCCCGTCGGAGCCCGCACCGACGAAGGCGTCGAGGGAGTGCTCGAACACATCGTAGGACTCCGGGTGCTGCCACAGCCACGGCATGAGTCCGGCCCGGAAGGCACAGCCGACCCTGATCATCGGAGCTCGCCGTGCGTGTGTGGGTGCTCGTGGTGACCGTTGCCGTCGTGGTCGTGGTCGTGACCGTGACCGTGACCGTGGTCGGTCGGGACCGTCGAGCCGGTCCCCTCACCCGCGGCCGCCTCGGCGCGCTTGCGATCCTCCAGCTCGTGGTGGAGCCGGTGGAGGTAGTCGAAGCGGTCCTTCTTGGCCACGTGCGACAGCGTCATGGCCTCGAGCCCCGATGGGTCGATCCCCGCCAGGGCCTTCGCCGCCGGCCCGCTGAGGCGGGCGGCGGCGAAGCCCTCCGGGTCCGCGGTCCAGGCCGCACGGGCTGCGTCGTCGGTCACGAGCTCGACCACTCCGCGCTGCAGCCCGACCACGTCGTGCACCGAGGTCACCTACTCCGAGTAGCCGCCGAACGCGATCGAGCCCATCGGGGGGCAGGCACAGGGGCCGGCCATGGCCGAGCCGAGTCCGCCAACCTTGCCGCCCATGAAGCCCTGGAAGGCGTGGGCCACCGGTGCACTGAGCACGTTGCCGGGAACCTGGCTGGCGGCCTGGAAGAACGCCGAGGAGCCGGCGTCGAAGCCCGAGGTCTCCGGGTCGATCTCCTCTTTTGCGGCCGCCTTTAGCAGGTCCTCCTCCCTCGAGCTGAGGACGACGTCGGCATGGAGCCCGCTGAAGTTGCCCTCCGCCACCTGGGCCCGCACGGTCGGGTCGTCGATCGCCATGAGCGCGACGGCGAGGCTGTCCGAAGACATAGGTCCCTCCTCCTTGTGGTCTGACACTGCTACCGCTGTCGAAGGCTAGACGGGCGAACCTTCCCTGGGTTACACGGGTGGCGAGAGGCCGACCGCTCGACTGGACGAGGTGGAGGCCCGGCCGAGGCCCTGTTGGGCCCGAAGCGCGACGTGGGGGACCGCTTGTCTCTCCGGGAGGTTGGCTCCCCGGCCGCACCGCCGGGGGCTCCTGGTGGCGACCCGAGGGCCGGGGGCGACGACCCGCGGCCGGCCGGGGACTTCGGCCGCGTCGGTGCCGTGTCCAGTCAGCCGGGCGCCGGGTTGTAGCCCCAGCGGTCGACCTGTTCGCACTCCTCGATCGTGAAGGAGGCCCGCCTGCGGAGCTCGACCTCGGTGCGCGATTCGAACGCCATCCCGTCGGGATCGGGTCTCGCCAAGATCTCGATCTCCCGACGGGCGCGCTCGGGATCGGCCTCGAGGTACTGCTGGCGGCAATCCCGCTGCCTTCCGAAGAACCTCCCGTGCACCCGCTCGCGCTCGATCATCGGGTCGAGCTCGAGCTTGTGGCAGAGGATGCGGCTCCAACGGAGACCGTTCTCGGCATGGAACAGCTCGTCGGCCGACGCGTAGTCGAGCGCCTTGGCGATGTCGTACTGCCCGAGCGTGTCACGAGTGGCGATCTCCAGCGGGAGCTTGTCGATGGCGAGGCCCTCGAGCACGGTGCACAGGATGAGGAGCCGCCAGACGAGCTCGCGCTCGCTGCCCGGTGCGCACTCCGGGAAGGAGTATGCGTACTCGTAGTTGGAGGCGTGCTGGGGCAGCGTGCCCTCGTCGTAGCCCCGCTGCTCGAGCAGCCGCTGGAACATCGCCGCGTGACGCGCCTCGTCGCTGGCGTGGCGGGCCATGGCCAGATGGAAGGGCCACTCGAGATCGGGATGCTCGTAGGAGTTGCGGCACATCAGCTCGAGGGCGCAGAGCTCGGAGATCACGTTGTCACCCAGATCGGCGGCGATGTCCTCGTCCTCGAGCCGTGACGTGCTCCGGAAGTGGGCGCGCGCCCCGATCTCCGGACGCCGTCGACCGGCCGGCCGGGCCGGCGACCCGACGCGGTCGACCGGTCCCCAGAGGACGGCGGCCAACGCGACGTCAGGGGGTTCTTCGGAGCAGAGGGCGCGGCCGAGGGCTTCGGTGAGATCGCCCGCTCTCGCCGGGCCGGGCTCAGACAACTCGCGCCGCGCCGCCTCCAGGATGGCCCCCAGCCGGGCGTCGTACAGCGGGTCGATCCTCGCGGCCAGCCGCTCGTAGCGGTCCAGCAGCACCGCGGGGACCTCGACCGTGAGGGCTTCCACCACGCTGGAGGGGTCGCCCGTCAGGTCGAGGGCGCGGAGCGGTTCGATCCAGGCCCGATGGGCCCGCAGGGCGTCCTCGTCCCGGTCGCAGAGGGTGAGTGCCTGCTGGCGGAGCGCAGTCGCCCGCGCCATCGCCGCCTCCATCCCGTGCGCCAACCGCAGCTTGTCGTCGGTCTCGGGGACCTTGGGGGCCCATCCCGCGGCGACGTGGGCCACGGCCCGCTCGAGGGCAGCCAGCCGCAGCAGCTCGTCGACGATCCCCGGGGCGGACCACCTCCCTCCCAGTCGCTGCCAACGATCCGGGTAGGTGGCGGTGCTCATTCGACCATCGAGCCCGGGGAGACGAAGGACTTGTTCCACGGGCAGCAACCTTCACTCGAGGCGAACCCCGGCCCTTGGAGCGCCCCCGTGGGCAGGCCGGCGGCCCGGTTCAACGAACCCCCGAGTTGCGAGGCGACGCCCGGGGAGAGCAGCGGTCCGCTGCCGAGGTAGCCCATGGCCCCACCGGCACCGAAGGCGAAGCCCGAGACATCGGTATTCGCCTCATCGACGAGGATGCTCTTCTCGTCCGAGGTGAGGTCCCAGGTATCGAGGACCTCCGGACTGCTGCCCACCTGCTCCCTGAACGTCTCGTCGTCCAACATCTGGCTGTACACGCCGGCGAATGCGTCCTTGCTCACGGCAACTCCGATCTTCCTGTCCTCGGTCCGGATGGTCGAAGGGGCGCGGGACGCCCCCACAATCCAAGACGTCCTCGCCCAGGCCCGGTTACATCCCGGACCGGCCGAGTCGGAGCCGGCCGCCCCTGGCGAGCGATGCGGGCCGGCGGTCGGGACCGGCGACGCCGACGCCGCGGTCGCTCGGACCGACCTGTAACCGTCGAGCCGACGGACCGTCAACCCGAGCGTGGAGCTCGACGAGGCCTCCGTCCCGGACCGAGAGGCCGCCGAGCGACTCCTCGACAAGCTCCGGGCCTTCGTCGTCAACGACCTCAACGAGGAGGAGGCGACGCTCCTCGCTGCCCTCCTGGCGCCCGGGATGGCCCTCGCCACCGCCGAGGAGCAGGAGGTGGTGGCCTTCGGGTCCGAGGACGACTGGCGACCGGGCGCCCTCCCCCGCGCCCTGGTCGAGGCGGTCCGCGGGCAGCTGAGCAGCGACGACCGGGATCCGGACTGAAGCGTCAGGTCGGCCGGGGGGCGGCGCTCACGTCGCTCGGGAGCTGGAACGGCAGGACCTCCGCGGCGGCGGCATCGAGACAGAGCTGGCAGTGCTCGATGTGCTTCGAGGCGACCAAGGAGTCCTCGGCCACCAGGAGGTCGGCGAACTCCTCGCAGGCCAGCGAGGGCTGACGCTCGATCAGCTCGACCGCGAGGGCGTGACGCAGACGCCGACGGGCCCGGTGCACCACGACCTTCGCCGCCCCCGGGCTGATGCCGAGGGCCCCCGCCACCTGGTCGGGCGTGAACCCCAGGTGGGCCACCATGGCGACCGCCGTGGCGTCCCGGTGCGACAGGCCGGCCAGACACCCCTCGACCTGCTCGGTCAGCTCCTTCAGCTCGGCGAGGGACTCGGGGCTGGGGTCGGCCGAGGCCAAGGTCTCGTCCTCGTCGTCCAGCGGTGTGAGCCGCCGACGCGCCCGCAGGTGGTCGGTGGCGGCGTGGCGGGCGATCGAGAGGAGCCAGGGCCGGAACCGTTCAGGCTCCCGGAGCTCGGGCAGGTGCTGGAAGGCTCGAGCGAACGCGTCCTGGACCACGTCCCTCGACGTCTCTGTGTCCCCGACAACCTGATAGGCGACCCGCCGAACGGCGTCGAGATGCCTCCGATAGAGCTGCTCGAAGGCATGGGGGTCCCCGGACCGCACCGCCGCCACCAGCTCGACGTCGGTCGGAGCCGGTGGAGGACCACCCATGGCCGCCATCGTAGGTGGCAGGTGGGGCCACCGCTGGGGTCGCCCACCGGCGACCGGGCTGCCGCGTCGTTCTGCACGGTCCGACGGGACGGCGGGTCGGTCACACGGGCCCGAATTTCACCCCCTGCTGCGGTGCCGCCCGACCCGCGGCCCGGTGGACGGACACTCCGGCCGTACGGGGTGAGGCCATCGGTGGCAGCATGGGGCGGATGGCCCGGCGAAACCGCAGCGTCGGCTGGCGCGCGGCACTGGGAGGAGCGGGGTTCCAGGCGGTCCTCGGCGGTAGCTCCCGCCGGGCGACGGTTGCGCCGCGCCCGGGCAGCGGGCGGGTCAGACCGGGCCGGCGGTGGACGCGGTCGGCGGCGCGGGGTTGGGTCGGGTTGCTCTTCGGCATCGTGTCGGCGGGGGCGATCCTCGTCCTGGCAGGGCCGGCCGCCGCCCAGGGGCCCCCCACGCTCACGCCCAATCCGACGAGCGGGCCGCCCGGGACGTCGTTGACGCTCACGGCCACCAACTTCGACGAGGGCCTGCCGTGCCTGGGCGATCCCGCTGTCATCACGTTCTTTTTCGGTGGCACCCAGGTGGGCCAAGCGCCGGTGTCGGCGTCGGCCAGCGTCAATCTGACCGTCCCCACCGAGGCCAGCTATCCGGACACCGTCCAGGTCGAGGCGACCTGCCCGATCGACGCCAACCAGCCCAAGATGGCGTTCAGTAGCTTCATCGTCGAAGCGCCTCCGCCCCCGCCGACCACGACCACCACTACGACTCTGCCGCCGACCACGACGACCACGGTGCGGCCGACTACGACGACCACGAAACCCCCACCACCGCCGCCGCCGCCGCCGCACACCACCACCACCGCGCCACACCCGACGACCACCACCACGACGACCACGACGACCGTCCCGCCCACCACGACGACGACCGCACCTGCCGTCCGGACGCTCGCGCTCGACCGGCTCAGCGTGCCTCCCGGAGGCCCGATCGAGGCGACGGGAGAGGGCTGTGATCCCAGCGTGCCGGTGACGCTCACCGTCGGGAAGAACGTGGTCGCCAAGACCGTGTCGACGAAGAACGGGTCCTTCGTCATCCCGCTCCAGCTGACCTCCATCCAGGTGGGACCGCACCAGGTGCTGGCCCAGTGCGGGGTTGAGCTGACGGCCAACTTCGAGGTCGTGCTCTCGAGCGAGGTGGGCCAGCCCACGGCCACCGTCGGCATCATCGTGATCTTCCTCTTGATCGGCACGGTGCTGCTCGCCCGCCAGATGCGACGCTCCCAGGCACCCCTCCATGAGACGGGTCCGGGGGAGCCGGACGACGAGTCGGAGGAGACGTAAAGCGGTCCGGATGACCGGCACTCCTCTCCCGCACGACGCAACGGGCCCGGTCGCGGGCGCCCGCCGTCGCATGGTGGCGCCAACCGGGAGCGGCACGACGGCCTCACCGGAGCCGAGCACACGAGGCGAGCGCCGCGCCGGGGGCGGACAAGACCGGCCCACATGTGGCGAGTGCCCGCGACCGGGGAGCCCGGCATCGCGAGTACCTGCCGTCTACGCTGTCGCCGTGCACTGCGGCGGGCCGCGTCGGAGGGGACTGGGCACCGTTTCCTTCCCCTACCTCTCCGGGCGATGGCTGCTGCCGTGCCTCCTGGTGGTCCTCACGGTCTTCCCGTTCGCCCTGAGGGCCGAGGCCGGCGCGTCGGAGACGGCGGCTTTGGGGGCGGTGATCAACGGCGTGGCCGTGGGCCACTCGAGCACGCAGCATCCCGTCAAGCTGGATCCGAACACGCCGGCCCGGCTCACGCTGCACGTGGTCAACGGCGGTACCCGGCCGATCACCGTCCAGACGGTCCAGCTGACCGGCACCGTGGCCGGTCTGACGTTCTTCACCTACCAGACGTCGGTGAACCTGCGGGTCCGCGCCGACTCGTCGACGACGCTCCACTTCGCGCTGGACCTGAGCGGTCTCGGCGGCCAGGTCACGGGTCTCGTGCCCGGCTCCGTCGCCGTCCTCGACGCCCAGCGCAATGTCGTCGCCAGCCGGTCGATGGTGGTTCAGGTGAACGGGAGCCTGGTCTCGGTCTACGGGCTCTTCGGACTGGCGCTCCTGATCCTCACCGGCCTGGCCATCGCCGAGCTCCTCTTGGCCTTGGCGCGCCACCGTCTTCCCCAGAACCGCTGGCGTCGGGGCCTCCGCTTCCTAGCCCCGGGGATCGGGCTCGGGCTGGTCTTCACCTTCACGCTGTCGGCCTTCAACGTCTGGGTCCCGAGCCCGGGCATCTGGCTCGGCGCCATCCTCATCCCCGGCGCCATCTTCTTCGTACTCGGCTACTTCTCACCCACGCCCGTGCTCGACGAGGACGAGGACGAGGACGAGGATGAGGACGAGGAAGACGACACCGGTCCGGACCACGGCGAAGAGGTGGTCGCGACGTCGTCGACCTCGAGCGAAGGGGCGGCCCCGCCGCCATGAGCCTCGATCGCGACCAGGTCGTCGAGGCGCTGCCCAACTACGAGGTGGGCGGTGAGCTCGGGCGTGGCGGCTGGGGGGTCGTGCTCTCCGGCCGCCACCGACAGCTCGGTCGTGAGGTGGCCATCAAGCAGCTGCCGCGGGCCTTCGCCGCCGATGACTCGGTGCGGGCGCGGTTCACGGCCGAAGCCCGGACGCTGGCCCAGCTCGACCATCCCCACATCGTGCCGGTCTACGACTACGTCGAGAACGAGGGCCTGTGCCTGCTCGTCATGGAGCTCCTCCCGCAGGGCACGTTGTGGAGCAAGTTCACCACCGACGGCTTCACGGCGCCGGCGGCCATCGCCGCCGTCCTGGCCTGTCTCGCCGGCCTGCAGGCCGCCCACCAACACAACGTGCTGCATCGCGACATCAAACCGGAGAACCTCATGTTCTCCTCCAACGGCGCCCTGAAGGTCACCGACTTCGGGATCGCCAAAATGCTCGGGGGTAACCAGACGCTCGCCACCCGGGCCGGCGAGGTCGTGGGCACACCCGCCTACATCGCGCCCGAGCAGGCCCGGGGCGGCGACCTCTCGCCGGCCACGGACAACTACGCCGTGGCGACGATGCTCTACGAGCTCCTGTGCGGCCAGCTGCCGTTCCCCGACGACGGCGACGCCATGGCCCTCATGTTCAAGCACGCCTTCGAGGAGCCCGAGCCGTTGGCCGAGAAGGCCCCTTCGCTGCCCGGGCGGATCGTCGAAGTGGTGATGTCGGGCCTGGCGACCGACCCGGTGGAGCGGCCGGCGACCGCCGAGGTGTTCGGACTGGCCCTGGCCACGGCGTGCACCGATAGCTGGGGACCGGGATGGATGCCGACCGACGGCACCCCGGTCATGGGGGCCAACGCCATCGTCGCCGCCACCGAGCGGGCCACCAGTCCCCCCGCCGAGCCCGCGCCGGCAGCGAGCGCTCTGCCGACCACGGCGGCGCCGACCGGGGCACCGCCCACCGTGGTCCCGTCCGGTGCGCCGGAGCCCGCCCCGCCGACCGTCTCTCCGGCCGAGGCGGCCCCCGTCGCCAGCACGCCGGGCCCCAAGCCACCGACCGTGGTCCGCCCGCCGACCACCCCCACCCGGCCCACCGTCACGGCCCACCACTCCCAGGGCGCAGACCTGGAGGACGTGGCGCAGCCCGCCCTCGACCTCGTTCCCCTGTCGGACGTCGTGAAGCCCCCGCCGCCGCCGACGTGGTTCTTCGCCGCGGCCGGGGTGCTGGCCGTGCTCGCCCTCATCCTGGCCCTGATCGGACTGGCCGTGCCGTCCGGTCACGGCACGCTCCACGCCGGGAGCGTCACGGTCGCCAAGACCGACCCGGTCAACGGGGGCACGGTCAAGGTCGACCTGTCGAAGCCGGTACCGGTCGTCGTCACGTCGGCTGGTCCTCCGGCGGACCACGTGACGCTGGCGTCCAGCGTCCTCGGCCAACAGGTCTCGAGCACCACGGCCTTGTTGAAGCCGTTCGGCACGCTCAAGGTCGCCTCGGCCGACCTCGGCGGTCGCTACCTGATCGGCGGGTCCTTCACGGGCACGGTCACCCTCCTCCAGGGAGGACGGAGCGTGGGCTACTGGACGTTCCCGGCCAAGACCACGCAGTTCGGTCTGATCAGCCTGCCCGGTGCGGTCACGGTCCTCCTACTCCTGTTCAGCATCGCCTATGCCGAGTCGCTCTTGCGCTCGCTCCGGCGAGGGAAGCGCAAGGTGGGCGGCACGGTCGGCCTCACGCTCGTGGGGGCGGTCTTCGGCATCGCCCTCGTCGGTGTGGCGTGGGTCCTGGCCAGGACGGAGCCCACGGCCGCCTCCCTCGTCGTGTGCGCCATCCTCGGCGCGGGAGCCGGCCTCCTGACGGCGCTCGGCGGCGTGCGCATCGGCCGTCGGCGCCGGTTCCGGCGGTCCGAGCGGCGCAAAGACAAGGCTGCGACCGTAGGAGCGGGGGCCCGATGACGACCTACGAACTGCACGTCCAGGAGCCCGATCGGCCCCCACGAAGCGTCGACGCCGAGTCGGCGCTGGTCGCCGGGCGGGAGGTGGAAGGCCTCCTGCTCGACGACGACCAGGTCTCACGGCGCCATCTCCAATTCGACGTCGACGGCGACGCCCTCGTCGTCACGGACCTCGGCAGCACCAACGGCACCTCGGTCAACGGTTCGCGCATCTCCGCCCCGACGACGCTGCACGACGGTGACCGCGTCGAACTCGGCAACACGGTCATCGTCGTGGCCGCCCACGCCGCCCAAGAGCCACCGGCCCCCGCGGCACCGGCCACGGCCGGTAGCCCGGCGACGACGCCCGCTCCCCCCGCCCCGGCTGCGCCACCGCCCGCCGCGGCACCACCGGCTGCGCCACCGCCCGCCGCGGCACCACCGGCTGCGCCACCGCCCGCCGCGGCACCACCGGCTGCGCCACCGCCCGCCGCGGCACCACCG
>Ga0116216_10001599_pt1 | contig 15598 bp, 16 predicted proteins | sample Sb_taG_11_FD_89696 | JGI IMG/M metagenome (GOLD analysis project Ga0116216, IMG submission 89696) | Peat soil microbial communities from Weissenstadt, Germany - Sb_50d_3_AS metaG | ecosystem: Environmental > Terrestrial > Soil > Wetlands > Peat | place: Germany: Weissenstadt | collected 2010-09-21
GCGCCGCGTTGGTGGTGCCGCCGGGGCCCGACCAACGACCGGTTCCCGGTGCTCCCGAACCTATGAAGGACCACTGGGCCAGCGGTGGACCCCATGGGGAGGCTCAAAGATCATCATTGGTAGCCTTCTCGACCATGTGCGGCATCATCGGTGCCACCGGCCTGGACGGCGTGTCGACGGTGCTCGTCCAGGGCCTGCACGACCTCGAGTACCGCGGCTATGACTCGGCCGGGGTGGCGGTCGTGCTGCCGGGGTCCATCTGGCGGGTGCGGGCCGCCGTCGGGACCCATTCGGTGGCCGAGCTGGACACGCTCACGGCCAACGCGCCGGCCGGCCGGACCGGCATCGGCCACACCCGGTGGGCCACCCACGGCCGCCCGTCGACCGAGAACGCCCACCCCCACCTCGACTGCACCGGGCGCCTGGCGATCATCCACAACGGGATCATCGAGAACCACACCGAGCTCGCCGAGCGCCTGGTCGCCGACGGGCACTCGATGCGGTCGGAGACCGACACCGAGGTCGTCGCCCACCTGGTCGAAGAGCAGCTGGCGGCCGGCTTGCCGCTGGTCGAGTCGGTGCGCGCCGTGCTGAAGGTCCTGCGCGGCTCGTTCTCCATCGCGCTCATCTCCGCCGACGAGCCCGAGTCCATCGTGGCCGCCCGGCGCCACACCCCGCTCGTCGTCGGACTGACCGACGGCGCCACCCTGCTCGCATCGGACATACCGGCCCTGCTCGGCCGGACCCGCCAGCTCTTCGCCCTGGCCGACGACCAGGTGGCCCTGCTCGGGCCCGGGTCGCTCGCCGTGTCGACGCTCGACGGCGAGCCGGTCGAGCCCATCGCCCTCAGCGTCGACTGGGATCTCACGGCGGCCCAGAAGGACGGCTTCGACGACTTCATGAGCAAGGAGATCCGCGAGCAGCCCAAGGCGGTGGCCGACACGCTGCTCGACCGGCGGGGTCCGGGCGGCGCGCTCGTGCTCGACCAGGGCGGGATGACCGATGCCGACCTGCGGGCCGTCGAGAAGATCTGCATCGTCGCCTGCGGGAGCAGCTACCACGCGGCCATGGTCGCCAAGTACGCCATCGAGCGTTGGGCGAGGATCCCGGCCGAGGTCGACATCGCCAGCGAGTTCCGCTACCGGGACCCCGTGCTCGACGGCGCGACGTTGGCGGTCGGGGTCAGCCAGTCGGGCGAGTCGCTCGACACGCTGATGGCGATGCGCGAGGCGCGTCGGCTCGGCGCGCGGACGCTCGCCGTCTCCAACGTGGTCGACTCCTCGATGGCCCGCGAGTCCGACGGCGCGCTCTACACGCGGGCCGGCCCCGAGGTCTGCGTTGCCGCCACCAAGACGTTCGTGGCTCAGGTGGTGGCGCTCGAGCTGCTGGCCCTGACCTTCGCCCAGGCGCGCGGGACGCTCCGCCCGTCCGAGGTCGCCGCGGTCCTGACCCGTCTGCACGAGCTCCCCGGACACCTGACCGACGCCCTCGACCGGGTGAAGGAGGTCGACGAGGTGGCGGCCGCCGTGGCCGGATCCCACGACTTCTTCTACCTCGGTCGAGGCGTCGGCTTCCCGGTGGCCCTCGAGGGGGCGCTCAAGCTGAAGGAGCTGTCGTACCTGCACGCCGAGGGCTACCCGGCGGGCGAGCTCAAGCACGGCCCGATCGCCCTCATCGAACCGGGCACGGTCGTGGTCGGCGTCTCCACGCGGAACCGGCTGTGGGAGAAGTTCCAGTCCAACATCGCAGAGGTGCGGGCGCGGGGCGCCTCGGTGGTGCTCGTCGCCAACGACGGCGACGAGCACGCCGAGAGGACCGCCGACCACGTGCTGTGGGTGCCCCAGGTCGACGAGCTGCTGGCCCCGGTCATCGACGTGGTGCCCCTGCAGCTCCTGGCCTACCGGATCGCGCGGCTGCACGGGCGCGACGTCGACCGCCCGCGGAACCTGGCGAAGACGGTCACCGTCGAGTGAACGCGGCGGCCGGCGTCGCCCCTCTGCCCGGCCTCGTCGTCGGGGTGGGGATCGATGCCGTCGACATCGAGCGGTTCCGCCGGGTCCTGGAGCGTCGGCCCACCCTGGCCGACCGCCTGTTCAGCCGCCGCGAGCGGGCGCAGGCGGCGGCGGGGGGAGACCCCGTCCCGCCGTTGGCGGCGCGCTTCGCGGCCAAGGAGGCGGTCGTGAAGGCGCTCGGCACCGGGCTGTGGTCGTTTCCGCTGCGCGACGTCGAGGTGGTCGGCCCGGCTGGCGGCCCGCCCCGTATCCGACTCGGCAGGCGCGCGGCCGAGTCCGCGGCGCGCCTCGGCGTGACCGCCTGGCACCTCTGGTTGTCCGCCGAGCCCCCGGTGGCCATGGCGGTGGCGCTGGCCGAGGGCCACGCCGTCCCGGCCGACTCCGGGTCGCGCTAGCGCATGCGACCGGTCGTCACCGTCGATGAGGCGCGCGCGGCGGATGCGGCGGCCCTGGAGCACGTCGACCAGTCGGTGCTGGTGGCGCGGGCGGGGCGCGCCGTCGCGCTCGAGGCGCTCGAGCTGTTGGGCGGCGCCTACGCCCGGCGCGTGACGGTCGTGGCGGGCAAGGGCAACAACGGCAACGACGGCCGGGTGGCGGCCGAGCTCCTCGCCGGGCGCGGCGCCCGCGTGCGCGTCTTCGATGCGGCCGACGCGCCGAGCCCGCTCGGAGCCGCCGACCTCGTCATCGACGCCGCCTACGGCACCGGGTTCCGCGGCTCCTACGTCGCCCCCGAGGTCGGTCCGGCCGTGCCGGTGCTGGCGGTCGACATCCCCTCCGGCGTCGATGCCGACACCGGGGTCGCGAGCGGCCGGCCGCAGCCGGCCACGGCCACGGTGACCTTCGCCGCGCTGAAGCCCGGCCTGCTCCAGGGCGACGGGGCGGCGCTGGCGGGGGACGTGCGGGTCGCCGACATCGGCGTGGACGTGGGGTCGCCCCGGATCGGGCTGGTGGAGGACGCCGACGTGGCGGGTCGCGTCCCGTCCCGGCCGCGCAGCGCGCACAAGTGGCAGAGCGCGGTGGGGGTGGTGGCCGGGTCGCCCGGCATGGAGGGTGCGGCGGTGCTGAGCGCCCAGGGGGCGTCGCACGCGGGAGCCGGCATGGTGCGGCTGATGAGCCCGGGGACGAGCGGCCCCCTCGCCGCGCCCGGGCCGTGGCCGATCGAGTCCGTGCGGGTCCCCCTCGGGTCGGTGGGCTGGGCCGGCGATGTGCTGGCCGCCGTGGCGCGCTGCCGGGCCGTCGTGGTCGGACCCGGGCTCGGGCGCGACGAGCCGACCCGCGCCGAAATCCGCCGCCTGGTGACGGAGTGCCCGGTGCCGCTCGTCGTCGACGCCGACGGGCTCGCCGCCTTCGACGGTGCCGAGCAGCTGGCGGCGTCGGTGGCCCGGTCGCCCCGGCCCGTCGTCCTCACCCCCCACGACGGCGAGTTCCGGGCGCTCGTGGGGGAGCCGCCCGGACCCGACCGGATCGCGGCCGCTCGGCGCCTGGCGGCCGCGACCGGCGCGGCCGTCCTCCTCAAGGGGCCGCTCACCGCCGTCGCGGCCCCGCCCGACGCGGGCGGGGGCCAGTCCGTGCTGCTGGCCTCGGCGGGTTCGAACGCGCTGGCGACGGCCGGTACCGGCGACGTGCTGTCGGGGATCGTGGGGGCCTTGGTGGCCCGCGGGGTGCCGCCGCAGACGGCGGCTGCGCTGGCGGCGCACGTGCACGGCCGCGCCGCGGCGGTCGGCCACCGCGAGGGGCTGGTCGCCGGGGATCTGCCCGGCCTGGTCGCCCAGTGGTTGTCAGAGCACCTCGGCGCTCGGCCGGGCGAGGACGGGTGAGGCGTCGGTGACCGAGGGCCGCCGCCGGCCGACCCGGGCAGAGATCGACCTGGCGGCGGTCCGCCACAACGCCGCGCTGCTCCGGCGCCTGGTGGCGCCCGCCGCGCTGTGCGCCGTCCTCAAAGCCGACGCCTACGGGCACGGCGCGCCCGCGGTGGCGCAGGCGGCCATCGAGGGCGGCGCGGACCGCGTGGCGGTGGCCCTGGTCGACGAGGGGATCGAGCTGCGGGAGGCCGGCGTCAGCGTGCCCATCCTCGTGCTCTCCGAGCCCGCCGCCGACGCCGTGGCGGACGCGGTGGCGGCTCGGCTCACGCCGACGCTCTACACCGAGGGCCTGCGGGCCCGGGTCGAGGCGGCGGCCCGGGCGTCCGGCGCCCCTCAGCCGGTCCAGCTGAAGGTCGACACCGGGATGCACCGGGTCGGCGCGGCGCCGGGCGCGCTCGGCGTGCTCGCCCGGGCGGTCGTCGATTCGGGTGCGCTGTCGCTGGAGGCGATCTGGACGCACCTCGCCGTCGCCGACGGCGGCGCCGAGGAGGACCGGGCGTTCACGGCGCACCAGCTGGCGCAGTTCGACGCGGTGGTGCAGGAGCTGGCCGCGGCCGGCATCGACCCCCCGCTGCGCCATGCCGCCAACACGGCCGGCGCCGTCGCCTGGCCGGCCTCGCGCTACGACCTGGTGCGCTGCGGCCTCGCCCTCTACGGCGAGCTGCCGAGCACCACCGTGGCCGACGCCTTCGCCGCCGCCTCCGGGGGCGAAGCGCTGGCCCCGGTCCTCACGCTCCGCTCCGAGGTGGTGGCGGTGCGCTCCCTGCCCGCGGGCGCCCGCCCCTCCTACGGCCGCCGGCGCCCCCTGCCCGGGCCCTCGACCGTCGCCACCGTCCCGATCGGCTACGCGGACGGGGTTCCCTTCGCGCTCTTCGAGGCGGGCGGCGAGGTCCTGATCGGCGGGCGGCGGCACCCGTTGGCCGGGCAGGTGACGATGGACCAGCTGGTCGTCGACTGCGGGGCCGACTCGGCCGTGCGGCCCGGTGACGAGGTGGTGCTCATCGGCCGCCAGGGGGACGAGCGGGTGACCGCCACCGAATGGGCGACCCGGACCCGGACCATCAGCTACGAGATCTTGAGCCGCATCGGCCCCCGCGTGCCCCGGGTGCTGTCCCGCCCCCCGGGGGCGGACCCAAGCGGCCGTTCACGCGGCCCCTGAGCGGCGCCGGCCGTCCGGCCCGGTCGAGCGCCGCAGGTACGCTGCGGGCGTGCGCCCGCCGGGGTCGCCCGTCACGCTGGAGGCGCTACGAGGAGAAGCCGCGGGCTGCACCCGCTGCCCCCTCTCGGCCGGGCGGACCCAGGTCGTCTTCGGCGTCGGCAACCCGACCGCCGACCTCCTCTTCGTCGGTGAGGGGCCGGGCCGCGAGGAGGACCTCGCCGGCGAGCCGTTCGTCGGGCGGTCGGGTCGCCTGCTGGACCGCCTGCTGCGAGAAGAGCTCGGGATCGACCGCAGCCAGTGCTACATCGCCAACGTGGTGAAGTGCCGGCCGCCGGGCAATCGCGACCCCGAGCCACTCGAAATCGCCTCGTGCCGCCCCTACCTCGATCGCCAGGTGGAGCTGATCGACCCCAAAGTGGTGGTCACGCTCGGCAATTTCGCGGCGCGCACGCTGCTCGGGACGACCGAGGGGATCCGCACGCTGCGCGGGCGGGCCTATCCGTTCCGCGGGGGGCAGCTCGTGCCCACCTACCACCCCGCGTTCGCGCTCCGATCGGGGGGCGAGATCATGGCCGAGATGCGCGCCGACCTCGTGCGGGCCAAGCGCCTGCTCGCCGACCACGGTCGGCGCCTGGACGCCGCCGCGCCGGCCGCGCGGCCTCGCTCCGCCACATGACCGAGGCGGGCTGGGTGGTGGCGACGACCACGGACTCCGCCGACGAGACCCGACGGCTGGCCGGTGCGGTGGCGTCCCACTGCCGCCCGGGCGACGTGGTGCTCCTCACGGGGGGACTCGGCGCCGGCAAGACGGTCTTCGCGCAGGGCTTCGCCGCCGCCCTCGGCGTCGAAGGGCCGGTGACGAGCCCCACGTTCACCCTGGTGCGCGAGTACCCGTGCGGGCCAACCGGGCCGGGATCGAGCGGCTGGTGCACGCCGACCTCTACCGGCTCGACCGGCTGGTGGAGGTCCTCGACCTCGGCCTGGCCGAGCTGGTCGACGACGTGGCTGTCGGGCTGGTGGAGTGGGGGGAGGCGGCGGCGCCGGCCCTCGGGACGAGCGCGCTGCACGTGACCCTGGCGCCGCTCGAGGGGTCCGCCGACGAACGCGACGACGACCGGCGGCGCGTGACGATCGCCGGCGCCGGGCCGGCCTGGGCGGATCGCCGGGCCGCGGTCGCCGCGGTGGCGCCGGCGCCGGTGGCGGCGCCTCCCCGGTGATCGCACTCGGACTGGAGTCGGCCACCGAGCTCGTGGGGGCCGCGGTGGCCGACGCCGCCGGCGTGCGCGCCGCCGCCTGGAGCAGGGGCCGGCGCCGACACGTCGAGTCGCTCGCCCCCGCCATCGAGCAGGTGCTGGCGCAGGCCGCGATCCCGCTCTCGGCGGTCGAGGTGGTCGTGGTCGACGTGGGTCCGGGCCTCTTCACCGGACTCCGGGTGGGCGTCGCCACCGCCCAGGGGCTGGCCCAGGGCCTGGGCATCGCCGTGTTGCCCATCGGCAGCCTCGAGGTCATCGCCGCCGCGGTGTTTGCCTCGGGCTGGCCCGGCGCCGTGCTCTCCGTCGTCGACGCCCGGCGCGGCGAGGTCTTCACCGCCGCCTACGAGCGCGCCGGCGCGCTCGTGCGCGAGCTCGTCGCCCCGGCCGTGGGGTCGCCGGCCGGGCTGGCCGCCGCGGCGCAGGCCGCGCGCGCGGCCGGAGGCACGTCCGAGGTGCTGGCGGCGGGCGACGGGGTCTTGCGCTACGCCGACGAGCTGCGGGCCTCGGGGGTCGTGCTGGCCGGATCGGGCTTCGTCGCACCGTCACCGGCCGCGCTCGTCGCCCTCGGCATCGAGCAGCTCGCCGCCGGCGCGGCGCCCGTCGCGCCCGCGGCGGTGCGGCCGGTCTACCTGCGGCCGCCCGACGTGCGGATCAACTGGGCGCTCCGTCAACCGGCCCCGGCCAGAGGCTGACGATGGCGCTCGACCTCGACCTCTCCCCCATGCGCCGCCGGGACGTGAAGGCCGTCCTCGCCATCGAGGGCAACGTCTTCCCCGAGCCCTGGTCCGCCACCATCTTCTCCTCGGAGCTGGCGCTGCGCCACGGGCGCTCCTACAAGGTGGCGAAGGACGGTCGGCGCCTGGTCGGCTACCGCGGCCTCATGTTCGTCGGCGAAGAGGCGCACCTCACCACCCTGGCGGTCGCGCCCGACTACCAGCGCCGGGGGGTCGCCACCGTGCTGCTGATCGACGCGGTGCACACGGCGCTCGGCGAGGGGGCCCGGCATCTCTCCTTGGAAGTGGCCACCGGCAACGAGAAGGCCCAGGCGCTCTACCGGCGTTTCGGCTTCATGCCGGTCGGGATCCGCAAGGGCTACTACCCGGTGACCGGTGAGGACGCGTTCGTGATGTGGGCGTATGACCTCGACTCGGCGGCCTACGCCGAGCGCCTGGCCGGGATCCAGGACTGGCTGGCGGTCCGGCCATGACCGCCCGGGCGCCCGACCTGGTGCTCGGCATCGAGACGTCCTGCGACGAGACGGCCGCCGCCCTCGTCGCGGCCGGCACCCTCGTGCGGGCCTCGGTCGTCTCCAGCCAGGTCGCCCTCCACGCTCCCTACGGCGGCGTGGTGCCCGAGCTGGCCGGACGCGCCCACCTCGAACGCCTGCCCGGTGTCATCGACGACGCGCTGGCGCAGGCCGGCGTGGGCCGGCCGAGCGGCGAGCTCGCCGCCGTCGCCGTCACCCACGGCCCGGGCCTGGTCGGCTCCCTCCTGGTCGGGCTGGCCAGCGCCAAGGCCCTGTCGATGGCCTGGGGCGTGCCGTTGGTCGGCGTCAACCACCTGGAGGCCCACCTGTTCGCGGCGCTGCTCGAGGAACCCGACCTGGCTTGGCCGCTCGTCGTGCTCCTCGTCTCGGGCGGCCACACCGTCCTCGTGCGCATGGACGGACCGGGCCGCTACCGGGTGCTCGGACAGACCCTCGACGACGCCGCCGGCGAGGCCTACGACAAGGTGGCCCGCTACCTCGGCCTCGGCTACCCGGGCGGCCCGGCGCTCGACCGCGCGGCGGCCGACGGCGATCCCGGAGCGTTCAGCTTCCCCCGTGCGCTGCTGGCCGACGGCTACGACTTCTCGTTCTCGGGCCTCAAGACCTCGGTCGTGCGCACGGTCGAGCGGCACCCTTCGGCCTCGACCGAGGACGTCGCGGCGTCCTTCCAGCAGGCGGTCGTCGACGTGCTGTTGGCCAAGGCGCGCCGGGCGGTCGTCGAAGTCGGGGCGACCGGCCTCGCGCTGGCGGGCGGCGTCGCCGCCAATTCGCTGCTCCGGCGCGCGACGACGGCGGCCTGCGCCGAGGACGGGGTGGCCGCGCACCTGCCGAGCCTCGCCATGTGCACCGACAACGCGGCCATGGTGGCCGCGGCCGGGTGGTGGCGGCTCTCCTCGGACGGCCCCAGCCCGCTGTCGCTCGGGGCGGCCCCCAACCTGGTCCTCCCCGACGCCCGGTAGCCGGCAGACCCCTCTCGGCACGGTCCTTCTCCTACAGTTGGGCCGGTTCCGACAGTTGGGGCCGGCGGCCGGCCGGCCAGGGGATCCACGGGGAGAGACCGAACATGTCCGACGAGACACCGCAGGGCCCGCCGCCCGGCCCGCCGCCCCAGTGGGGCCAGCCGACCCCGCCACCCGGAGGGGGCGGCATCCCGGGCGCTCCGCCGCCGCCCCCCTACGGCGGCTACGCCGGGGCCGGCGCCCCGCCGGCCTGGGGATCGACCGCCGGCGAGACGCCGTATGCCGGGATGTACACCCCGTATGCCCCCCAGGGCGCCCCGGTCGGCCCGGGCGGCCTCCCGCTCGCCAACTACGGCCTGCGTCTGGGCGGTTGGCTCATCGACTTCGTCCTGGTCGGCATCGTCAATTTCCTGATCCTGCTGCCCCTGCACGCCTACCACCGGACCCACCTGACCAACGGCACCCGGGGCATGGCCTTCCACGCCAACGCCTCGGGCGTCCTTATTCCGGCGGCCATCGTGCTCCTCTACGGCATGTTCCTGTGTGGCTCGAGCCGCGGTCAGACCCTCGGGATGATGCTCGTGCGGGTGCGGGTGATCGACGCCGACTCGGGTGGCCCGATCGGCATGGCCCGGGCGCTCGGGCGGGGGGCGTTCGAATACGTGGCCGCCTTCGTGCTGTTCATCCCGTGGGTGGTCGACATGCTGTTCCCGCTGTGGGACCAGCGGCGCCAGACCCTCCACGACAAGGTCACCAACGCAGTGGTGGTGCGGGTCTAAACGGGGCCGGCCGTGCCTGCGGGTCGTCCCCGCCGGCCCGCGGTTGCCCCTTCGGGCGCTTCCCGCTATCGTTAGCACTCGCAAGGTTCGAGTGCTAAATGTGCCAAGGAGGCCCGTCCCGATGAAGCTGCACCCGCTCGAGGACCGCATCGTCGTCCGGCCCGGCGAGTCCGAAGAGACGACCGCGTCCGGCCTGGTCATCCCCGACACCGCCAAGGAGAAGCCCCAGCAGGGCGAGGTGCTGGCCGTCGGCCCCGGGCGCCGCGCCGAGAACACCGGTGAGATCGTGCCGCTCGACGTGAAGGTCGGAGACACCGTCGTCTACTCCAAGTACGGCGGGACCGAGATCACCGTCGACGGCGAGGACCTGCTGATCCTTTCGGGTCGCGACGTCCTGGCCAAGATGGGCAAGTAGGCCCCTCAGCCGTTCGCCGGGGCGAGTGGTCGCCCCGGCTCCCCGGGTTCCCAAAGGCGCCGCTGCGCCGAGATCGAAGGAGCGTTCGTCACCCCATGTCCAAGATCCTGAAGTTCGAGGACTCGGCCCGGCGCGGGCTCGAGGCCGGCGTCAACAAGTTGGCCGACACCGTGAAGGTCACCCTCGGCCCCAAGGGCCGCAACGTCGTGATCGAGAAGAAGTTCGGCGCGCCGACCATCACCAACGACGGGGTGTCGATCGCCCGCGAGGTGGAGCTGGAGGACCCCTTCGAGAACATGGGCGCCCAGCTGGTGAAGGAGGTCGCCACCAAGACCAACGACGTGGCCGGCGACGGCACCACCACGGCGACGGTCCTCGCCCAGATCCTGATCTCAGAGGGCCTGCGCAACGTGGCCGCCGGAGCGAACCCGACGTCGCTCAAGCGGGGCATCGACAAGGCGGTCGCCGCGGTGGTGAAGTCCATCGCGTCCCAGGCCAAGGACGTCGACTCCAAGGAGCAGATCGCGCAGGTGGCGTCGATCTCGGCGGCCGACACCGCCATCGGCGAGGTGCTGGCCGAGGCCATCGACAAGGTGGGCAAGGACGGCACCGTCACCGTCGAGGAGTCCAACACCTTCGGCATGGAGCTCGAGCTCACCGAGGGCATGCAGTTCGACAAGGGCTACCTGTCCCCCTACTTCGTGACCGACCAGGAGCGCCAGGAGTCGGTGCTCGAGGACCCGCTCATCTTGTTCTTCAACCAGAAGATCAGCGCGGTGCACGACCTCCTGCCGGTCATGGAGAAGGTCATGTCGCAGGGCAAGCCGCTCTTGATCGTGGCCGAGGACGTGGAGGGCGAGGCGCTGGCCACCCTCGTCGTCAACAAGATCCGCGGCACCTTCACCTCGGTGGCCGTGAAGGCCCCCGGGTTCGGTGAGCGCCGCAAGGCGATGCTGGAGGACATGGCGATCCTCTCGGGCGGCCAGGTCATCAGCGAGGAGATCGGCCTCAAGTTGGAGGGCACCACGCTCGACCTCTTGGGCCGCGCCCGGCGGGTGATCGTCACCAAGGACGACACCACGCTCGTCGACGGCGCCGGGTCCGAGGAGGCCGTGAAGGGCCGGATCGCCCAGATCAAGCGCGAGATCGACGACAGCGACTCGGACTGGGACAAAGAGAAGCTCCAGGAGCGCCTGGCCAAGCTGGCCGGTGGGGTCGCCGTCGTGAAGGTGGGCGCCGCCACCGAGGTCGAGTTGAAGGAGAAGAAGCACCGCATCGAGGACGCGCTGTCGGCCACCCGCGCCGCGGTCGAGGAGGGCATCGTGGCCGGCGGGGGCACGGCCCTCATCCGCAGCCGGAGCGCCGTGCTGAAGGCGGCCGAGTTGCTGCACGGCGACGAGGCGACCGGCGCCCGCATCGTGGCCCGCGCCCTGGAGGAGCCGCTGCGCTGGATCGCCATCAACGCCGGCATGGAGGGCGCCATCCAGGTGCAGCAGGTCGAAGCGGCCAAGGGGCCCATCGGGTTGAACGCCCTGACCGGCCAGCTGGAGGACCTGCTGAAGGCCGGCATCGTCGACCCGGCCAAGGTCACCCGCTCCGCGCTGCAGAACGCCGCGTCGATCGCGGCCCTCATGCTCACCACCGAGGCGCTCGTCGCCGACAAGCCCGAGAAGGTGGACGCGGCCGCCGCCGCGGCCGCCATGGGCGGCGGCATGGGCGGCATGGGTGGCATGGGGATGATGTAGCCGGGCCGATGCGGCCCGGACCGTCGTAGCGTGACCGCTGCGATGGCCACCCCCCACCCAGACGACGAGCTGGTCCCCGTTCCCCGCCCGGGGGAGGTCACCCTCGGCGCGCCCGCGCCCTGGGAGGCCCTGCCGACCGCACACCGGGTCGGACTCACCCTGGCCCACGTCCTCTCCGCCCTCGAGCGGGCCGGGCACCGCGGCCCGGCCCCCGCCTTCGAGCCACCGCTTGCGGCGGGCCGGGGGGCCGGCGGACCCCCGCCGGGCGAGCGGGCCTCCGCCTCGGCCGTGCTGGTGGCCCTCTTCGAGGAGGCCGGCGAGACCCGGGTGGTGCTCACCCGGCGCTCCGCCTCGCTGCGCTCCCACCGGGGGCAGGTCAGCTTTCCGGGCGGCCGCGTCGACCCGGGCGAGGACGCCCCGGCGGCCGCCCGCCGGGAGGCCTTCGAGGAGGTGGGGCTCCGGCCGGGCGAGGTGGAGGTGGTGGGCTGGCTCCACCCCCTCTTCACGCTCACGGCCAGCTCGTTCATCACGCCCGTGGTGGGGGTCCTGCCCGGGCGGCCGACGCTCGTGCCCAACCCGGCCGAGGTGGCCCGGGCGTTCGACGTGGCCCTGGCCGACCTGGTGGCCGACGGGGTCTTCCACGAGGAGCGCTGGACCCAGCTGGCCGGGCAGCCCCTGCCCGGCCCGGACCCCCGGCGGGCGGTGTGGTTCTTCGAGGTCGACGGGGAGACCGTCTGGGGGGCCACCGCCCGGCTGCTGGTCCAGCTCCTGTCCCTCGTCCTGGAGCTCCCCTTCGAGCCCGCCTGAGGGGCCCGGCGGGCGGGCGGGGCATGACCGGGTCGAGTGACAGACGGTCACCGCCGCGGGCCATAGGCTGGGGGCTCGAGGCTGTCGACGCTGACGCAGGCGCCCGGCCACGAAAGGACTGGGAGAGATGACCAAGGTCGACACCGACATCGTGACCGGCGACGAGTTGGTCGCCGAGCTGCAGGCATGGCTCAAGACCAACTGGGACCCCGACCTCACGGTCGCTGACTGGTGGGAGCGCCTGGGGACCGCCGGGTGGTCGGCCCCCACCCTTCCCTCGACCGCCTACGGCCGGGGCGTGTCGCGGGTGGACGCCGGGCGCGTCGCGCAGGAGATCGGGAAGTTCGGCGCCCTGGGTGCCCCCGGTGGCCTGGGGCTCCTGCTGGCGGCCCCGACCATCGCCGCCCACGGGACCCGGGAGCAGGTCGACCACTACGTACGCGACATCGTGACCGGTCAGCAGTCCTGGTGCCAGCTGTTCAGCGAGCCGGGGGCCGGATCGGATCTGGCCGGCCTCACCACCCGCGCCGTCAAAGACGGCGACGAGTTCGTCGTGAACGGCCAGAAGGTCTGGACCTCGGGCGCCCAGATGGCCGACATGGGCATGCTGCTTGCCCGCACCAACTTCGACGTCCCCAAGCACCAGGGCATCACCTGGTTCGCGATCAACATGCGTCAGCCCGGCATCGACGTACGGCCGCTGCGCGAGATGAGCGGCAGCTCGCTCTTCAACGAGGTCTTCATGACCGATGCCCGCGTGGGCGAGGACGGCGTCATCGGCGGCGTGAACAGCGGCTGGAACGCGGCCAACACCACGCTCGCCAACGAGCGGGCCGGGCTCGGTGCCGGCGCCGGCGGTGGGGCCGGTGGCTTCGGCGCGATGCCCGGCACCGTCGGCGGCCAGCTCGCCCGGCGGGCGGGCGACTTCGTCACCCCGGCCGAGGCCCAGCCCCGCCGGCGCGGCGGCGCGCCGTTCCTGCGCCCTTCGGGGGCCGGCCAGCTGATGCAGCTGGCCAAGACCAAGGGGGTCAACACGGACCCGGTGGTCCGTCAGGGGCTGGCCAGGCTCCACACGATGAACGAGGTGGCCCGCTACAACGCCGAACGGCTGAAGGCGGTCCGCGCGTCGGGCGGCGACATCCCCGGGATGGCCAACATCGCCAAGCTCACGATGAGCGACATCATGCGGCTCTCGCGCGATCTCGGGCTGTCGATCGCCGGTGTCGACGGGACGCTGCACGCCTACGACGAGGCGGGGCAAAAGACGCTGGCTGCGGTCCGCGGCGGGGACTTCTCGGTGGCCATGATGACGTCGCTCTCGCTGTACGCGCAGGCGCCGCCCATCTACGGCGGAACCGACCAGATCCAGCGCAACATCATCGGCGAGCGCGCGCTCGGGTTGCCCAAGGAGCCGGGCGACGACCGCGTCGTGCCGTTCTCCCAACTGCCCAAGAACGGCTGAGCGACCGCCCTACATCCGGGGCAGCGCGTCCCGGGCCAGCTGCTCCTCGGCGCTCATCGAGATGCCGGTCGGGCCGGCGACGGCCACCCGCAGGTACTCGTTGCCCTTCAGCACGCTGACCGACGCGTACCCGTCGTAGTAGGCCTGGTCGCCGAGGCCCGAGATCGCCTGGGCGTGTACCTTGCCCTTGTAGTCGTTGAACCACTTGAGGGCGTCGGTGCCGGTCACGAGGACCACCCGGACGCTGTCGGGGGACGGGACGTCGGGGCTGGCGCCCGGCGGGGCGCTCGGGCCGTAGTAGACGCAGGCGAGCCCGCCCTCGACGGTGGCGTGCCCGAGGACGCCCGTCGTCACCGACTGCCCCAGCGCGGCCCCGGCCTCGGCCTGGGTGACGACGGTGCACGAGGTGGCCAGTGCCGACGCCTTGGGCTTGGGTTTGGGCTTCGACTTGTGGTGCTTGGCGGGCGGCCTGTGACCGCTGGCGCCGGCCAGCGGTCCGGGGAGGAGCATCGCCAGGGCGACGAGCATGACCACGATGGCCAGCCGCCTCATCTGTGTCCTCCCGTTCCGAGCGTCGTCGCTGGATCTTGTCTGTCGAACCTAGCCCGACGTCACCGGTTGGGATCAACCCGAGGCCACCTGGGCCACAGACCCGCTGTCAGGGCAGGTCAGAACCCAAGAGAGGAGCGCTGAAAACGTCCTCTCGGGGGATGCTGCGACGCAACGGTGACGAGAACCTTTCGAACCGCCCTTTCAACGCACTGACGATGACACGATGGTGCGCCCCTGATCAGGCGATCGCCGACAGCCTCTTCGACTCCACCGGGGGATTCTCCGGTGAGGTCACTGTGTACGGTCGTACCCGAGCCGCTCGTTCGATATTCCGCTTGAGCACGGCCAACATGCGCGCCTGCATGATCCAGGTGACGGGGATGTAGAGCCAATAGTTGAAGATGCGCTCAATCCATCGTGGGCGGATGGCCTGGTAGCCGCCGATGACCAGGCGTGTTCGTCCGCCGGGCAGTTCGTTCAACTTGAAGCACCAGAGCCCTTCCACGTAGGAGGATGGCCGCGGCTGCCTCGGATCGAGGTTACGGCCTCGCAGATCGATCAACCCACGCAGTGCCAAGAAGCGGTTCGGTTCAAGGGCTGCGACCTCCCACGCGTCAACGGGACCACTCCGTGTCCAGTACTTGACGTAGTCGCCGAGGGCTAGGTCTTGCCATTCGGTGTGGACCTCCTGAGCACTCGGGCGACCTCCATTGTCGAGGCGATCCCAGGAGTACCAACCGCCACGATCACCGCCCATCTGGACAAGCCACGGCCAGACCTGATCCGATGGTGCCTCGATCGTGACGGCCATCGTCGCCGCCCTCTCGCCCTCCGGGAGCAGGTCGCCGCCAGGATACGGACCAGAGACTTCCTCGTCGGTTGCGCCCCAGCGCCAAAGCCGAGGGCGCACCCAAACCCCGTAAACGACGGCAGCCACACCCGCCGCACCCGCGATCTTGCGTCCGTTTGCCATATGGCAAGTGTGGGACCCTGGACGGGGCGTCACCAGGGACTTACGTCACATGTGCCCTCGACAGCACCGTGGGCTTGCCGGGTACCAACCGGAACTTCATTGACTCCACCGGACCATCCCCAGCGTGGCTGCTTGAGATCAAGGGGTTAGAGCGGCCACGCAGAACGTCACCAGAGGTGACCTGCGGGGCGTGAACCCGAGGGTCGTCATGTGACCAGGTTCCGCCGATTTGTACCGACGACGGGAGCGTCGGCGGGCGGTGGGCGGAGGTTACTGGGAGCGTGTTGACGGACGGCTCGCGAGGCATGATCCCAGTTCAGTGCTCATCACCCGCCGAGCCAGCGCACCGCGAC
>Ga0116216_10001600_pt1 | contig 15594 bp, 11 predicted proteins | sample Sb_taG_11_FD_89696 | JGI IMG/M metagenome (GOLD analysis project Ga0116216, IMG submission 89696) | Peat soil microbial communities from Weissenstadt, Germany - Sb_50d_3_AS metaG | ecosystem: Environmental > Terrestrial > Soil > Wetlands > Peat | place: Germany: Weissenstadt | collected 2010-09-21
CAAACGGGGAGAGGAACTCACCGACGTGGTGGACCAACTCGGCGGCCCGCATCAGGACTTCGAGCAGCAGGAGCGCCTGGCCGCGCTGCGGACTGCCATCGCCGCCCTCTCCGACCAGGACCGCCTCATCGTGACCCTGCTGCTGGAGGGGCTGAGCTACCGCGAGATCGCGGACATCACGGGGATCACGGTCAACTACGTGGGGGTCAAGATTTCCCGCATCAAGCAGGCCCTCGAAGAAACCATGACGGAGGTGAGCCATGGGGCAGTTTGAGCAGCTCCAGGAGTTGTGGCAGCAACAGCCGCAGCCGCGCATGGCGCCGGTGGATGGCGAGGCCCTGACCAGGGCGTTCGCCAGATACGGGCGGCGGCAGGATTGGATCAACATCGCCAAGATCGTTGCGATTGCGACGGTAATGGTTTGGGAACTGGCGCATCTGCGCCGGTCCGCCTTGAGCTTGGCCGGCCTGGCGATGGTCGCCGCCGTCGCCGCCACGTTGGTGGCAATCGACTGGCGGAGCCAGCGCGTCATTTCCCGGCTGAATTTCGCCGAGCCCTCGGCAGCCTTCGTGCGAACCACCATCGGCCGCTTGATGGAACAGCGGGACCCGTTCCGAAAGTACTGCTGGCCCTTTATGCTTACCATGGTTGCGGCTATGAACCTGATGTTTTGGAGCACGCTGGGCAGCAACCCCACGTGGTCGAAGTACGCGTGGCATTTCATCGGCTCCGGGATGCCCTTCCCAGCCTACGCCGTGGGCCGGAGATTTCGCATCCAGCGGTTTGAAGCGGAGTGCCGGCCGCTGGTCGACCGGCTGGTCCGCATGCTCGAGGCCCTTGAGGAGTATTCCGAATGAACACCGAACTGATCGGCGAGCTGATCAAGCTCCGCTACAAACTCATGTGGGCCAGGACGCGCACGCGCAACGGCAAGATCGCCATGTTCTTTGTCGGCTACATCCTGCTGGTCTTCTTCATCGCGATCTTCAGCATGGGGGGCATCGGCGCCGGAATCGTGGCCGTCCGCACGGGCAAAGCCCATACCTTGGCTGCGGGCGTGCTCGGCGTACTGTATTTCCAAGCCCTGCTGGCCACCGTTCTGATGGGCTTCGGAATCAACGCCGTGTTCGCCGACGTCGAACTGCGCCGCTACCCGATCGCGGCCGTAGACCGGCGCATCGCGCGCCACTTCCTGGGACTCGCCGACCCCTTCTGGTTCCTGGTGCTGGCGCTCGAACTGGGGCTGGTGGTGGGCCTTTACGCGGTGGGTCCCGGCTCGATCTGGCTGGGTCTGATCGCGGTCCTGCTGTTGTTTGTCTCGAACTACGTGATGGCCGAGGTGGTGGCCCTGGCCGTGGAGAGGCTGGTGCGGATGAAGGGCGGATCGGCCATCCTGCTGCTCTGCATCATGTGCCTGGGGATCATACCGGCCTTGGCCGGCGCCGGCATGAAGAAACATCCGCAACTGATGGCGCCGTTGCTGCGGGTGCTCCACTATACGCCTCCCTACGGAGCGGCGTCGGCGATCTTGCGGCCCGGGGTGGAGGCTCTCTTCGGCCTCGCCGTCATCGTGTGTTGGCTGGTGGGCCTTTCGGCGATTCTCGTGGCGCTCGAGCGGCATCCGCCGCAGGCGCACGCGGCGCAGTCGGGCGCGCTCGCCTGGCAGGGACCTTGTGAGCGCCTGGGCGCTTTGTTCGGCCCGGCCAACGCTCCGCTGGTGGCGCAGTGGCTGCGGTTCTACTCGCGCAATAACCGCTTTCGCACGGCCTATCCGCTGGCTCTGCCACTGGTGGCCTTCCTGACGTTCACGCAGGCCCAGGTGGCGGGGCCCAAGGCGCAGTTTGCCAACATCCTGGGCTGTTTCGCGATGATCGGCTTCATCGGCACCGTGCAGTTCGCCGTCAACCAGTTCGGATACATGGGTGGAGGATTCCGCCGCTACTTCCTGCTGCCCACCGACCCGGCGGCCCTGCTGCGCACCGGCAGCTATACCTTTCTCATGTTGAGCGCCGTGTTGATACCGGTGGCCACCATCGCGTTGGCGCTGTTTTCGCCGGTCAAGCTCGATGCCCGCATGCTCGCCATGCTGGTGGGAGCCGCCGTCGCCGCCCTGTTTGTCATGCACGGCGTGGCGCTCTGGGCGACCTTGCTGGGACCGCGCCGCGGCAACTTCAAGGCCAGCTTCGGCAACGACCTGTCCCTGGCCGGCAACGTGGTATTCATCGGTGGCTTGCTGACCTTCTTGTTTGTGCCAAGGGTGTTGGCCCATGTCTGGCCGGCCGCCGTGGCTCCCGGGGCCTGGTGGGTGGTGGTCCCGTTGGCGCCGCTGGCCGCGGTTTTCTATTTCGTTTCCCTGCGAAACGCCTGCGGCGTATTCCGGTCGCGGCGCGAGCAGATTCTGGGCGTGATCGAAGGAAGAGCGTAATCCATGGACGCAATCCGAGTTTCCAACCTGATGAAGAAGTACGGGACGGTGCTGGCCGTCGAAAACCTCTCCTTGCAGGTGCGCAAGGGGATCATGTTCGGCTTCCTCGGCCCCAACGGTTCGGGGAAGAGCACCACCATCGGGTGCCTCACCGGCCTGCTGGACCCCACCGCCGGCGAAGTCGAGATCCTGGGCGAACGCTTCACCGCCGAAAGCAGCAAGCTGAAACGCCGCATGGGCGTGATGCCCGAGACGCTGGGGCTGTTCGACCCGCTCTACGCGCACGAGTTCCTGGCCTTCGTAGGGCGCATGTTCGGGCTCGACGAGGCCGTCACGCGCAAGCGGGTGACCGAATTGCTGGACGCGCTGGAGCTGACCGACCGGTCCAAGACGCTGGGCGATTTCTCGACCGGCATGCGCAAGCGCGTGGCCTTCGCGGCGGCCGTGATCCATTCTCCGGAAGTGCTGTTTCTGGACGAGCCGTTCGAGAGCATCGACCCGGCCGGCGTGGCCCTCATGAAGCAGTGGCTGCGCCGTTTCACCGAGCAGGGGCGCACAGTCTTCATCACCAGCCACGTGCTCGAAACCGTGGAGCGGCTGTGCGAAGAGGTGGCCATCATCACCAAGCCGGGCAGGCTGGTTTGGCAGGGCGATATCACGGTGCTGGCGCACGACGGCACCATCAGCTATGACGGCAAGGAATTCGAGGCGCTGGAGCCGCTCTTCCTGCACCTCACCGGCGAGCGGTACACCGATCTAAACTGGCTCTAACGAGACTTTATCTGAAACAATGACACTGTATCTGAAACCCACTTGAACCTCCTGCCGCAAAGCGAAGAGTTGGCTTCGCGAAAAAGGCGCGCAGTTCGCAGAGGTGGATCTCAATCGCGGCCTGACGGTGGACGAGCTCGACCGGCTGATCGGGAAGCGCGACTACCGGCTGTTCCTGAATTCCCGCAACGAGATGTACCGGGACATGGGCATGAAGGAGAACCCCCCGCCGCGCCACGAGGCGCTGGAGTTGATGTCGAAACATCCCAATCTGATCAAGCGGCCCATCCTGGTGAAGGGCGCGCAAATCGTATTGGGGTGGGACGAGGAGGCGCTGGGGGAGATGGTGTAGGCAGGTTTTCTGGGGCCTGCCAATAGCTCGGCGCTTGCTTATGCCGGGGGTTGGGGTGGGATGCCCATGCGGGCGGTGAGTTGGCCGATCGCGGCTGCGAGGGCGTCGATGCGGTCGCCGGTCTGTTCGATGCGTTCGGCGAGGCGGCGGTCGGATTCGCGGAACTCCTCTCCCATTTGGAGGACGCGGATGCTGAGCTCGTTGAGCTGGCGTTGGGTCTCGTTGATCTGACGTTGGGTGTCGTCGATCTGGCGTTGGGTGTTGCGCCAGATCTGGCGGTTCTCCTCGCGGTCTTTGCGGCGCTGTTCGTCGACGCCGGCGGTGAAGTGCTCCATGCGTTCGAAACGTTCTTCGGTGGTCATGTGTGGAGGGTTCCCCCGCCCTTTCAGTGTATCAGCCCACTACGCTGGCTTCCCGGCGGTCATACGCCGAAGAAACCCAATCTGATCAAGCGGCCGATCCTGGCGAAAGGCACGCAAATCGCATTGGGGTACGACGAGGACGCGCTAGGGGAGATGGTATAGTCAGGGCTGGTCCAGAACCAGACAGCGCATGCCCCTTCCAGCCGAAACCATTGTCGGACCCTACGAGATCCTCTCGGCGCTTGGCTCGGGCGGGATGGGAGAGGTGTACCGCGCGCGGGACACCCGGCTCGGCCGCGAGGTCGCCATCAAGGTGCTGCCGGAGACCAGGGCGTGCGACCGCGAGGCCCTGCGCCGGTTCGCACAGGAGGCACGCTCGGCCTCGGCTCTTAACCATCCGAACATCGTCACCATCTACGAGATCGGCAATCATCCCGTCGGGGAGAAAACCATCTGCTACATCGCCATGGAACTGGTGGAGGGGCAAAGCCTGCGTCAGATTCTGTCGGACGGGCCGGTGCCGACTCGAAAACTGCTCGACATCGCGGTACAGACGGCCGGCGCGCTGGCGGCGGCGCACGCCAAGGGGATCGTCCACCGGGACCTCAAGCCCGACAATATCCTGGTGAACCGGGAGGACCGGGTGAAGGTCCTCGACTTCGGTCTGGCGACTCCCGCCGTTTCGGAAGGGTGGGGGAATCAGGCCACCCTGAGTTATGCGCCGGACCTCATGACGCAGCCCGGCACGATTCTGGGCACGTTGGGGTATATGTCGCCGCAGCAGGCGGTCGGGGAGAGAGTCGATTTCCGGTCGGACCAGTTTTCTTTCGGCGTCATCCTCTACGAAATGGCGACCGGCAGGCGAGCCTTCCAGGGGACCAGCGCGGTGGAGACCCTGGCGGCGATCCTGCGCGATGAGCCCGAGTCCATCGGCCAGCTCAATCCGCAGATTCCACCGCCTCTTCAGTGGACCGTGAAGCGGTGCCTGGCGAAGAAGCCGGCGGACCGTTATGCATCGACCGAGGAACTGGTGCGCGACCTTGCGATCGTGCGGGACCACATGGGAGAAGCCGTGGTGGAGACGACCGCCGCGCCGTCTCCGCGGCATTTGCCGCGCCAGCTCAACACGCTGGTCGGCCGGGAGCGGGAACTGGAAGCCGCCAGGAAGCTCCTGTTGCAGGACGGCATGCGGCTGATCACCCTGACCGGTCCCGGCGGCACTGGTAAGACCCGGCTCGCTGTGCAGTTGGCCGAAGACGTGGCGGAGCAATTCGCGGGAGGCGTGTGGTTCGCCGGCCTGGCTTCCATCCTGGACTCCGGACTGGTGGTTTCGGCCATCGCGCAGGCGCTGGAGGTGCGGGCGAGCGGAAGCAGGCCGCTGGTGGAGGACATCAAGGAGCACCTGCGGCGATCGCCCGGCGTGCTGCTGGTGCTCGACAACTTTGAGCACGTGCTGGCCGCGTCGCCGGTAGTGACCGAGTTGCTGGGAGCTTCGCGCGAGCTCAAGATTCTGGTGACCAGCCGGGCCGCGCTGCATCTCTACGGAGAACAGGAATTGCAAGTACCACCGCTGGCGCTCCCCGATCCCCGGAGCCTGTGCGCGGTCGAGTTGCTCTCCGGGTATCCGGCCGTGGCGCTGTTCGTCCAGCGGGCGCGGGCCGTGAAACCCGATTTCGCCTTAGGGGAAGAGAATGCCGCGGCGGTGGCCGGGATTTGTGCCCGCCTGGACGGTTTGCCGCTGGCCATCGAGTTGGCGGCTGCCCGGGTGAAGGTCCTGACACCGGGTGCCATTCTGGGCAGGTTGGAGAACCGGCTACGCCTGTTGACCGGCGGCGCGCGGGACCTGCCGGAACGCCAGCAGACGCTGCGCCGGGCCATGGATTGGAGCTACGAGCTGCTGACCGGCGAAGAGCAGAAACTGTTCCGGCGGCTGGCTGTATTCGTCGGCGGGTTCACCCTGGAGGCTGCCGAAGCGGTGGGCAACGCCGGCGAGGATCTGGATCTGGACGTGTTTGACGGCGTCGCGTCCCTGGTGGATAAAAGCCTGTTGCAGCAGACCGGGGAGTCGGCCGGGGAAGCGCGCTTTGGGATGCTGGAAACCATACGGGAGTACGGACTCGAGCGTCTGGCCGCCAGCGGAGAAGAGGCCGCCACGCGACGGGCGCACGCTGCGTACTTCCTGGTAATGGCTGAGGACGGGGCGCCTCACATGGCCGGCGGCGCCGAGCAGGCCCTCTGGCTGGAGCGATTCTTCTCCGAGCACGACAACAACCGGGCGGCACTGGGGTGGCTCACCGGGACCGGCAACGCCGAGTGGGGTCTGCGGCTGGCCCTGGCTCTCTCTCATTTCTGGTTGGAACACGCTCATCCAACCGAGGGACGCCAGTCGATCGCGGCGCTTCTCAAGCTGCCCAGCGGCAGCGCGCTCATGAGGATGCGGGCATTCACCTTCGCTATCGCGCTCTGTAACCGCCAAGGCGACTCCTCGTCGGCGCTCGAGCTGTTGCACGAAAGCCTGCTGCTCGCCCGCGAGCAGGGCAACCGGCCGCACATCGCCGCCAGCCTCAACACTCTGGCCGTCAGCCATTTGCTGCTGGGGGACTACAGTGCCGCCAAGGAAGCCTGTGCGGAAGCCGTTCGCGCTTGGGAGGATCTGGGGGAGCCCGCGTCCGCGACTCGCATTCTCTGCAACCTCGCCGATATCTACAAGGCGGAGGGCGATTACGCGCGCGCACGGTCCGTGCACGAGCAGGCTTTTTCGCGCTTCCAGGCCCTGGGCGACCGGTTCGGAATGGCGTGGTCGCTGAACCACCAGGGAGACGTGGCCCGGGCGCAGGGAGACTTACTGGCGGCCCGCCGCGTTTACGAACAGGGCCTCGATATTTTTCGAGAGCAGAACGACGGGCCGGGTATCGCCAACTCCCTTCTCGACCTCGGGCGGCTGGCTTCCGAGGAAGGCGACCACGTCCGCGCCCACACCTTTTTCGCGGAAAGCTTGCGCATCAGCCGGCAACTCGGCCGAAAATGGGACCTGGCGGGCGTACTCGAGGAGATGGCGCGCTCGGCCGTCCGGCAGGGAGGATGGCAGCGCGCGCTGCGGCTGGCCGGGGCCGCTACTGCGCTGCGGCAAATGATCGGAGCCCCGCTGGCGCCCACTGAGAAGGTGAAGCTCGACGCCGATCTCGACCCGGCCCGCCGGGGGCTGCCGGGGGCCGCGGCCGCTACGGCTTGGATGCGCGGGTGGGCAATGCCCGCCGATGAAGCCATCGAGTACGGCTTGGAGTCCTCGTAACGGTCAGCCCTCGGCTGACGACGGATCGAGCAACTGTCGGACCCTGGAAATCCGGTTGGCTGGAAAACCCGATCTTCGGGCGTGCTCCTGAATGACACTCTCATCCGCAGCCAGGTACACGCAGTATACTTTGTTGTCCGTGAAGTAGCTGTGCAGCCACTGGATTCCGGGACCCAACTCCTTCAACACTTCCACGGACTTCATGGCGGCGGCCTTTAGCTGCTCTGGCGTCATGTCGCCGGCTCCCGGAATCTCGCGCTCGATGACGAACTTTGGCATTAGGTAATCCCTCTGACTTCGGACAAAGATACCACCATGTTCTAAGCCGACTTGATGTTCTGGTTCACACGGAAGAAGTTTTCCGGATCGTATTTCCTTTTGATGGCGGCCAGGCGGTCATAGTTGTCGCGGTAGCTTGCCTTGATGCGGTCCTCGCCCTCATCCATCATCATATTCACGTAGGCCCCGCCGGCCGAGTAGGGGTGCAGGGCGTCCCAGTATTCCTTGCACCAGGAGATGATCTTCGGGTTATTCGCCGGGTCGGGGTCCACGCCCACAATCACCTCGGCCCAGGTGGAGTCGCGGTAGCTGAAGGCGGTGTCGTTCTTGCCCACGCGATGGGGCGCGCCGTTGATGGGATACAGGTGCATGGTGGAGTGCATGGTCGGCACGCGGGAGCCGTGCTGGACGTGAAGCGCAATGGCCTCGTCGCTCAGCTCCTTGACAAAGTCGGCTCGCCAGTACCATTGCAGTCCAGGCGGGTAGATGGGATCGAAGAAACTCTGGAGCGTGGGATGGGGCATCAGGCCCACGTAGTCAAGCGCAGGCGGCCCGAAGCTGCGCATCGGTTTCATCGCCTGGTCGGCTTCATCGGGCGAACAGGTGCAGCACCACACCACGCCGCACATGGCCTTGCCGTGAAGTTGCTCCGGGAAGATGGGCGCGGGAGGCACCACCAGGAAGGCGAAAAAGCCGTTGACTTCTTCGGGCGCGTCGACGATGAACTGGCGGTAGATTTTCAGGACCTCGGCGGCGCGCTCCAGCGGCCACAGGGTCGGGCCGGCGTAGACCAATTTGACCGGGTGCGTGCGGAAGAGGAAGGACGTGACCACCCCAAAGTTGCCGCCTCCGCCGCGCACCGCCCAGAAGAGGTCCGGATTCTCTTCGGCGCTGGCGGTGACGAAGCTCCCGTCCGCCAACACCATGTCCACGGCCAGGAGATTATCGATGGACAGGCCGCACTTACGAGTGAGGTGCCCGAGGCCGCCGCCCAGCGTCAAGCCTCCCACGCCGGTGGTCGAAATGATGCCGCTAGGGGTCGCCATGCCGAACGCGTGGGTGGCGTGGTCCACGTCGCCCCAGACGCATCCGCCCTCCGCACGGACCGTTCGGGCGGCCGGGTCGACGCGCACGCCGTTCATGCGGTTAAGGTCGATGACCAGGCCCCCGTCACACACTCCCAGGCCGCCGCCGTTATGGCCTCCGCCGCGGATCGACACCAGCAGTTTGCTGTCACGGCCGAAGTTCACGCAAGCCATTACGTCTGCAACGTCGGCGCATTTGGCTATGAGCGCCGGGTGCCGGTCGATCATGCCGTTGTATACTTTTCGGGCTGCGTCGTAGGCTGCATCCGACGGTTGGATCAGCTCGCCTCGCAGGGTGGTTTTGAGTTGGTCGATTGTCTCTGGCATCGTTTGGTCCCCTCGGGATGGTCAGTTCATGATAGCGTGGCGGACTCTCGTTCGGTTATCCGCGACTCCGCCGGCACCAGGGGCTAGGCCCAAGGCTAGGCCCCGGGCTAGGCCAGCATTAGGCCGAACTTCTTTTCAGCAGAAGAAGTTCGGATTAGGGTACGTACAGCGAGGACGCGCTAGGCGCTAGGGGAGATGATATAGAGCCGAGGCGCGATACGGCAGCAGGTGAAGCGGAAGGCGATCCGGATCTAATGTCCACACCGACCTGCCGCGGCAGTACTGCACTAGTTCGTCATTCTTTTCCACGCCCAGGTCCCGGGCCCACACCACCTGCGAATTGTCGATATCGGCTTCATTGTGGATCAAGCCGAAATGCATCGCATGCTGCCGCCCATACTGAACGATCACCAGGTGCTTGCCGCCCCGGTCCTCTAGGCTCTTGAGGATCCGGGCACGCGGGGTGTTGGATTCAACCAGGGCAGGGCCCAACAGCTCCGCGCCGGCCGGCGAAATCGCCAGGCCCAGCGCGCTTACCGCTACCATACCGCCCGCCAGGCACGCCCCCACCGGGCGGTTCCGCCATTGCCACAACCGTATGCGGCGAATGCCTGCCACCACCATCGCCAGAAGAGCGCAGCACGCCGGCGCGAAATAGTGCGGAAGGAAGGTATGGTACAGTGCCAGCGCCGCCATCGCGAAAACGCACACCGCCGCCAGAAAACGCAATCGGCGATTGCGCCACAGCCAAGGCAGGGCCAGGATCGGCAACGTCCACACCGGCTGCAGGTAGAACCTCCACAGCACGCCCAGCTTCTGCGCGGATGCCAGCAGCAGTCCCGGCCAGGAACGCCCCGCATTGTATCTCCTGAGTTGACCTCTATAATTGGCCGACAATTCGGCAACTCGCTGGCTGTCGGCCGGCGGATAGGGTGTCTGCCAATAGAAAGCCTGGGGAACGCCGTATTGTTTCTGGTAAAGCTGGTAAGGCAACTGCAACGGATTACCCGTAACGCGCCAGTTATAGTACGCCGTGAAGGCTGCGAAGCACAGGAGCACGGCGGTGAGTGGCAGCGCCACGCCTGTAACTCGCGATCTCCAACTCACGGTTTTGGCGCGCAGAAGCCAGTACAGCAAAACGATTCCTGCTGGAACGGAAAACGCCAGGCCCTCGTACGGCCGGGTTTGTCCCAGGATGGCGAGTCCCAGTCCCAGCAACACGGCATAGAGGGCTCCTTTCCCGCGGAAGATGCGAGGCAGCGCGCCCAGCACCAGCGCTCCCCCGATGGCCGCCACCGCGCCGCCCCAGAACGAGTTCATCCAGTAGCTCAAGACCGCGAGCCGCATCCCCGCCAGGAACGCGCCCAGCAGCGCCCAGCGCGGAGGCATCCAGCCCGATAACATCCAGTGAAATGCGGCGCACATCAAGCCGATGCTCAGCCACACGCCCCACCACGGATTCACACCCAACACCATGACGGAAGCCAGAAGAAGTCCCTGGCCCACGGGAAAGTAGGACGTGTAGACCGGGCTCTGCAGAATGTAGTCGGATTCGAAATGTTCACCCATGGGGTGCGGCGGGTTGACCAGCCGCCCGGAAGCGAACGTGTCCCCCAGCAGCAGATAGCCGAACTCGTCGGCTACGACCGGTTCCGGGATCGGGTAAAGCGGAAGCAGGAGGAGCCTCACCATCATGGGCAGCAGTGCGGCGAGAGCCATCGCCCGCACGGGCCTTTGCGCCAGCCGCGTCAGCAGGCGCTCCATCCACACCCAAGCCCGCTTGCCCCAATCGGGCCACCACCACGCGATTGCGGCCAGCGCGAGCATGGCTCCGGCCTCGAGCGACTGGTCTGGGGTCAGGATAGCCTGCTGCCCGGAAGGTGCCCCAGCCGGCGCCGCCGCCTGCGTTTCCGGCTCCACTGCCTTGGATGGGTGCATGGTCATCGCCGCTTGCAGGAGTTGTTTCACCTGGGCATCGTCCGGAGTGGCGCGCAAGGCAATTTGCAGGTGGCCGATGGCTTCCTCATACGCGCCTGTCTGCAGCAGGGCCACGCCGAGAGACTTGTGGGCGCCCGAGTTGGCCGGTTCCAGCCGGACCACTTCCCGATAGTTCCGCACCGCTTCGTCCCAGCGCCCGGCATTCGCCAGCGTGTTCCCATAGGCGTACAACACCCGCGGGTTGCTCCCGGTTGCCGCCGCCGCATGGCGGAGCAGCGCGAAGTTGTCTGTCCAATACCCGGTCTGGCGCCAACTGAGACCGCTCAAGGCCAGCACCACAACCGCGGTGCCGGCAAGGAATGCGGGCCGCCAGCGCGGCCGGCTCTCGATCCAGGCGGAGGCCAGCCACACCAGCGCGACCACCGGCCCTATGAGAGGCACGTAGGTGAATCGCTCGGCAAAGACCGGCTCGCCGAACTGCACCAGTCCGATCGCCGGCAACATCGCGATCGCAAACCACAGCCAGCCGGCCAGGAGCCACGGCCAACGCCGCACGGTGCGCGCACTGACTGCCGGCACGAAAACCAAAACAAAGCCCGCCATTGTCACGGCGGACACGCTCAATGTCAAAGGAAGATCGCACGGCGACAGGGATGCGGGCCAGACCAGCTTGCCCAGATAGGCGGCATAGGCCGCGCACGCCATGACGATGCGCGCGTTCAGTGCCAGCTCTGTGAACGGCACAGCCTGTGAGGAGTTGCCCAGGATCGTGATCGTCCAGGCCGCCGCGGCCGACAGGAACAGCGGGATCTTTTCCAGGATGAGCCTGCGCGCCATCCCCTTCCGCCACCGCTCCAGAGGCCAATGGTCCAGCACCATCATGACCGCCGGCAGCGTGACCGCCATGGGATTGGACAGAAGCGCCAGCCAGAGTGCGGCGAACACCGCGGCATAACGCTTGCGGGAGTCCGGCCGCCGCGCGTACCACGCATAAACCCACAACGTCACGATCGAGAACAGGCCGTTCAGAACGTCGCGCCGCTCCGCCACCCAGACCACCGACTCCACGCGCAGCGGATGGAGGGCGAAAAGTGCCGCGGCGAGCGCGCACCGCCACAACGACCCGGTCAGGTAAAAGAGCATCAGGAACAGCAGGACGGCGTTCAGCCCGTGGATTCCCACACTCACCAGGTGATGCAGGCCCGCATGGAGGCCGAACAACTGAAAATCCAGAATTTGCGAGAGCCAGGTCAGCGGCTGCCAGCCAACCGTCTTGGTCTCCGTGAAGGCCCACCCGATCGCGCCTGGCACGAACCCATTCTTGACGTTGTCGTTCCCAATGGTTGCGCCGTCCAGATCGACGAAGCCATAAGATCCAGCCCGCCCGTAAATCAGGACGGTCACGGCCAACAGGGACAGGCAAACGAGAACGATCTGCCGCTGGTGTCTGCGCCAGGCCGCCCGGAAGTCCGCCGCCTTGGAGGCGGGTGCGGGAATCGCGGGTGAGTCGCTGCGAGGTGGTTTTCTGGCCCGGCGGGACCGGCTCACACGCGCCCCCCTCTCGCGTGTTCCGCCAGACCCTGCGGCGTCAGAGGCTGGGTCAGGTCCAGAGCCTGGATCTCTTCCTCCGTGATGACCGGACCGCGCTCCAGGTAATCGGCGTCCAGTTGCAGGTCCCACAGATCGTAGCGCGCGCCGAGTATGTTGCGCGCCGCCATGATCGCGGTCAACATCGAATGGTCCTGATTGTTGTACCGGTGCATGCCGTTGCGGCCCACCAGTTGCAGATTCGGAACGTCTTTCAGGAATTCGCGGATCGCCTTCAAACCGCGTTGATACGACTCGTCGTACACCGGGTATGCTTTGGGCACCCGCAGCACCATTCCATCCACCACGGCCGGCTCCTCCACTAGTCTCAGTTGCGCCAGTTCCTTCCTGGCGCGGCGGATCAACTCCTGGTCGTCGATGCTCCAGAGCGAGTCTCCCTGGAAGCAGAAATACTCCATCCCCAGGTTGACCTCGCCGGGGATCGGAGACATCTCGGGACTCCAGTTGGCGTAGTTCTGAATCCGCCCCACCGCCACGGCCGGGTCGTGGACGTAAATCCAGTTGTCGGGAAACGGGTTCTTGCCGCGAACAATCAGTCCGACGGTGAGAAAGTCGCGGTAATGAAAATGCGACGCGGCATCCTGCAGCCAATCGGGCGGCGGCGGATCGAGTTTCTGAATCAGCTCGCGGATCGGGATGCTGCTGATGAAGTTCCCCGCCTCATACCGCCGGCCGTCCGCCAGCACGGCTTCCACGCGGCCCTGCTTCCACAGGATCTTGTCGACGGGCGTGTTCAAGAGCACCGCAGAGCCGCGCCCGGCGACGATCGACTGCATGCGCGACCACATCATGCCGGGCCCGCGCCGGGGATACAGGAACTCGCGGATCAGGGTGCGCATTTCTCCTCTTTCGTCGCGCCTTGCCGGCAATACCGATCGCGCCAGCGACAGCATCGACAAGCGGCCGATGCGCTGCGCCGCCCAGTCCGCGTGAATCTGCTTGCAGGCGATTCCCCAGACCTTCTCGGTGTACGTCTTGAAGAAAATGTCGAAGAGGCGCCGGCCAAAACGGTTGCACACCCAGGTCTCCAGGTCCTCCTCCGGGCGGGCTGGAAACAGGTGGGCTTTTGCATAGCTGGCGCAGCACCGGACGATCTCTGTCACACTCAGTCCGCGCACCACGTCGACCGGCTCGAGAGGGTAGTGAAAGTATCTCCCGCGATAGTAGATTCGCGACAGCCGCTTGCGCGTGAGCAGATCGTCGCCGAGGACCTCCCGCCAAATTCGCTCTACTAGCGCGACCTTGGTGTAGAAGCGGTGACCGCCCAGGTCGAACAGGTGCCCTTTGTACTCGAAGGTTCGCGCCAGCCCTCCACAGGCCGCATCCTTTTCGAGTATCACGCACCGGCACCCGCGGTTGGCCAGTTCATAGCCCGCGGTAAGGCCCGCCGGACCGGCTCCCATCACGACAACCGGGACGGTCACGACCTCCGGATCGTACACGAAGCCCCCAGACGAGGATGAAGACAGTAGGCGCCGCCGGCCGCGCGCATCGTGGCTCGCGCCACACGCCCTTTGAATGCTATTCGAATGCTACGATACTACCATGGCGGGTGGAAAGCTTGTCAGTCATTACTAATGACTCACTGCGGAACACAGGCCGGCGGGCCGGGCTTCCGGCTTGCGCGCACAAACAGCCACGAAGCAAGCCGTGAACCGGCGCGTGGGAAGCCGCTCCAGCGTGGCGAACGCCTCCAGCAGCCCGCGGATGGGACCGTCCGCACGCCGGCCCAGCAGCAGCCGGAGCGCGCGGAACAGTAGGGTGGACACCATCCGTGGATTGTGAATCAGCGCGCCGGTCGCAGTCACTTCGAGGCCCGCGTCTTCCAAGCACCGCGCCAGGCCGGGGAGTGCCGTGGTATAGCCCAGCCGGAACGGCAGCCAGTCCCGGCGGCTCGCCCATCGGAGCAAGCAGTAGAGCGGATTCCGAGGATTGTCGAGCGTGATCACGAGCACCCCGCCGGGCCGCAGGACACCTGCCAGTTGGCCGATTGCCCGCTCGAATTCGGCGCGCGTGTCGAAATGATCAAGCGTCGAGGTGGAGACGATAGCATCCATGCTTTCCGGTCGAACGGCAAGGCTCCGGGCGTCGCTGACCAGGAATCGGACGCGCTCGCTCGGGCATCGGGACTGTGCGCGGCGCGCGGTGGAAAGGGCCAGGTCCATGCCCAGCGAGTAAGCCGGCGGGAACAGGTCAAAAAGGATGCAATCGTCCCCGTGAGCCTCTTCGAAAGAGTCCGTTTTCAGAACGCGCCGAACGGCGACTCCGCGCGTCCAGCGCCACACCAGTTCCTGATGGACGCGGCGCTTCTGCGCGGCCACCAGCGGATCGAGATACCAGGAGGGCGATTTCCGGGCGCCGACTTGTTCCCATTCGTTCGAAGACCCTGCGCGCGACTCTGTGTTTGCCGGGGCTGCCATGATCCGGGCTCGTCAAATGCCGAGCATTCACTATAACAGTGAGCTTGCGATCGCGCGGCAGTTCACATGATGCGCCTGCATTGTTCGGGGTTGCACGTCGCATTCCCGTCTTCCAGTGCTCCCGTGCCCGCTTTGCGCGATCTGACTTTCGCCAGCCGTGACGGGAGATCCTGACCCTCGTGGGGCCTGGCGGCTGCGGCAAGACCACGCTTTTGCGCGTGCTCGCGGGTCTGCTCGCGCATATCAATAGCGGTCTACTAACTTCCCAAGCCGTAGGAGCAGCCGTGCAATAATGGATTTCAAGTCGCCATCCACATGACTGGCAAGATTCTACGGTGTTCGGGGGTCAGGGTTGCGTACGGGGACGGTCCAGTGCGGACTACCGCGCTGAGGCACCTGACATTCGAGGTCGGGCAGAACGAGTTTCTCTCGGTGGTCGGCCCATCGGGCAGCGGCAAAACCTCTCTGCTCCGGTTGCTGGCCGGTCTGCTGCGGCCTTGCGAAGGAAGCGTCGAATTCCTCCTGGACGAGCCCAAGCATGAAACTCATTGGCCGCTCACCTCGCTGGTTTTCCAGGAAAACAGCCTGTTCCCGTGGATGACGGTGGTGGAGAATGCCGCGTTCGCCCTGGAAGTGCAGAAAGTGGATCGCGCCGAACGAGAACGCTCGGCCACCGAACTGCTGGCCCGCTTCGGACTGCGGGGCCGGGAGCGCGATTATCCTCACCAGCTTTCC
>Ga0116216_10001605_pt1 | contig 15566 bp, 16 predicted proteins | sample Sb_taG_11_FD_89696 | JGI IMG/M metagenome (GOLD analysis project Ga0116216, IMG submission 89696) | Peat soil microbial communities from Weissenstadt, Germany - Sb_50d_3_AS metaG | ecosystem: Environmental > Terrestrial > Soil > Wetlands > Peat | place: Germany: Weissenstadt | collected 2010-09-21
CTTGAGGCTGAGGACCGCGGGACTATCTTGGAGCTGCGCCGCCAGTATTTCTCTCGCGCGGCCGATCTGGTCATCGCCGTCCAGCAACAGGTCGAACTGTCGACCGTGTCGACACGCGTGGCGACCGCCGCGCTGTTCGGCATGATGAACTGGACGCCGATGTGGCATCACGATGTCAGCGACGATGATGCGGCAAGCGTCGCCGATCAAATGACGCAGCTGTTCCTGCACGGCGTCACCGCGCCGTCTCTTGTGGAGGTGTTCTCATGAGCGATCGCATCGGCGTCCGCCGCGACGGCCGGCTCGGCCGGATCACGCTGCGGACCGGCCCCCTCAACGTGCTTGGCACTGACGACCTGCGGCAGCTCACGCAGGCGATCCACGATCTCGGCGATTGCACCGTCGTCGTGCTTGACGCCGAAGGGCGGGCGTTTTGCGCCGGGATGGACATCGCGGACCACGTGCCCGAACGAGCGCACGCCATGCTCTGCGCCTTCGCGGGCATGGCGGGCGCCCTGTCGACCGCGACCCCGGTCACCATCGCCGCCGTCGGCGCCCACGCAATCGGCGGCGGCTTCGAACTCGCGTTGCTGTGCGATATGATCGTCGTCTCTGAGCACGCGCGCTTCTCGCTGCCCGAGGTCAAACTTGCGGCGTTGCCGCCAGTCGCCTGCGCGCTCTTGGCCAAGACGGTGGGCGAAAAGCGCGCGCTCGATCTCATCCTCACCGGGCGCAGCATCGAGGGACCGACGGCGGAGCGCTGGGGCATCGCGTCGCGCTGCGTCCCGCACGAGCAGCTCGACGTCAGCGTCGATGAGCTGTGCCACGAACTGCTGGCCCTCTCCGACGACGCGCTGGCGAGCTGCAAGAGCGCCGCACGTGCGAAGACCATTGAGGAATCCATGCATATCTACGAGCATTCCCTGCTGCGCACGCACGACGCGGTGGAAGGCATTCGCGCCTTCCTCGAAAAGCGCGACCCGCACTGGCATTCCCGGCGGCACGCGGAGGTGGCCAGATGAGACGCGTCGCCGACACACCTAAGGCGGCAGCGGCGAAGAACGGCGACCACGACGCCGGCGACATCCTGTACGCAGTCGCCGACCGGGTCGCCACCATAACGCTCAACCGGCCGGACGCCTACAACGCCTACACGACCGAGACGCTGCGCCGCTTTCATGCCGCGCTGCGCACGGCGATGTGGGATGACGAGATCGGGGTCGTGGTGATCACGGGTTCGGGGCGGACCGCGTTCTGCACGGGCGGCGACGTCAAGGAGTACGAGCATCGCTACCTCAGCCGGCCCGACGACTTCTGGAAGTATATGGTGCTCTTCGCGGACTGTCTCGACGCCATCCGCGGGATGGGCAAGCCCACCATCGCGCGGCTCAACGGCATGACGGTCGGCGGCGGCAACGAGATCAACATGGCATGCGACCTCGCCGTGGCTGCGGATCACGTCACCATCCGTCAGGTCGGCACGAAGGTGGGCAGCGTCGCGGCCGGCGGCGCCACGCAGTGGCTGCCCATCATCGTCGGCGATCGCCGCGCGCGCGAGATGCTGTACCTGTGCAATCCCATCTCAGCGCAGCAAGCGCTGGAGTGGGGCTTGGTCAACCGCGTCGTCAGCTTTGAAGAGCTCGACACGTGCGTGCGCGACCTGTGCGACCAGCTGCTCGAGAAATTCCCCGGCTGCCTCTCATACACGCAGACCCAGGTCAACTACTGGAAAGATCAAGCGTGGCACGCCACCATCGGCCACGCGCGCGAATGGCTGGCCCTGCACTTCGCTCACGCGGAGACCGTAGAAGGCATGAAGGCCTTCGTCGAAAAGCGCAAGCCTGACTATGCAGGCATCCGCCGGCACAAGGCAGGGCGATGAAAGCCGCCGTCTTTTTCGGCTCGCACCGGCCGCTGGTCATCGAGGAGCGAGCGATGCCCATCGCCGCACCCGGCGAGATCGTGGTCAAAGTCGCGGCCTGCGGGCTCTGCCACACAGATCTGCATTACATCGATCACGACGTCCCCACATTCCACAAGCCGCCGCTGATCCTCGGTCATGAAGCCTCAGGCATCGTTGCGCAGGTCGGCATAGGTGTCACGGATCGCCGCGAGGGTGAGCGCGTCCTCATCCCCGCGCTGCTCACCTGTGGTGCGTGCGATGCTTGCCGGCGCGGTCGCGAGAACATCTGCGAGCGCGGCATCATGCCCGGCAATCACATCGATGGCGCCTATGCCGAATTCGTGGCCGTGCCGGCCAAGGACGCGCTGCTGTTGCCCGAGGAGCTTCCGCTCGAATCAGCCTGCCTCATCGCCGACGCGGTCTCGACGCCCTATCACGCGGTCGTCAATCGCGGCGACGTGCGCGCCGGGCACAAGGTCGTGGTCTTCGGCTGCGGTGGGGTCGGCGTCAACGTCGTTCAGATCGCGGCCGCTTCAGGAGCGGAGGTGTGGGCGGTCGATCAGCGTCCGGGACGGCTTGAGACCGCGCTGCGTTTCGGGGCGGCGCACGTCATCGACGCCGCCAGCGAAGCATCCGTTCCCAAAGCCGTCAAGCGCCAGACGGGCGGCGGCGCCGACGTCGCCTTTGAGGCCATCGGCAATCCTCTCACCATGCGGGAAGCGTTCGATAGCCTGCACCGCGGCGGGCGGCTCGTCATCGTCGGCTACTCCGAACGAGACGTCACGCTCTCCGCCGCTAAGATCATGTTCAACGAGATGGACGTGCGCGGTTCGCTCGGCTGTCGCCCGGCGGATTATCCACGCATCATCGAGATGGCGCGGCGCGGCGTCATTGCGGTGGACCAGCTCGTCACCGGACGGTTCACGCTGGCCGAGATCAATGCCGGACTCGACATGCTGCGCAGCGGCCAGGGTTTGCGCAACATCGTCGTGCCCGGCGCGTAGGAGAATCCGGATGGCGCTACAGCACGCCGCCCCGATCGAAGAGGTCATCGACCAGTGCTCGCAAGCCATCGAGTCGCTCGAATTCGAAGACGCGGTGGCCTGGAAACACGCCGCTGCCGGGAGAACGCTCGTCGGTTGCTTCCCTGTGTATTCACCAGTCGAGATATTTCATGCCGCAGGCGCCCTGCCCGTGGGATTGGCCGGTGGCGGGAACCGGCTGGAGATCTCGCACGCCGATGCGCGGTTCCAATCGTTCGTCTGCTCGATCATCAAGAGCACGCTCTAGTTGGGCATGCAAGGCAAGCTGGATGAGTTCGAGGCGCTCGTCTTCCACTCCATCTGCGACCCAGCGCGTAACCTCGCCAGCGTTTTCGCGCGCAACTTCGCGCAGAAGAAGATCGAGTACATCCACTTCCCGCAGCGCATCGACGCCCCCGATGCCGTGGACTATCTCACAGCGGAGTACGAACGCATGGCGGACTGGGCGGGCGAGCTCACCGGCCACCGCCCGAGCGACGAGGATCTCGAGTCGAGCATCGCACTGTATGATGAGATCCGGCGCGTCATCCGGGCGCTGTATCAGTTCCGCCGCGATCAGCCACACGACGTGTCGACCCGCGAGCTCTACGCGCTCGTGCGCTACGGTCATGTGGTGGCGCCGGAGCAGCACCTGCGCGTCCTCACGGGCGCGATGGAGCAGCTGCAGGGCCGTCAGGGAAAGCCCAAGGACCGGGCGCGCATCCTCGTCGTCGGTTCGTTCTGCGAGCAGCCGCCGCTCGACCTCATCGCATCGATCGAGAGCGCAGGCTGCTACGTCGTCGATGACGACTTCGTGCTCGGCCGGCGCTTTTTCGCAGACGACATCGCCGGCACGGCAGGGCGGCCGCTGCGGGCCATGGCCGAAGCATACGTGCGCCATAGCGTCGACGCGAGCGTCAAGCACGACCTGACCCATTCCAAGGCGGCACGGCTCGTGCGGCGTGCGCAGGACTACCGGGCGGATGCCGTCGTCGTGCTCACCGCGAAGTTCTGCGAACCAGCGCTCTTCGACTACGTGCTGTATCGCAACGCCCTCCAAGCGGCTCACATGCCGCACGTCTTCTTGGAGTTCGAAGAGAAGATGTGGCTCTTCGACAAGATCAAGACCGAGATCGAGACCTTCGTGGAATCGCTGCTCTTCACGTGACAAGCAAGGGAGCGGTCGAGTTCGCTTGACCGGAGCGTTCATGCCCGAGACAACCTATCAAGGCCGCTTGCACAACCTGCAAAAAGAGCTTATGGCGCGCTATTACGCCGAGCTGACCGCGTCAGCCGGGGGCAACGGCACTCCGGCGGCCTACCTGCTCATCGGAGGCAACCCGGTCGAACTGCTGAGAGCATTCGACATCCTCCCCGTGTATCCGGAAGTGAACGCGCTCCAGCTGGCGGTGAAGAAGCAGTCGCTTGGCCACATCCAGATGGCTGAGGGCATGGGGTACTCGACCGACAACTGCGCCTACGTCAAAGCCGACATCGGGCTGTACTTCTCCGGCCGCACGACGCCGTTCGCCACGATCCCCGAACCGTCGCTCCTGCTGTGCAACTACGTTGGTTGCAACGTCTACTTGCACTGGTTCGATCATCTCGCCGAGTTCACGCGACGCCCGGCGTTCCATCTCGACATCCCCTTCATCCGCACGAAGTCCGGCACCCCGACCAAGGATGACATCGACTACGTGAAGCGCCAGCTCCTCGAGCTCATCGGGGTGTGCGAGCAGATCAGCGGCCGCAAGCTCGATGAGGATAAGCTGCGCCGTGCGGTCGAGCTCTCGTCGAAGACCGGCGAGCTGTGGGCCAAGGTCAAGCACCTCACCAAGCGATCGCCCGCCCCGTATGACGCCTATTTCGATTCGGTCATGATGATGGCGCCGTTGTACTGCTTGCGCGGCACGGAGGAAGGACTTGTGTTCTTCCAGACGGCCTACGACGAGTATCAGCAAAAGGCGCAGCTCGGTGTGGGTCCGCTCGAGCGCGAGACGTTCCGCTACGTCATCGAAGGCCCACCGCCCTGGCCCTACCTGCGCGTCTTCCGCGACATGTTCACGCGCTGGGATGCGGTCGCCGTCGCCTCGACATATTCCACGGTCGGGGGACTGTGGGAGTTCGGCTTCGCGCATGACCCTGACCGCCCGCTCGAGAGCATCGCCGAACATCTGCTGCAGTGGAATCTCACCAACCGCAATTTTCTACAGCGCTACGACCAGATCGACCGCTACATCCAGGAGTGGAACGCCGACGCCCTCGTCATCCACTCGGTCAAGAGTTGCCGGCTCTTCTCGGCCGGCCAGGGCGACATGCGCGACTACTTCACCAAGCGCGGCGTGCCGACGCTGCTCATCGAGTCGGATCTCGAGGACCCGCGCTACTTCTCGGAGGCGCAGATGCGCAACCGCATCGACGCCTTCTTCGAATCGCTCAAACATCGCAAGCTCATCGCGGCGATGTCCTAGGGAGGCGACTACTGTGCCATACGCAGCCGGAGTCGACGTCGGTTCCACCCAGACGAAGTGCGCCATCATCGACGACCAGCGCACCATCGTCGCGCGTGCGCTCATCGAGACGGGCGCCAACGTGACCCGTGCCGCCGAGCGCGCCTTTGACGCAGCGCTTGCCGCTGCCCAGATGGAGCGCGCGCAGGTCGTCTGCGTCGCCGGCACAGGATATGGGCGCTTCAAGGTCACCTTCGGCGATCTGCAGATCACCGAGATCAGCTGTCATGCCAAAGGCGCATGCTCGGTCTTCCCGGGGACCCGCACGGTCATCGACATGGGCGGCCAGGACGCGAAGGGCATCAAGGTGCAGGACGGTGAGGTCCTCGACTTCGTCATGAACGACAAGTGCGCCGCCGGCACCGGACGGTTCTTGGCGACGGCAGCCGAAGCGCTATCGGTGCCGCTCGGCGACCTCGGCCCACTCTCGCTGCAAGCCAAAAACCCGGTGCGCCTGTCCACCGTGTGCACGGTCTTCGTCGAATCGGACATCATGGCGTATCTCGCCCAGGGCAAGAAAGTGCCCGACATACTCGGCGGCATCCACGCCGCGATCGCCGCGCGGACGGTCGCCCTCGTGCGCCGTGTCGGCCTCGAACCGGAGATCACGTTCACCGGCGGCGTCTCGCGCAACCTGGGCATGGTGCGTGCTCTCGAAGAGAAGCTCGGGATGCGTCTCAACGTCTGCGATGACTCGCACTACATGGGTGCGATCGGCGCTGCCGCGTTCGCGCTCGAACGTGCCCTCGCGCAGGTCGCATGAAGGAGTCTGTGATAGGCCTTATCGCTGGGATCGACATCGGATCGCGCGCGACCAAGGTCGCCCTGATCGACCGCGCCGGGACGCTGCGAGCGGCGCACGCGACGCGCACCAAGCCGCCGTTTGACGACCTCGTCAACGAGGCGCTGGCCCAGGCGCTGGCGAGCATTGAGGCTCCTCGGTCGGAGGTGAGCTACATCATCACCACCGGCTTCGGGCGTTCCAGCGTCGCCGAGCGCGACAACCAGGTCACCGACATCACGGCGGGCGCGTACGGCGCATGCGTGCTTTTCCCGAACACCCGCTGCGTCATCGATATCGGATCGCAGAGCTCGCGCGCCATCCACGTCGACCAGACCGGGCGGGTCGCAGAGTTCAAGTCGAACGACAAATGCGCCGCGGGTGCCGGCGGATTTGTGGAGCGCGCCGCCCGCTATCTCGAGATCGGGCTGACGGAGGTCGGCGACCTCGCGCTATCAGCGAAAGACCCAGTGACCATCTCGAGCGTATGCGCCGTGCTGGCGGAATCGGAGATCATCAATCACGTCAGCCAAGGATGCTCGGTCGAAGATATTCTGCGTGGCATCCATAACTCGCTCGCCGAGCGGGCCATCGCGCTGCTCAAGCGGGTGGGGATCGAGCCCGAGGTCACCCTCGTCGGCGGCATGGCGCGCCAACGCGGTATGGTGCAGGCGCTCTCGCACATGCTGGCGATGCCGGTCAACGTGCCTGAAAATCCCGAGATCGTCAACGCGCTCGGCGCGGCGCTCCTCGCCAAGCGCCGGCTCGAGCGGATGGCTGCGTGATGCGGGCGCTGGACGAACTCCGCCACGAGCACGACGTGATCTTGGACGCGATCGGCTTGATGGAACGTGCAGCGGTCCTGCCCGAGACGCAAGATATCGACACGGCATTGTTCGGCAAGTTGGTGCTCTTCCTACGCGAATACGCGGATCGCAGCCATCACGGCAAGGAAGAAGATGTCCTCTTCCCCATCATGCGCAAGAACCAGATGCTGGCCAGGTTAGCCGACATGCTGGTCGAGGAACACGCTCTTGGTCGCAAGCTCGTGGCGGCGATAGAGGCAGCGCTGACCCAGCCGGTCGGACGCGAGCGCTTGCGAAATGCCGTGCTCGACTACGCGCAGTTCATCCGCGATCACGTCGCCAAGGAGAACGAGATCGTCTTCGAAGCAGCCGAGCATGACTTGGACGAGAAGGAGATAGAGGAGCTGCGGCGTGGCTTGGCCGCGTATGCGCGCGCTTAAGAGCGCCCTATAAGGCCTCGTCCGCTATCGGATTTCCGCCCGTGTGAGGAAGCTCACTATGTGCGCCTGTGAGGACTAGGCTCCGCCGACCCTGTCAATTTACCAGGTGGGGAGCGCGGACCAGGATGGAAGTTTCGCGCTCTTTCCTTTTGTGCTCTCGGGCGCGACCCTAGTCGCTCACGGAAATGCTTGTCACCCGGCCGTCGCCCGTGCCGTACACCCAGTGCACCTGCGCAGCCGGCCCGTAGACGTAGTCGTGATGGGCGTCGATCGAGGTTGGCTGGCCACGCTTGCTCGTCAGGCGCCCGATGGAATCCGCAAGCCTGATCCCATAGGGATCGACGATGTCCGAGCTTCGCGTGCCATAGCGTGAGATGGTGATGCTCTTGATCCTCGTGTCGAAGCTGAGCGCAAGCAGCGCCTTGCCGTAGTCGGCGAGCGCGACGCGGTATTCGGCTTGGGGTTGCGGCGAACCCGACGCCGCCGCGTGAAAGCGCGACGGTGCGAGCCCTAAGTCTGTGAGAGCGTAGGAGGCATTCTCCCCGATCGAGACGCCATAGAGGGTGCGGGCCTGCATCGTCGCCGACCAGGCAGACAGCGCCTGCAGAGGCGGTACGAACAACGATATAGCCAAAGCCATCGCAGCGATGCATCGACCTTTCATGTCACGACCGCCCATGTTACAAAAGACCTGAAGCCTTCAGGTCCGTTCGCGCGCCGCTAGCGCCTAGCTGGTGCAGGCGGATTGTTGGCCGCGAACCTGACGTACTTGTCGACATCGCTCAGCATCGCCCCGATCGTCGCGTCAAGCGGCTCGAGCGCCCAGATGCCGGAGAAGATCGCGGTGTCGCCGATGCTGCTGCGCAGCACGAATGCCGGCCGTTGATCGATCTGGAACGCCGCGAACTCCGCATCGCTCTGCCTGACGCGCTCTATGACTTTTTCATCGTCCATCAGCGCCAGAATCTTCTCCGGTTCGACACCTGTGACGGCTGCCACGACGTCCGCGGCGATGGCCTTGTGATAGACGGGCATGCCCTGCACGAGGGCCGCACGTGCCAGCGCCAGGCGCGCGCGGTCATCGTTGAAGCCGAGCTCTCTGGCTGCTTCGGCGGCCAGGTTGGCGTCGAGGCTCGTGTACGACCCCTGGCACCAGTCCGGGTTGAGATGCATGCCGGAGACAGAGCCAGAGCGCTTGTAATACCAATCCACCTGTTCGCGGCCAACCGGTAGATCGCGCACGAGCGAGATGCGCCAGTCGTACGACAGCCGCGTCCCATACTTCGCCCGCAGGCGCTCGAGATGCGGCTCCGCATAGAAACACCACGACGACATGACGTCGAGATAGTAGAATAGCTTGACCATGGGCGGCACCTCTATACCGTCGGTATGGTGCATGTTATCCACACTTGCGAGAACTCTTTTTCCAGGAGCTCGAGGTCGCAGAGCAAAAACGTGCATGCCATCACAGCAACGCCAAACAGCGGCCGGAGGCACCGGCCGATCGAGGAAATAACAGTGCGGGTTTCTATCGCCGTCGCGATGTTCGCGCTCGCGACGCTTGTCCCACTCGGTGCGCAGGCGCGCACTTTTGCCATCTCCGACGTGCGCCGCGTCGACCAGGTCACGAGTCCCAGTATTTCGCCCGACGGCAAGCGCATCGTCTTTCTTGTCACCAGATCCGATTACGCCGACAACGACTACCGCTCAGACGTGGTGCTGGTCGACGTTGCGACCGGTGCGCAGCGCGTCCTCACCCGCAATGGTCGAGACGTCTCGACGCCGCAGTGGTCGCCGGTCGGCGACCGGATCGCTTTTATCGCCCGAGAGAGCGATGACGACACGGCACAGGACCAGATCTTCGTCATAGCGCTGGGCGGCGGCACTTCGCATCGGATCACGAACGCCCAAAACGGCGTCGAGGTGTTCTCCTGGCGGCCGGATGGGAAAGCGATCGCCTACGTGTCGGCGGACGAGGCATGGAATCAGGCCGCCATCGACCAGGGGCACGATTACTTCCAAGTCGGCAACGACCCATATCTGACCACTGCCGCGCCGACGCCGTTCCACCTCTGGCTCGTCCCTGCCGGCGGCGGCACTGCGCGCAAGATCACCTCGGGGACGTGGAGCATCGCAGCGCCGGACGTGCCCTTGCCGCTCTCCTGGTCGCCCGACGGGCGGGAAATATCCATCACCCGCGTGCCTACCCCGCACACGGGCGACGGCGAATACTCGACGATCAACGTGGTCGACGTGGCTACGGGGCACTTGCGCAAGCTGACTGACCATACTCGCTTTGAAGACTATTCGATGTTCTCGCCCGACGGATCCAAGATCGCCTACTGGTATTCTCTGAACGGCGACGACATGAACGAGAATAACGTCTTCGTCGCTCCCGCGACTGGCGGCGACGGGATCAATATCCAGGGGAATCTCGACCGTGACGTCAACGGTGCGCTGTGGATGCCGGACGGCTCCGCGGTGCTCATCGGAGCGCCCGATGGCACGCGCACCTCGCTCTGGGTGCAGCCGCTTTCTGGGCCAGCGCGCAAGCTCGATCTCGGGCAGGTCGACCCTTCCAACGACAATGGGATCGACATGGTGGTCGGCAAGGACGGCGCGATCGCCTTCTCCGGTTACGAGTCCAAACGTCCGACCGAGCTTTATTACATGAGCTCGTCCAACGCGGCTCCGCGGCGGCTGACGGACTTCAACCACGACATAGCTGCGCTCGACCTCGGCGACAGCGAGAGCATCACCTGGCAGGGTCCCGACGGCTTCACCGAAGACGGCGTGCTGACGTACCCGCCAGGCTACGTGAAAGGCAAGACGTACCCACTCGTGCTGCGCATCCACGGCGGGCCCAACGAAGGCTCGAACACCGAGTTCTGGGATTACATCCAGCTCGTCGCCGCCCACGGATACATCGTCTTCCAGCCGAACTATCGCGGCAGCGATAACCTCGGCAACGCGTTCATGTATGCCACCAAAAATGACGGCGGCGACGGGCCGGGGCGCGACATCATGTCGGGGCTAGAGGCGGTAGAGAAGATGGGCATCGTCGACACCTCGCGCATCGGTGTCGGCGGCTGGTCCAACGGCGGCTACATGACCTCCTGGGTCATCGGGCACTACCAGGTCTGGAAGGCCGCGGTCCTAGGCGCGGCCTACAGCGACTGTCTTGAGGACTACGATCTCTCCGACTCCAACGTCTCGGACCGCTGGTACTTCAAAGGGTCGCCCTGGGTGGACGACAACATGGCGGCCTGCCGGGAACAGTCGTCGATCACCTACTGGAAGAACATCAAGACGCCGACGCTCATCCTCTCGAACACCGGCGACGTCCGCGTGCCCATCACGCAGTCATACGCGATGTATCACGCGTTGACAGACAATCACGTGCCGGTGAAATTCATCGCCTGGCCGGAGTCTGGTCACGAGGTCGCCGGACCCGTACGCATCGAGGACATGTACCACATCTGGCTGGATTGGCTCGACCACTACCTCAAGTGAGTTACGGCGCGTAGCGTCCGATCTTATTCGCCGCCGACTCCACAAACCACAGATGGCTGTCGGGTCCGAGCGTTATGCCGATGGGCTGGCTGTCCTGCGACGGCAACGCCAGCTCTGCGATCCGCCCCGTCGTCACATTGACCTTGCCGACTTGCCCGACGTTGGTCTCTGTGAACCAAATATTGCCGTCGGGACCCACGGCGATGCCGCTTGCGCTGCTGTGGCGGGTCGGGATCAGGTAGTGCGTGGCGGCGCCGGCCGGCGTCATGCGCCCGATCCTGCCCGTGCCCACTTCGGTGAACCAGAGGTTCCCGTCCGGGCCTTTGGTGATGCTGTTGAGATAGTTGTTGTCGCCCCCGAGCGGGTACTCGGTGATCGTACCGTCCGCGGTGATGCGGCCGATCGCGTTGCCCTTTTGCTCGGTGAACCACAAATTGGAGTCAGGTCCGACCGTGATCTCGAAGGGGCCGCGGGGCAAAGGCGTCGCGACCGATGTGGTGGCATTCGTCAGCTTTGGTTGCGGGGCGAGTGGAAATTCCGTGACCTTGCCGTCGGGGGTGATGCGGCCGATCGCGTCGGTCACGAACTCCGTGAACCAGATGTTGCCATCGGGCCCCGCGACGATGCCGACCGGGCCCGAATAGTTGATCGGCAGCCTGAACTCTTTCACGGTGCCTGTCGGCGTCATCATGCCGATGAGGCCAGCCGAGGTCTCGGTGAACCAGAGATTCCCATTAGGTCCTGTTGTGATGCCATTGGGATACGATCCGCCACGCACGGGAAACTCCGTCATGGTCCCATCTGTCGCGATGCGCCCGATCTTGCTCGCATCGGCTTCCGTGAACCACAGCGCTCCATCCGGGCCATTCGTGATATAGCGGGCGTTGCTTTGCGCGGTCTTGATGGGGTACTCGTTCAATGCCGAGGCCGGCACCGGGCTCACCGTCGTGTCGGCGAACGGGGCGGCTGCGCTCGCCAGAATGAACGCGCAACACAGGGCATAAGCGACTGCAACTCGTGGCATAGATGAGCCTCCGGCGTCTACCTTTATGGGAGCCGCGTCCGGATGCCTTGTGCGTCGGGCGGAAATGACGTGGCTCTCACGAACCGGCCCCTATGGCCGACAAACCATTGACGTTCGCCGCATTCGCCGGCAGCTTGCGAACGGGTTCGTACAACGGCATGCTGCTGGCCGAGCTCGTCCGGCGTGCCCCGCGCGGCATCCGCCTCGAGGTCCTCGACCTCCAGGAGATGCCGCTCTTCAATATGGACATGGAGAAAAACCCGCCCGCCGCGGTCACCCGCATGCGCGAAGCCATCCGTAAAGCCGACGGCCTGATCATCGTCTCGCCCGAACACAACGGCATCATCCCGGCCGTGACCAAGACGGTTATCGAATGGGCGTCGCGTCCGCCAGAGGATTCGGTGCTCGAGGGCAAACCGGCCGGGATCTTGGGGGCGTCGACCGGCGGTTTCGGCACGGTGAAAGCGCAGCTGAACATACGGCAGATAGCCACCGCGGAGGGCGTCTACTTCCTGCAAGACCCCGAGGTACGCGTGGCTCGCGTGCAGACCAAGTTCAACGACAAGGGCGAGCTGATCGACGACGAGCTCGGCGCGCAACTCGTCGAGTTCCTCGAAGCTCTTGTGCGCTGGACCCGTTTGATCAAGGGCTGATGTTCACCCAGGCTGAGGCATACGAGCGCTTCATGGGGCGCTGGAGCCAGATGCTTGCGGAGCGGTTCTTGGCGTTCGTCGATCTGGCTGGCGCGGCCAGGGTGCTCGACGTCGGATCGGGAACCGGCTCGCTTGCTCGCGCCATCGTGGGTTCATCGCCGCTCGTTGAGGTGGTGGGGATCGACCCGTCGCCTGCGTTCGTCGACTATGCGCGGGCGCGGATATCGCAGCGCGCCCATTTCGAGGTAGGCGATGCGCAGCAACTACCTTTTGACGACAGCTCGTTCGACGCGTGCTACGCGCTTTTAGTGCTCAACTTCATCCCCGATCAACGCGCGGCGCTGGCAGAGATGTGCCGCGTGGTGAGGCCCGGCGGCACGATCGAAGCTGCCGTCTGGGACCACGCGCAAGGCATGAACATGTTGCGCATCTTCTGGGAGGTCGCGGACGCGGTGGACAAGGACAAGCATCTCATCGAGGAGCCTCATCCTCTGCTCGACCGAGATGGCCTGAGCGCCCTGTGGGAAGAGGCAGCTCTCGGGGAGATCGTCAGTGCGCCGCTTGATTTCGATATGCGGTTCTTGTCCTTCGCTGATTACTGGGAACCGTTCGGGTTTACCCAGGGCCCGGCCGGAGCATACCTGCGCAGCGTGTCTGCACGAGTCCGCGACGAGATCGAGCGGGAGCTGCGCTCGAAGCTGCTGGCCGGAAAGCCCGACAGCCCATTCACGCTCTCCGCACGTGCCTGGGCGATCCGTGGCCGCAAGCAGGTCTGACGCTGCGGGGGATTGACGTGTCGCAGGCGCGTACACCCTTAGACAACACGGCCGTCGAACCGCACTGGAGTAGGAGTTCGTGGACGAACTTATCGGGCATTTGGCCGACCAAGCAGCGCTGTACATCGACTTCGGCGCCGTGCTCCTCGTCATACTTGCGTCGCTTGACGCGCTGGTTCGAGCGCTGCTCGCGTTTTCCAAAGGCCCGACGCCGCATGCATATAGCCCAATCCGCTGGCTTTTGGCCCGACGCCTCACCTTGGGGCTTGAGCTCATGATCGCGAGCGACATCATCCGCACGGCGATCGCGCCGAGCTGGCAAGAGCTCGGTCAGCTTGCTGCCATCGTCGCGCTGCGCGAGCTGCTCAACGTCACCCTCGAACGCGATATGCGCCTCGCGTCCGCGGGAATGCAACAGCAAGGAGTCCCCGGATGAGACCGGCACATGTCTTGTCGCTCGAGGAGATCGTCATCCGCTTGGCGGTGGGCGCGGTGCTTGGCGTGTGCATCGGTGTGGAGCGCCAGTGGCGCGGTGCAGCCGCAGGCATCCAGACGAGCAGTCTCGTCTGCACCGGTGCGACATTGTACGCCACCATAGGGCCCGCACTGGGTAGCGACGACATCCGCATCATCGCTGGTATCGTGACCGGCTGCGGCTTTTTGGCAGGTGGCGTGATCCTGAGAGAAGGGCTCAACGTGAGCGGGCTCAACACGGCCGCCACCATCTGGTCTACTGCAGCCATCGGTGCTCTGTGCGGCGCCGGTTTGCTCTATGAAGCCACGATCGCGACGGTCGTGATCGTCGCGCTCAATACGACATTCCTTCCCCTCATCAACTGGATGGATAAGCAGGTCATGGCTCGCCGTGCACCGCGTACCGCCGCGAGCGATAAGACCGCACCGTAGCGGCGTGAACTGATGCTGCTTTTGCGGCATCTGCGAACTGAAAATCGATGACCCTGCCGCAAGATATCCCTTTTTGAAAGGGGTTCGTTCCCACGCCTCCAAGTAAGGTCGGCCCCTTCGCTCGCCATGATGTAGGAGACGTGCTTGATGTCTGACTCCGGCCCTCAAATCCAACGTGAGATTCTTCCCATTCCAGACCCGCAGCACGTCGGCCTCACGACGTACGACGCGAAAGATCCCGACACCAAGTTCCCGCCGATCGAACCGCTGCGTCCGCCCAAAGGGGCGCCCAACGTGCTCATCGTGCTCATCGACGACGCGGGGTATGGTTCTTCAAGCGCGTTCGGCGGCGTCATCAACACGCCGACATTCGAACGGCTGGCAAAGGGCGGACTGCGGTATACTCGTTTCCACACGACCGCGCTGTGCTCGCCGACGCGCCAAGCACTGCTCACCGGGCGCAACCATCACGCGGTCGGCATGGGCGCCATCACCGAGCTTGCGACGTCGGCGCCAGGATATAACTCCATTCGTCCCAAGGCGGCGGCGCCGCTCGCAGAAATCCTCACCCTCAACGGCTACTCGACCGCGCAGTTCGGTAAATGCCACGAAGTGCCGGTGTGGGAGACAAGCCCCATGGGTCCGTTCCACCAGTGGCCCACCGGCAGCGGCTTCGAGCACTTCTACGGGTTCATCGGCGGTGAGACCAATCAGTGGGCTCCCGCCTTGTACAAGGACACCGTGCCCATCGAGCCGCCGGACGATCCCAACTATCATTTCACCGTCGACATGACGGATCACGCGATCGACTGGATCGGCCAGCAGCGCGTCCTCATGCCGGATAAGCCGTTTTTCGTCTACTTCGCGCCGGGCGCGACCCACGCACCGCATCACGTGCCGAAGGAATGGGCCGACAAGTACAAGGGCGAGTTCGATCAAGGCTGGGACAAACTGCGCGAGCAGATATTCGCGCGGCAGAAGCAGCTCGGCGCGATCCCCAAGGATGCCGAGCTGACCAAGCGGCCGGCAGAGATACCCGCATGGGACGGAATCGACCCTAAGCTCAAACCGGTGCTCGCCCGCGAGATGGAAGTATACGCGGGTTTCATGGAGCACACCGATCACAACGTCGGGCGGTTGATCGACGTGCTGGAAAAACTGCAAGTCATCGACAACACGCTTATCTATTGCATCGTCGGGGATAACGGCGCGTCTGCTGAAGGCACGATCAA
>Ga0116216_10001606_pt1 | contig 15566 bp, 13 predicted proteins | sample Sb_taG_11_FD_89696 | JGI IMG/M metagenome (GOLD analysis project Ga0116216, IMG submission 89696) | Peat soil microbial communities from Weissenstadt, Germany - Sb_50d_3_AS metaG | ecosystem: Environmental > Terrestrial > Soil > Wetlands > Peat | place: Germany: Weissenstadt | collected 2010-09-21
AAGGACGGAGCAAGAAGGAGGCGATCCGCTGCCTCAAGCGCTACGTCGCTCGGGAAGTCTTCGCGGCGCTCCCTCGATCACAATTCGCTCTTGACAATCCATAGGAGCATCGTTCTGGGCTACCTGCGGGAGAGGAAGCCGCTGCGCGTTATGGGGCGCGCGTTCGGTACGACAAACCGGTCAACTGACGGCACGCGTACCCGTTATCTTGGCTGCAAAGTCGTCGAGCTCCACTGGCGAGAGCGAGCGAGAACAATCGTTATACGCGTGCCCACCGGATCTCGATCGAATTCGACCGACGCTTCTACGCCATCAGGTCGAATGGATCGACTGGGCCATCGAGAAGTCGAAGCCGTGCTGCTCGCACCGGGCGGTCTGATCCCCGGTGACGCCGCACCTACGGCCGAGAGCTTGAGCCGGCTCTCCCCAACTTAGACGGCCACCAATTCCAGCGGCCCAGCAAGACGACGGTCGAAGGCACGAGCAGTGTCCGAACGATGAACGTGTCCAACAGCACGCCCAAAGCCAGGCCGGTGGCGATCTGTCGAACTTGCCCGCTGGTTCCCACCGCGAGCACCCCGAACGTCCCTGCCAATACGAGCCCGGCAGAAGTCACGGTGGTACCAGTCATACCCATCGCGACCGACACCGCTCGGCGAAGAGGTAGACGAACTGCTTCCTCTCGAATGCGGCTCATCACGAGGATGTTGTAGTCCTCTCCCAGGGCCATGATGAAGACGAACATGAAAAAGGGCAGGGTGAAGTTGACGCCCAGCTCGTGTCCGACAGCCACGAAGATGACGACGGCGAGCCCCAAGGACGCCATGTAGGAGAGCGCGACGCTTAGGACGAGGTACACGGGAGCTACCAAGCTGCGTAGAACCACCGCAAGGATGAGGGCGAGGACAATCAGGACGACAGGTGCGATATGCACGACGTCTCGCCCCGAGAGCGAGGCAACGTCAGCTGCCCCCGCGGCCTGCCCCGCCACTCCACTCTGAGAAGCCCCGAGGACCCGGCCGACCCCGGCGACCGAGGCGCGGATGCTCGGGATGGCCTGTAGCGCCGCCGTGGTACCTGGGGACCCGGCCTTGAGCGACGTCTTGTAGAGAATCGTTCGTCCGTCGGCGGTGATGAAACCGGCGCTCGACCTGTAGGCGTTGTACAGGAAGACGTCGCGAGTCGCTCCAGGCGGTTCTGCCACGGGCAGAAGCTGGGGAGGACCCAGAGAACGGTAGAGGCGTTCGAGGGTCGAGATACGAAGGTGCACCCCGCTTGCATCGAGCGCGTCGTCGACGGAGGAGAACTGACCGGTGGATTCGAGTGCCTCTTGTCCGACCGACAGCATTGCCGGCTCCTCCCAGATCGACTTTCGAAGTCGAAAGACGACGTCGGTGACCCCCAGAGCCGATTGTCCGAAGTGCCGCTGCAGAGCTACCAGGCCCTGGGCTGAGTCCGATCCGGGGATCGCTGCTCCCGGATTGAAACCGGAGGGTGCATAACCGGCCAAGCCGCAGGCAAGCGCACCGAACAGAAACGTTCCGCTCAGCACCGCTACCACTGGCCGCTCACAAACGCGCGCCGCGATTGCACCCCATCTACCCGGCCGCAGCTGGCCCGGCCGGGGATGCGCCGGCCAGAAGACGGAACGCCCGAGGATCGCGAGCAACGCTGGGAAGAACGTCAACTCGACGAGGAGGACGATAGCGATCCCGATCGCGAGACCCGGTCCCACTCCTCGGTACAGCCCGAACGATGCCAACAGCAAGGTGAGGAGCGCCGCGATGACGGTCGCCGCCGAAAACGTAACCGACTCGCCTACACGATCGACCGCCGAAACGATCGCGCCTCGAGGCTCGAGGCCTCGTTGGAGGTTCTCTCTATAGCGGAAGATCAGAAAGAGCCCATAGTCCGTCCCGGCCCCTAGGACGAGCGCGGTGAGCAAGAGCTCCAGCAGCGACGAGATCTGGACACCGATCTTGGTCGACTCCGCTATCACCGGACCGGCCACGGCGAGGGCGAGTCCTGCTGGGGCGAGCGTGATGAGCGGAGCGAGGGTGGAGCGGAACGCGACCAGCAGCAACAGCAGGATGAACACCACCGTGAGCAGCTCTATGTGCAGCGCCGTGCGGCTCCCGGCCTGCTGTTGGTCCACCAGCTCTGGCAGCGATCCCGACAAGAAGACCTGAAGTCCGGGAGGAGAGAGCTGCGCGGCGAGAGTGCGGATCGCATGCACCGCAGCGGCGGCTCTGGCACCGCCTCCTCCAGTCGAGGAGGCGAACTGGATGGTGACGGTACGGGCTTCACCGTCTGCGGATACCGGTCCATCGGAGGTCCCGACGACCGAGTCCACGTTCCTCACCGCTCTTTCGATGCGATCGACAGCGGCCTGGTCCGCCGCGGTCAAAGGCTGCCGGTAGGACGTGGCGACGAGCACTCCGCTCGCTTGGGCGAGCCCGAGGAGCGGGGCTGCGAGCGTTTGTGCTCGGACGCTGGGAGCGCTCGCCGGCAGGAACGCGGTGTTGTTGTTGTTGGCGACGCTGCCAACGGTGGGTAGCAGGAGCGACAGAGTCGGGGCGATCACGACCCATAGCGAGACCACCGCCCACCGATGCCGCACCGAAAAGCGGCCGATGGATGAGAACAAGCCGGGAAGAGGTGGACCGCTCAAGAAGCGATCGACAAAGGCAACCGAACCGTGAAGCAGCACCCTTGGGCTTCGTTCTCGACCCAGATGCTTCCCCCGTGGGCTTGGACGAGTCCTTGTGCGATCGCGAGTCCGAGCCCTGCACTGGTACCCGACGACGGGCTGCGAGCCGTGTCCCCCCGATACCCAGCGTCGAAGACCCTGCCCAGATCGCGCTCGGAGATTCCCCCACAGCCATCACGCACCGACAGCACCGCTTCGAGTGAGTTGGCCCGGGCGTCGACAGACACTCGACCGCCTTCGGGTGTGTGCCGAAGCGCATTGTCCAAGAGGTTGCGCATGACCCGGAGGAACTCGGTGGTGGCGACCCTCACTCGAAGCCCGTCTTGAGTGACCTCTCCACTCAGGAGGACCCCTTTGGCCTCTGCCACCGGGGTTGCGAGTGACAGCGCGTCGGAAACGAGGTCGGAGAGTGATACGGCCTCCACACGAAGGTTCATGAGACCGGCGTGAATACGGCTCAGTCGGAACAGGTCATCGACCATGCCACTGAGCCTCTCGACCTCGGAGTGGATCGTCCGCAGGTACTTCCTGACCGTCACCGGATCGCTGGCCACCCCGTCCTCGAGGGCTTCTGACACGGCCCGGATGCCCGCGAGCGGGGTTCGTAGGTCATGCGATATCCACGCCACGAGCTCCCGACGCGACGATTCCAAAGAACGCTCGCGCAAGATCGACTCGTGCAGCTGTTCGGCCACATCCTGTAGCTGAGCGGCCAAGCCCGAGAGCTCTCGGGTGGGCATGGTTTCCGCGACAACTGCCCGGCTCGGACGTTGGCCGATCGACGCCGCCAGCCCGGTGACGGCAGTCACCGCTCGGTGGAAGCTGCTCGCCATCGCTATCGCCGTCAGTGCTCCCACGGTTCCTACGGCGATGAGGATCACGAGCATCGCCTTTGCGTCCGCCGAGGAGAGGAACATCCGCCAGCTCGCGATGACCACACCGGCGGCCACACCCAGGACGATCGTGATCACCGCTACCCAGAGGTGGACCGCCAGAGAGCGCCGACGCAGCTTCGCCATCAACAGGGCTCCGACCAACGACAACGCAAGCGAGGCTCCTGCCGCGAGCGCCACGATCTCGGTCGCGGACTTGGGGCTATCTCCTATGGCGAGCGCGAGCCCCCAAGCCGCCGCCAGCCCGATAGCGCCCACCACCAGGTAGCGCGTCACGATTCGAACCTGTAGCCGACGCCCCACACCGTCACTATTCGAACCGGGTGGGAAGGGTCGGGCTCGATCTTCTCCCGCAGCCGGCGGATGTGGACCGTGATCGTCGACGTGTCGCCGTAGGCCCAACCCCACACTTCTTCCATCAGCTCCTCGCGCCGGAACGCCACTCGGGGGTTGCGCAGCAAGAAGATGAGCAAGTCCAGCTCCCGTGCGGTGAGCACGAGGGCTCCCCCGTCGAGTTGGGCTTCTCTCGCCCCGACGTCGACTTCCAGCGAACCCGCTTGGAGCACTGGTCCGCCACCGAGCAGCGGTCCGGCCGGAGTGCGCGTTCGCTTCAGGACCGCCTTCACCCTGGCGGTCACCTCCCGCGGCGAGAACGGCTTCGTGACGTAGTCGTCGGCACCGAGGTCGAGCCCGGTGAGCTTGTCCTCCTCTTCCCCCAGGGCGGACAGCATCACGACTGGGACAGGCCCGAGCATGCGCAGCTGGCGGAACACCTCGAGCCCCGCCATTCCGGGAAGCATCAGATCCAGCACGACCAGATCCGGAAGACGAGAACGAGCTGCTTCGACTGCGGAGGGGCCATCACCTGCTCCGGTCACGCAGAAGCCCTCCAAGCTCAGGTATCTCGTCATGACGTCGACGACCATTGGATCGTCGTCCACCACGAGGACGTGCGACCCGCTCACCCGGCCGATGGTAACGGGGACCCCCCACGCCGTGGAGTCGCCTTCGAAGAGTTTCGCAAATGGTAAGGATTTGAGGGTCTTCTTGGAGGTCATAGGCGCGTACGGTCGGCACCGTGGGTCTTGCGCCACGAACCTTGCGCCTCTCAGAACGAGAGCTGATCAAGAGAAGCCGACCTCCCGCTCACCCGGCCAGGCCCGTCTCCGGTCTCGGCTTCACACGGGCATCCGGCATCGAGAGTTGGTTCGCGGCGATGGGGCCGCCGGCGCGCTTTGACCTGGCGAGAAGCGGAGCCCCAGCGCGATCTGTCGCCGAGCTGCTGGAGATAGCTGCTCCGCAAGATGTCGAGGAGTACCTCGGCATGTCGCTCGACTACGGCGCCGGTGTCGGATCCGAGCGCCTGCGCAACGCGATCGCTACCACGGTCGGCTGCGGGGCGTCCGAAGTAGTGGTCACCCACGGGGCGGTGGAAGCCCTCCTGCTCGCATGCTCGGCTGTCGTCGGTGATCGAAGGGACTTCGCAGTAGCCAGTCCCGCATACGAAGGCCTGTTGCGGGCTGTCGAGGCGGCCGGCGGCATCGCTCATCGCGTGCGAGTGTGGAAGGCCGGCTCAGCGCACTTGGATGTCTCGGCATTGGCCGATCTGGAGCTCGGTCGGTACGCGGCAATCGTCCTCAATAGTCCGCACAACCCGACAGGCCTGCAGGTCGAGCGATCGGACCTCGAAGCTCTGGCCGAGCACTGTGCCCACAGTGGGACTGCACTCATAGTTGACCAGGTCTCTCTCGGCACTCTGGATCCTGAAACGGCGGACTGGACTGCTCTTGGGATTCAGGGCTGTCGGGTCTTGGTGGTCGGTGACGTGAGCAAGGCTTACGGCCTCGGGGGCCTGCGGGTCGGTTGGTGCGCCAGCAAGGAGGCGACCTGGCTGTCGCGGATAGCCGATCTCCGCCATCTCACGACGATCTCAAGCTCGCGTCCGGCGCAGCTCCTCGCCGCAATCGCTCTCGAGAACCGCGACCGCCTGTCGATCTCGAATCTTGCCCGTTCGAACTTGCGGCGCCTCGATCGCTGCATGACGTCGGTCAGCGGAGCGACGTTGGTGAGGCCCGCAGACGGTCTAGTGGCCTTCTGCGGCCTTCCGCTTCGTAGGCCCTCGATCTCCTTTGCAGAGATGCTTCGCACGCGCAGCGAGGTCTCTGTAACCCCCGGAGCCTTCTTCGGTCACGACGACCACCTGCGCATCGGCCTCGGTGTGGACGAGGACGCATTCGCAGCAGGGCTCCGTCGGCTCGCCGATGCGCTGGAGGATGAGCTGCCCGAGTCCGGATCGCGGGAGTCCCAGTTGCCGGCAGCGGAGGCGACGGGGGGAGTCGGGAATTGAACCGGGAATCGAGCGAGGCAGGTCTTCGTCCTCGGCAGAGCCAGGTGCTCGACAGGCTGCGATCGGCCATCGTCACTCCCCGCGGTCCGTTTCGTCGCAAGACCTGGCGAAGCCCGATAAGAGGGCCATGGCTCACCTCCGTGTTCGGTTCCGCCCTGCTCATAGGGATCCCGGTCATGTTCATCACCGGACTCGTTTCCTACGCTGCGTACGATCCTCACCTAGCCGGAAACGACACAACCCCGACGAAAGGTGTCCTCGGCTTCTACCTCTTCAACTGGATCACGAGTCCGTCGTGGATCTACCGCGTGAGCCAGGGGATACACGTGACGCTTGGTCTCGCCCTCGTCCCGATCCTTCTCGCCAAGTTGTGGTCGGTCATACCGAAGCTCTTCGAGTGGCCGAGCCTAAAGTCGGTTGCCCACGGTCTCGAGAGGTTGAGCCTGGTCCTCCTGGTCGGTGGCGCCGTGTTCGAGTTCGCCACCGGTATCGCCGACGTCGAGTACTACTACCCGTGGAAGTTCTCCTTCTACGACGCGCACCTCTACGGCGCGTGGGCGTTTATCACAGGATTCGTCGTCCACGTCTGTCTGAAGCTCCCGAGGATGTGGAGGGCGCTTCGCCGCCGCAGCCTGCGCGCCGAGCTCTCCACGCCCCTGGCGGACACACAGGTGGAGGAGGACGATGGGAGCGGCCTGGTCGCTTCTAACCCGGGTCCGCCGAGCATCTCACGCCGCGGCGTACTCGCCATGGTCGCTGGCTCTTCGCTTACCGTCTTCGCACTTACTGCAGGCGAGACTGTCCGCTTCCTTCGCCCGCTCGCTCTGCTGTCGCCTCGAGCACGTAGCAAGCCGACGGGTAGAGATGGAATGGCCAATGACTTCGAGATCAACAAGACGGCACTCGCCGCCGCCATTGACCCAGCTTCCACGAGTTCCAGCTGGAGGCTTCAGCTCCACGGGCGGCGCTCGCTGGCGCTGTCTCGCGAACAGCTCATGGCTATGCCGCAGAGAACCGTGGAGCTTCCCATCGCGTGCGTCGAGGGCTGGTCGACCGTGCAGAGATGGACCGGCGTGAGACTTTCGGACCTCGCCCGTCTGGCAGGCGTGCAGGAGGCGGTCAATGTGTTGGTCGAGTCCCTGGAGAAACCGGGGGAACCCTTTAGGTCCGCGACCCTGGCGGCGAATCAGATGGCCGACCCTTCTTCGCTTCTCGCCCTATGCGTGAACGACGCCGACCTCTCGCTGGATCACGGCTTTCCGGCACGTGTCGTAGTTCCAGGCGCGCCGGGAGTGCACTGCACTAAGTGGGTAAGTCAGATGACGTTCTTCGCATGACACGTTTCACCCGGCTCTACGGTTCATCTCCCGCACACGCCCTCGGCATGCTCGCGTCCTTCGCGTTCGTGGCCTACATCGCCTCCAGAGTGATCGAGGTCTCTCACCCGGGATGGATCGCACTGTGGGTCATAGGTGCTGTCCTTGCTCACGATATGGTCCTCTTTCCTTTGTACAGCGCTTTGGACCGGCTCGTGTCCGGCTTGCGACGCCGCCCCACCTCGAAGTCGCCCGCGCTCCGCTGGCAGAACCACCTGCGCGTTCCGGCGGTCCTCTCGGGAGTCCTCCTGCTCGTGTCCTTCCCGCTGGTCTTCCGGCTTTCCGATCACGCCTACGCGGCGGCAACGGGCCTCCACACCTCGGTGTACCTCGGACGATGGCTCTTGGTGAGCGCATGCATCTTCGCGGCCTCCGGGCTCGTCTACGTGGTTCGCCTGGTGCTCCTCAGAAAAGGGAAAGGCGTCCGCGTCGACGTCACGGGTTCAGGAGGCGGCCGATAGTGCCTGCCGCAGCTGTAAGCGAGCTCCTGCCCCAGTTAGACGTGGAGGGGCGTGTCATTAGACGTAGGTGGTACGCGCTCACGCAGAGCGCGCAGGTACTTCTCGCCTCGGCGATCGCCCTTCTCGCCGCCCTCCCAATAGGGCGCTACCTGTGGATCGTGGTGCACCGCATTACCTATCCGTTCGAGCTTGAGTGGATGGAGGGAGGCTCGGTCGAGGTCGTCAGGCGCGTCGTTCAGGGACACAACATCTACGGACCGCCTTCGATGCGGTTCACCCCGTGGCCGTATCCGCCTCTGTACTTCTGGGTCTCAGCGGCCGTCTCGAAGGTCGTAGGGGTGGGGTTCTTCGCCCTGCGCCTCGTGTCGTTCGGCGCGTCGCTCTTCGTGCTGTGGCTCCTGTACCGGATCGTTTCCAGGGAGACCGGTGACCGGATCGCCGGGCTTGTGGCCGCCGGAATCTTCGCGGCCACCTTCCGGCTTGCAGGAGCATGGGCCGACATCGGCAGGGTCGACTCTCTGTTCCTCGCCTTCGCGCTGGGCGCGTTGCTGGTCGCTCGTCGGGCCGAATCTCCGCGACAGGGCGCAGTCGCAGGCCTGCTGTTCTTCTGCTCGTTCTTCACGAAGCAGGACGGCCTTCTCATCGCCTTGCCCGTCGTTGCTTGGATGATCGTGGCTCGACGCAAGGTAGGCGTCGCCGCTCTCGGAGTCCTCGGAGGACTCGTGATGCTCTCGACGGTGATTCTCGACGCCTTCTCGCACGGTTGGTACCAGTACTACGTCTTCGACGAGCTCTCCTCGCAAGGCATCAACCCGGTGAACTGGGTGGCCTTCTGGCGCTATGACATCTTCCATCCGCTGGCCCCCGTGTTGTGGCTCACCTCGGCGGGCGTGGTCGCTCTCGTCGTGGCCAGGAAGCTGTCGGCTGATTGGCGTGCGTGGGGGTTCTGGGCGGCGGCCGCCATCGGTCTCGTGGGTACGGCGTGGATCGGGCGGCTTCACCTCGGGGGTTACAGCAACGTCTTGATGCCCGCCTACGCGGCTCTCGCTCTGGGAGCCGGGCTGGTGATAGGGCTGCTCCGCCGCCATCCTCAGGTCCTCTTTCGGATCGCGGCATCGGCAGCGGTGGTCGGCCTCGTGTGGATCCAGACCGACCGCATCGCATTTCCCGTCGACCGCCAGATTCCGACCGCTGCCGACAGGCGCGCGGGTGAGTCGTTCCTCGCCCTGGTCCGACGTCTTCCGGGTCAGGTCATCGTGTTCGACCATCCCTATTACTCGACGCTGGCAGGAAAGGGTTCCTTTGCCGACGAAGAGGCCGTAGGGGACATCGAGCGCTCGCATCCGAGCCGCGCTCGCGACCTTCTGATCACAGACATGCACCAGGCCCTGTTGCGTCGTGGAGTGGGCGCGCTGATCCTCGACAACAGCGACGAGGAGCGCAATCTCGAAGCAGAGCTTCGATCCCAGTACCGGCTTCTGCCCATGCCCGCGGTGGAGGCTCGGGCGTTCTTTCCGGTGACCGATCTCCCGTGGCGCCCGACGCTCGTCTTCGTCCGCATCGGAGACCCGCGTTGAGAGAGGTGGAAGTGATCCTTCCCGTTCTGAACGAGGCCGAAGCCTTGGCCTGGGTGCTCGATCGCATGCCCCCTGGCTACGAGCCATTGGTGGTCGACAACGGCTCGACGGATGCCTCGGCCGACATCGCCCGAAGCTTTGGAGCGCGCGTCGTGAGCGAGCCACGACGGGGATTCGGCTCGGCCTGCTTCGCCGGGCTGTGCGCCGCCCAGTCCGATCTCGTCGCGTTCATGGACGCAGATGCGAGTCTCGATCCGAACGAGTTGCCCTCTGTGACCGCGCCCGTGGTAGCCGGCGAGGCGGACCTGGTCCTCGGCGCGCGCAAGGCCGAGCCGGGGGCCTGGCCGCTCACCGCGCGACTCGCCAACCGTGCCCTGTGTTGGGAGTTGCGACGGCGAGGCGCGCCACGACTCGCGGACATGGGGCCCATGCGCGCGTGCAGGCGGCCGGACCTCCTCGAGCTGGACCTCTTGGACCGCCGCTTCGGTTGGCCGCTCGAGATGGTGCTCAAGGCGGTGTCGCGCGGATGGCGGGTGGCCGAGGTCGGCGTCGCCTACCGGCGCAGGGTCGGGAAGTCGAAGGTGACGGGGACCGTGAAGGGAACCATGAGGGCTGTCCGGGACATGGAACGCGTGTTGCGATGATCGTCCGGCACGTAATGGTGATGGCGAAGTCCCCTGTGCCCGGCCGGGTGAAGACGCGGATGTGTCCGCCTCTGACTGAGATCGAAGCCGCAGAACTCGCAGAGGCGGCGCTGGCGGACACCCTCGACGCCGTGGCCCGATGCGGAGCAGAGCGCCGTCTCGTGGCACTCGAAGGTGAGCCCGGGCCGTGGCTCCCGCCCGGGTTCGAGGTCTTCGCGCAAAGGGGCCGAGGCCTCGACGAACGTCTGGCGGCAGCCTGGGAGCACGCGGGCGGTCCCGGGCTCCAGATAGGCATGGACACGCCTCAGATCACGGGCGAGCTGCTCGACAGTTGCCTCGAGAGGCTGGACTCGCCTCGGGCGACTGCGCTTCTGGGTCCTGCATGCGACGGCGGGTGGTGGAGTATCGGGCTCGATAAGCCCGACCCAAACGTCTTCATCGGAGTTCCTATGAGCACTGCGTCGACCGGGCGCGAGCAACAGCGTCGGCTGGTCGAGCTCGGTCACGATCCGGTGATCCTGCCCACGCTTCGCGACGTCGACTACGTCGAGGACGCGGTCCTCGTAGCCGATCTCGTTCCCTCGTCGCGCTTTTCACGGGCTCCGCGTCCGCTTCAGTCCCCCGTCGGCGGGATGCGATGAGAGTTCTCGTCACCGGGGGGGCGGGCTTCGTCGGCTCTGCGGTAGTCGACCAGCTGGTCGAGTCAAGGCACGAGGTCCGCGTGCTGGACAACCTGTCGCCGGCGGCGCACAGCGTCAGGCCCGACTACCTGAATTCCGGCGCCGAATACCTTTGGGCGGATCTTGCAGACCTCGACGCGGTAAGCAAGGCGGTCGCCGGGGTGGACGCCGTATGCCACCAGGCCTCGCGAGTCGGTCTCGGTGTCGACTTTGACGACGTGAGCACATATGTGAAAGACAACGACGGAGGGACCGCAGTGCTGCTGCGGGCGCTGTATCGCCAGGGCTGGCAGGGACGATTTGTGCTCGCGTCGAGCATGGTGGTCTACGGCGAGGGTGCCTATGTGTGTGCCGAACACGGTCGGGTAGGGCCTGCACAGCGCCATCCTGCGGACATGGAGGAAGGCAGATTCGAGCCGCCATGTCCGAAATGCGGAGCCGGACTCACCCCGTCGGAGATCGACGAGGAGGATCCGCTAGATCCGCGAAACGTCTATGCGGCGACCAAGGTCCACCAGGAGCACCTGTGCGAGGCCTTCGCCCGGGAGACCGGGGCTTCGCTTTGCTCCCTGCGATACCACAACGTTTTCGGGCCGAGGATGCCGAGGGACACGCCGTATGCGGGCGTGGCCAGCATCTTCCGGAGTGCCTTCGCTTCGGGCCGAGCCCCCCAGGTGTTCGAGGACGGGGGACAGCGACGCGACTTCATCCACGTGGCCGACGTTGCGCGGGCCAACGTCTGTGCCCTCGAGGCCGACCCCGCGATCACCGGGCCCTTCAACATCGCGAGCGGTGAAGTCCACACGGTCGGCGACTTGGCGAATGCTTTGCGATGGGGGTTCGGAGAGGGCTCTCCGCGTCCGGTTATTGCGGGAAGCTACCGGGTGGGCGACGTCCGCCACGTCACCGCGTCACCGTCGCGAGCCCGCCGGATCCTCGGTTTCCAGGCGATCATTCCGTTCGACGAAGGAGTTCGCGAGTTCGCCACAGCACCGTTGAGGGGAGGCGTCGCCTGTCCGCCGCGTTGATCCGCGACTTGCGCCGGCTCCGAACCGGGTTGGGCGTGTCTCTCGTGGTCACCTTGGCGTCTGCTTGTGGCCCGCCGGGTACGTCGGGATCGGGGTCCCGGATGACTCCTGCGGCAGAGCCCGCCGTGTCGCCCGCTCTCGGTGCCGCTCCTGCGGGCGTCGTTGTGCCGGCGGCACCCGGCGCCGAGGGGATCGCGTTCGATCCCGGGACCTCCACCATTGCGGTCGGGGTGTCCTCGGGCGTCGTCTTGTTCGAGGAGACAGGGCGTCTCACCCACAGCGTTCCCCTCCCGGCGGGACCACGCCACATAGCGCTCCAGGCCCCCGGTGGACCCTTCCTCGTGCCGGCTCAAGGCGCGAACGAGATCGCGTTCGTCGACCCCCCCTCGGGACAGGTTCGTGCCCTGGTGCGGACCGGACTATGGCCCCATGACGTGGTCGCCGCAGCGGGGCGCGTCTTCGTGGGGAACGAGCTGGGGAACACCCTGACAGTGATCGACGGCACCCGGGTCGTCGCCACGAGACCGGTGGTCACCCAGCCGGGCGGTCTCGCATACGTCGTCGGCGGGCGAATCGCCGTCGTGGGTGTGAAGGCCCGGCGCCTGGAGCTCATCGACACGACCTCGCTTCGGAGCGTTGCGGTCGTACCGGCCGAGAGCGGACCTTCCCATGTTGTCTCTTTCGAACACTCTCTGTACGTCGCGGACACAGGTGGAGGATCTCTCCTTGTCTATGCGACTCGTCCACGGCTACGTCAGGTGGAGCGGATATCTCTCCGCGGAAGTCCCCTGGGAATGGTGGTGGACCCAGTTCATCGACGGCTCTGGGTCACGCTCACCGCCTACAACCAGCTCGCCGAGTTCGACTTGTCGGGCCCAGTGCCACGCCGGGTCGCGACGTTCGCGACGGTCCGCCAGCCCAACTCGGTGACGGTCGACCCGAGCTCAGGCGAGGTCTTCGTCGCGGGGGAGGCCGCAGGTGTCCTCCAGCTCCTGGAGGTTCCCTGACCAGCTTGACCACAGTCGAATGTCCCGATCGCTTCGACGAAAGGAGCCCCAACGAAGACGACGGACACGACCGGCGATCAGAGATAGTGCGGACGAGGATACCGATTAGTCACAGCTGCTAAACAAATCCGCACGAACTAGCTGTCCCTGCCGCAATGAGATGTTGACTGGGACAACGTATGACTGGTCGGTGGTCACTGTGTACTGGCCCGGTGAGAGCACGAATCGATAGGTGAAACTCCCCAACCTGGTTTGTTGGGCGACAATCCGATGACCTCGGTAAACAATGACCCTTACCTGGTGAGCGGGCTGGCCCGGGGGTCCTGAGCATTGAACGGCCAGCCCAGTGATAACCCCGTGCCGCTGCGCCGCAACGTGTGTAGCGCTTGTGCCTCCACACCCCGCCAGAGCAGCTGCCACGGGCAGTAACATGATCGCCAACCATCGTCGGGCCTTCGGCTTCAGCACACCCCCATTTTTCTTCTGGTCAACCCCACGGAGTAGTCGGCCTTGCCCCACTCGTTCCTCAGAGTAGCGGGGACAAAGTGCAGCCATTGACGGTATCCGACGCGCCGGCAACCGGCGATCTGGGGCACCGACAGACTGGGGTCCGCTTGGGTTATGGGGGCAGTGCATCGGTGAGCGAGGAGCGTGTGACTGGGGTACTTACGCGCTCCGAGTGACCAACGGCCCTAGCGAAACTCAACAGCCGACCCCGAGAATTGTCCTAGGTGATCCGACGACTCCTTCTTCCTGCTGCCGGGCTGCTCCTTTCGGGACTGGTCGCTGGTTGCAGCACGACGCCAGGCGATGTCTCATTCACGCTTGGCACGACCCATCGGGACCTGACCTACTGCAACTCACAAAGGTTGGATCTCTACATCCCTCACGCCGCTGCCACTCGTCCTCTTCCCCTCGCAATATACGTCCATGGGGGAGGTATGACCTCAGGAGACAAGTCGGACATCAGCTCGGTCTTCCTTGACGCTCTGGCTTCGGCTGGTTATGCGGTTGCCAATGTGAACTACCGCCTTGCTCCCGAGTTCAAGTTTCCCGCGCAGATCGAGGATGTCAAATGTGCAATCAGATATCTACGTGACAAGGCACCTATATACGGCGTGAACGGAAGCGAGATATTCGCATTCGGCACCAGTGTTGGAGGACAGCTTGTTGCGCTCGCTGCTCTCACGGGTCCGCACTCGCCATTCGATGTCGGACCATATCCGACGGAGCCGAGCACCGTACTCGCTGTAGCAGACATGTTCGGCCCCGCGAACCTCACTCAAGCGGCATCCGGCATGTCCTCCAGCATTCAGCAGGTCTTTGGCAACAACAAGAGGGATGTGGTTCTAGCGAGCCCCACGCATTACGTTGCCGCGAACTCGCCGCCCATTCTGATCGTTCAGGGGGTGAGTGACACGACAGTCCTCGAATCGCAGTCGATTGAACTGTAAGGGACCTCAAGGCCGTCGGTGACCAGACCCAACTTGTCTTGGTCCAGAACATGGGGCACATGTTCGTGCAGGTTGGCTCGAAACCACTTGACCCCAGTTTCCGACAGATTGCGCAAGACATGGTGAGCTTCTTCGCCAGATGATTTCTGGATGGTCTCTATTTGTGTGGCACTCCATCCCGGCGTTCGGTGGCACTCACCAAGCGAGGTCCGGTCGGGTTATTGAGGCAGTGCACCGGCGATCGATACTCGAACGTCTGAATGATGGTTGAAGCTGGCACGCTGGGGCGCGGGATCGGCAGGCCCCCGAGCCGTGGCGGCCTACGCTCCGACGGCTCTATGCCGCCCGAATCTGACACGCTTTCAGGATGCCCGTCGAGCGCTGCCGCGAATGCGGCTTCGAAAGCGACGCGTGGACGGACGAGGGAGCGATTGAGGCGATCAGTCACCTTGGAACCCAGTGGGCGGAGGCCATAGCCGGATTGCCGTTGGAGGAGCTACAACGTCGCCCGATATCCGATATGTGGTCGATCGTTGAGTACATCGACCATGTGCGGGAGGTGCTCTTCGCTATGCGATTCGTGCTGGACTCCGCCGTCGCCGACCCCGGCATCCATCTCGGCACAGCGCCGGAGTCGGAGTTCATGGCCGTACCGCGTCTGATCGATCCACAGATGGCCCTGGAGGGTGTCACCAGAGAGGTGAGCGCCCTGCGAGATCGCCTCCTCGAACTTCCCGAGGACTCCTGGACTGCCACGGCCATCATCGGGGACAACGAAGTCGATGTTCATTGGATATGCCGGCATGCGATGCACGACGCCGGGCACCACCTGCGCGATGTCCGCCGACTGCGCGCTGCACTATGACCGGCGAGTCGCCACGGCGGGCGTTTAGGTGCGTACACGGCGACCGCGCCGGGCATCCTGACATTCCAGACCGATCGGCATTGCCGTATGTGCGTGCTGAGTACTCGCCGAACCCCGGTCGGTATCACCCCTTCCCGGCGATCAGGGCTACTCGCAGAGTGGGGTCCGGGTGCGTTATTGGGGCACTGTGTCAGTGAGCGGTATAGCTCGAGATCAGAGAAGGCTGAGTGGGACTTGAGGTGTCCGCAACCAGCATCACTTATTGCCCTGACGGCGGCGCGTTATCGCGCAAACGTCATTAGGAGATAAAGCGGTGGATGGCCTCGTTGGCGTGGTCCTGAAACGACGGGTTGGCCAGGTCGGGGAGGATGTCTGCTTGGTTGACCAAGGGACCCTTAAGCGTGTTGGCCGCGCTGGCGTAGAACACGCCGCTCGACAGGGTCGGGTCGGTGACGCCGTCGACCAGTCGCTTCGCGCCCACGTCAAGTTTGTGGGCGAGACCCAGGGTGGGCATGACGTATTTG
>Ga0116216_10001616_pt1 | contig 15525 bp, 12 predicted proteins | sample Sb_taG_11_FD_89696 | JGI IMG/M metagenome (GOLD analysis project Ga0116216, IMG submission 89696) | Peat soil microbial communities from Weissenstadt, Germany - Sb_50d_3_AS metaG | ecosystem: Environmental > Terrestrial > Soil > Wetlands > Peat | place: Germany: Weissenstadt | collected 2010-09-21
CGCCCGGACGGTCTCGGCCAGAACGTGACACGAAGCGTCGCCCAGGGCGACGAGCACGGGGGTGAGTGCTCCGCAGGCGGAGAGAACGAACCGGCGAGCCTCAGCGACCGGGATCATCGGGTCACTCTCCGCCTGGGTCACGGCACCGACGGCCGGCGAGCACCCGCGGTCGCCCGCCCGGGGCTGCGACTCGGCGTCGGCCGGGCCAGGCCGAGCCTCTTCAGGTCTGCGGGCGTATCGACGTCCGAGAACGCGCGCCGGTCGGCCGGTCCGGGCCAACGTTCCTCGTCGACGAGCTCAACGCCCGGGCGGTCGAGCAGCGAGCGCATGGACCGCAGCCCGGCCTCGACCAGGTCTGCCGAGGCCGCCAGGTCCTCGGCAGACCAACGCGCGCACAGCGGCTGTGGTCGCCCTTCGATGACCGGCACCACCGAGCCGCTCCCGGGCCACTCGGCCAGCGTCCGCAGAAGACTCTCGGTGACAAGCGGGAGATCGCAGGCCAGCACCAGCGCTGACCCGGCACCGCCCCGTTCGCCGAGTGCTCTTGCCCCCGCGCAGACTGCCACCAGGGGCCCACCGCCGGACGGCTCCTCCTGCACCGCGGCCAACCCAGAGACGCCTGGGCCGACCTCGACCGCGTCGGCGACCACCGCCTGCATCATTGCTGCGATCCTGGCCGCGCACGGAACGCCGTCAATCAGCATCGAGGCCTTGTCGAAGCCCATGCGGTGGCTGGTACCCCCAGTGAGCAGGATCCCCGCCACGGGTCGGCCGGAGCTGAGAGCGCCTTCCATCCCTCAAGCATGACTGATCCGCCAAGCGAGCTCTGACCCCGAACCCTTGGCCAGAAATGCGACACGTCCTCGATCCGGCGATCAGGGGTAGGTCGGCCAGCGACCGTCGCTGATCAGATCTGCGCCTGCTCCTCGACGGTCAGCACGTCGAGTTTGGCACCGTACGTCTCCTGTAAACGACCAGAATCTGCGAGTAGCGCCTGTCCTTCGGTGGAACCGACTGCAGTCTGCAGACCGGCGGCATCCTCGAAGACCAATTCCGCCATGCGGTAGTACGGCCCATCGAGAGCCTTCGATGCGACAGCGCGCTTCAGCCCCGGTAGCGCGGCGACCAGGGGGAGGTGCGTCGCCCCGTAGTCCTTTTCGAACCCCTCAGCGTCCTTCGGTGTCCCCCAAAGGGCGACGATTTTGACCGTCACTTGAGCCTCCTGATTTTGGCCGCCTCGGCAAAGCTAGCCCCCTGGCCCCGCTCTGTCCCCCCCCAGCTGGGTCCTGCCGAACGCCGGTGGGTCCCGGACCGTCGGCCGTCGCCATCCGCTCGGCTTCTCTCAGGCCCCGCACCCATTGCTGCAGTGGGCTTGGCTTTCTCCGACCCGGGCGTCGCTCGTGCCGCGCAACCCGATTGGACGCCTCGGCGGCCACGCCAGGACGGTCACCAATTCTCAATGCGATCGCAAGCAGGACCTCAAAGTCCGTTTACCTCCGTCCTTTAGCTTCACTAGGGTCCCGCCCCAACGCGTCTTCGAAAGCGTTCAGCATTGGAGGTTCCGTGACTGGCACCAACAGAATTCGCATTGCCACCACTGACTCGGCAGAGGCCCTCGACATCGCCTGTTCGGAGGTGGAGTCCGCCGTGGGGCTGCCGGTGAAAGCCGAGCTCCAAGAGATCGAAGGTGGGTGCCTCATCCTTGAGCTTCGTCTCGGCACCGAGCACGTGCACGTCCCGCCGCCCTCCCGCCTGGCCATGGTGGTCGACAAGGCTGTGCCGAACATCGAGGTGTTGAGTGCGTGGAGAGAGCCCTCGGCCAGCTGTGGGTCGGCCAGGCCCTGTGACGCGGTCTTGGCGGTGCCGCGCGATGCGATGCCGCCGCTCGCCCTTCGGGCCGTCAGTGACAACGTGGCAACCGCTCAGTGGGAGGTCTCGGACCGGTCGTGGCATCTGGCCGTACCGTTCGTCAACGCCACCAAGGCGGGGATCGTGGGCCTGGCGCATCGGCGCGGGTATTCCTTCAGATTCACCTCCCTCGATGCCGCGGCCATTCGGATTGGGCTCGCGTCCTAGACCGGCGAGTCGTGGGGAACGACCTTGGCTGGCACTGGGTGGTCGGGGTATCGCGGATCACCGAGTTCGTCGATGACCGCGGTCATGCATCGTCGTCGAACGTCCACCGGCCCGTCTGTTGAAAGCTCTCTCGTCCGGCCCAGCCAGCCGCCCGCCAGGCCAAGACGACACCTGGTTGGACGCACTGGAGGGGTCCATACTCGGTCGGATCGTATTTCCAGTCGTATTTCTTGTCATAGGCAGCGATGACGTCCGGCTCGGTGACCTGTCCGGCCGCCGTTCCCTCCACGATCACGACGTCGGTGCCGCTGTCGAGATGCACGGTCATCGCCGGGTCGACTGCCAGTGCCCGCCGCGTGGTCGGCGTGCCGATGCTGAGGTAGAGACGATCGTTTCGCCACACCCCCCACACCGGTCGAGGGTGCGGATGGCCCATCGTCCGGGGGATGACCCAGTACGTTCCGGCCGTTTCGAGCTGCGCGACCACCCACGCCCAGTCGAGCAACGACTTGTCGCTTGGGTGCCCGTACAGTCGAAGGGTTCCACGGCGCAGCATCCGCCGAGGTTATCCGGGACCGTTCGCCGCCGAGCCCGCGGGGTCTAGGTGATTTCGGTGGCCGCGCCCACGAACTGTGCGTTGTAGAGGCGGGCGTAGGCCCCGCCGCGAGCGAGCAGGTCGTCGTGGTTGCCCTGCTCGACGATGCGGCCCGCCTCCATGACCAGAATGGTATCGGCGTTGCGGATCGTGGACAGCCGGTGGGCGATCACGAAGCTCGTCCGCTGCGACCGCAGGGCCGCCATCGCGTCCTGGATCAAGACCTCCGTGCGGGTGTCGACCGAGCTGGTGGCCTCGTCGAGGATCAGGATCGTGGGGTTGGCCAGGAACGCACGGGCGATCGTCAAGAGCTGCTTCTCGCCGGCGCTGATGACGCCCCCCTCGTCGTCGACGAGGGTGTCATAACCGGCGGGCAGGGCGTGCACGAACCGGTCGACATAGGTGGCGCGGGCGGCCTCCAGGATCTGCTCCTCGGTGGCATCGGGATTGCCGTAGGCGATGTTGTCGCGGATCGTGCCGCCGAACAGCCAGGTGTCCTGGAGGACCATCCCCATGTTGGACCGTAACCGCGACCGGGGCATCTGGGCGATGTCCTGGCCGTCGAGCGTGATTCGACCCCCGTCGAGCTCGTAGAACCGCATGATGAGATTGACGAGGGTGGTCTTTCCGGCACCCGTCGGGCCGACGATGGCCACCGTCTTTCCGGGTTCGGCGACCAGGGACAGGTCGGAGATGAGCGGGTGATCCTGGTCGTAGGAGAACGACACGTGCTGGAACTCGACGCGGCCGCGGGGCGCGGCTCCGAGGTCGACGGACGGCGCCGCCTCGTCGGCCGACTGCTCGTCGGTGTCCAGGAACTCGAAGACCCGCTCGGCCGAGGCCAGCCCGGACTGGAACAGGTTGGCCATGGAGGCCAGCATCTGGAGCGGCTGGGCGAACTGCCGGGAGTACTGGATGAAGGCCTGCACGCCGCCGATGCTCATGGAACGGGAGGCCACCCGGATCCCCCCGAGCACGGCGATGACGACGTAGTTGAGGTTGCCGATCAGCACCATCAGGGGCTGGATGCTCCCGGAGGCGAACTGGGCGGCGAAGCTCGCTCGGTAGAGCTCTTCGTTCGTCCGGCGGAAGGTCTCTTCGACCTCCCGCTGGCGTCCGAAGGTCTTGACAATGGCGTGGCCGGTGAGGGACTCCTCCACCAGCGCATTGAGCCGTCCGGTGTGCTTCCACTGCGCCATGAATCGGACGCGGGACCGCTTGGTGATGAAGCGGATGATGCCCGAGGACGCCGGAATCGTGAACACCGCCACGAGCGCCAGCGTCGGTGAGATGGAGAACATCATCACCACCGTGCCGAGCAGCATGAAGGTGTTGGTCAACAGCTGGCTGATCGTTTGCTGGAGGCTTTGGGCCAGGTTGTCGATGTCATTGGTGACCCGGCTGAGCAGGTCGCCGCGGGCGGCGTGGTCGATGTAACTGAGCGGCACCCGGTTGAGCTTGTCCTCGACATCGGCGCGCAACTTGCACATCGTCCGTTGCACCATGCCGGCAAGCGTGTACGCCGACAGGTATTGCAGCAGCGCCGAGCCGGCGTAGAGCCCGACCACCACAAACAGCAGGCGGTGCAGGGCCCCGAAGTCGATGGCCCGGGGACCGCCGTGGAACAGGCCGTTGACGATGACATTGGTGGCGTTCCCCAGGATCCTCGGACCGAGGACCGTGAGAATGACGCCGCCGACGGCGAGCACGACCACGAAGGCGAGCCGGGAACGCTCGGGCCGCAGCCGTCCGCCGAGGCGGCGGAGGGTGCCGCCGAAGTCGCTCGACTTCTCGACGGGCATGCCGAGGGCGCCCATCCGGCCCATGGGACCCGACGGCGGCGGCGGCTTGTAGTCGGCTTCCTCGGCGGTCTCGGGTCCGCCGGTGGCCAGCGGCTTCGCGTCGATGCTCATGCCGCGTCCTCAGCCGAGGCCTGCGAGGCCACGATCTCCGCGTAGGTGGCGCAGCTCTCGAGCAGCTCCCGGTGCGTGCCCAGCCCCACCGCTCGGCCGTCCTCGAGCACCAGGATCTGGTCGGCGCTCATGATCGTCGAGACGCGCTGGGCCACCACGAGGACGGCGGACTCCGCCGTGTACGGGCCGAGGGCCGTGCGGACCCGGGCGTCGGTGGCCAGGTCGAGCGACGAGAACGAATCGTCGAAGACGTACACGTCGGGTCGCCGCACGAGCGCCCTCGCCATGCTGAGTCGCTGCCGCTGGCCGCCGGACACGTTCGAGCCGCCCTGGGTGATCGGCGCGTCGAGGCCACCCAGCTCGGTCACGAAGTCCACGGCGGCGGCCACCTCGAGCGCGGCCCAGAGCTGGTCGTCGGTGGCGTCGGGCTTGCCGTAACGAAGGTTGCTGGCGACCGTTCCGGTGAAGAGGTAGGGCCGCTGGGGCACGAGGCCGATGCGGTGCCACAGGATGTCGGGATCGAGCTCGCGCACGTCGACCCCGCCGACCAGCACGGCGCCGGCCGTCACGTCGATGAGCCGGGCGACGAGGTTCACGAGGGTCGTCTTGCCGGCCCCCGTGCTGCCCACGACGGCCGTCGTCTGGCCCGGGAGAATCCGGAAGGAGATCCCCTGGAGGACGGGCTCGTCCGCGCCCGGGTAGCCGAAGCTGACGTCGCGCAGCTCGAGCGTCCCGACCGTTCGCAGCGCGGTGACGGGATCGGCCGGCGGCGTGACCGAGGGCTCGGTGTCGAGCACCTCTTGGATCCGCTCGGCGCTGACCGCAGCCCGCGGCGCCATGACCCCCACGAAGGTGGCCATCATCACTGCGAACAGGATCAGGGTGAAGTAGGTGAGAAAGGCGATGAGCGAACCGATCGTCATCTGGCCGTGGGCGATCCGGTTGGCGCCGAACCACACGACGGCGGAATTCGAGCAGTTGATGACGAGCATGACGATGGGGAACATCAACGCCATCAGGCGGCCCGCCCGCAGCGAGGTGCCCGTGAGCTGGTCGTTCACCACCCGGAAGCGTTGAACTTCCCGGTGCTCCCGGACGAACGCGCGGACGACCCGGACGCCGGTGATCTGCTCGCGCAGCACCCGGTTGACGTTGTCGAGGCGCTCTTGCATCAGCCGGAACTGCGGGATCATGAAGCCGATGATCGTCCCGAGGGCGATCGCCAGAATCGGCATGCTCAGGCCGAGCAACCAGGACAGCCCGGCGTCTTGTCGCAAGGCCATGATGACCCCCCCGACGACCGTCACCGGGGCGGCGAGCACCATGGTGCAGGACATGACCACCAGCAGCTGGACCTGCTGCACGTCGTTCGTGACCCGGGTGATCAGCGAGGGGGCGCCGAACTGGTTGACCTCACGGGCCGAGAGCTGGATGGACCGGTGGAACAAGGCGTCGCGCACGTCGCGGCCGAATCCCATCGCCACCCGGGAGCCCAGGTAGACCGCGCAGACGGCGAAGAGGGACTGGAAGATGGCGACGACGAGCATCACGCCCCCCCGGCTCCAGATGTAGCCGGTGTTCCCCGTGAGGACGCCCTTGTCGATGATGTCGGCGTTGAGGTTCGGGAGGTACAGGTTGAGGAGCGCCTGGATCCCTTGGAGCCCGAGGAGCACGAGGAGCGCTCCCCGGTAGTCGTGCAGCCGGGTCCGGAGCAGTCGGATCAGCACGGGGACGCTCTCGAGTGGAGGTCCGACTCGTCCGGTCGCACGCGGATGCCTTCGAGTAAGAGGGTGACGATCTCGGAAGGGGATGCCGGCTCGTCTCCGTAGAGCGCGGGGTGGCTGAAGGCCAAGGTGAGGGCGGCCAGCAGACGTGCCGCCTTTTCGGTGTCGTAGCGGAGCTCATCGCGTTCGAGTGCGAACAACGAGGCGAGCCCGGCAACGTCGGGAATCGGGCGCTCGCGACCGGCAAAGACCGCCGGTCCGCCGACGGCCGAGACGAGCCGCCCGATGTCGATCATGCGGCGTTGGATGATCTCGACTGCCTCTACCAGCTGCCGATCGAGGGGCTGCGCCCGGTCGATCTCGCCGAGTGCCCGCTCGATGGGCGCTGGGTCGAGCGCGAGGTCGACCGCCGCGCGGATGACGGCCTCCTTGTCGGGAAAGACCCGGAAGGTGGTGCTCTCGGCGATGTTGGCCGCCTCGGCGATCTGCCGGGTGGTGATGTTGGTGCCGTGCTCCAAGAGCAGCTTGAGCGCCGCCGCGGCGATCGCGGCCCGCCGCTCGTCGGGAGGGAGGCCGGCCGCGCGCCGGGGGGCGAAGGTCTTGGGCCGGACGATTCCCGGGGTGGCGGGCACTGCCGACACGTTACCGGAGTGACCGGTCACTCCGACGCGGCGAGGCCCCCTTTTCTAGCGCCAGCTGACCGACCAGGCGGCCGCACGGTCCCTTTGACCCGTGACCGAGAACGTGGCCCAGTTGGCGGACACCGCGGCCCGGACGCGCAAGCCGTCCACCTGGCAGATCACGTCGGTGGCGCCCCGGGGGACGGCCACCTGCACCCTGAGGCGGCCGGTGGCCAACGGCCGGAGGTAGCCCTGGAGCGCATTGCCCCGCCCGCTCACGCCGATGGTGGGGAAGCGCACCGAGAAGTCAGAGAACGGGAAGTGTGGCGACACCCGGTACCCCGACTCGGTCGGGGTCACCCCCGCCAGGGTGAGCGCGCCCATGACCATCCATTCGGGTTGCTCGGTGTTCTGGCCCTCGTAGTTGGTGATCCCGAGGACCCCGCCGCAACGGCCCGGGTCGCTCGAGTAGAAGGACCAGCAGGTGTCGTCGATCGAGGTGATGCCCACCCACTCCGCCGGGTAGGCGGCCGCATGATCGGCCAGCGTGGATCGGACGTACTCGTCGAAGGCGAGCGACCGGGCCCGGGGCACCTCGCCGTCCAGCGAGGCGTAGGCCCAGGTCAACCAGCCGTCCGGCTCGTACCAGGTCCCGCCCGGGTACACGGCGTTGTTGTCGCCCTCACCGGTACCGGGGAGCGGGGTCGTCTCGGTGACCCCGGGATCGTCGCGGGCCGGGCTGAGGGACGTGCCGATCCGATCCGGGCCGCCGAGGTTCGTCGGCGCGCCGACCCCGTCGAGATACCGGCGGATGTTGTCGACGAGCGTGACCGCCTGCCCCGGGCTCGGCGCGCCCGCCAGGATGGCCCAGGGCTGCGGCTCCAGCCAGATCGCGCCCGACCCCAGCTGCTGGTTGTCGGCATAGCCCCGGGCGTACCAGCCCTGCCCGGTCCACTGCCCTCGTAGCGTGGAGAGGAGTCGGGCGGCCGCCGAACGCAGCTGGACGGCGAAGGCATGGTCGCCCCGGAGGTCCGCGACCGCGGCCAGCTGCGGATAGACGTAGGCCGACTGGGCCACCACGAGATCCGACTCGGTCATGCCCGAGAAGGTGGGGAGCAGATCCGACCAGTCGCCGATCGAGAGCGCGTCGTACTCACCGTGCGGACCCAAGAGGGACTGCTGGTGGGCGAAGGCCAGTTGTACGTGCCGCCAAAGGCTGGCCGACGCCCCGGCCCCCGAGAAGCGGACCGATCGGTTGAAGAACCCCACGTCGCGCGTCGCGAGCCCGTAGGTCGCCGCCGCCCACAGGAACCAGAAGTCGAGGTCGTCGGACTGCCCGAGGTTGAAGGGCTGGCACAGACTGGTCGATCCGTAGGGGAACTGCAGCGTTGACCGGGGCTGGAACTGGGCCGAGTAGATGAGGATCTGGCGGGCCAGCGCGGGGTCCATGTAGGTGAGCGGGACCGCGTACTGGAGCCAGCTCCGCGTCCCCCAGTTCTGGCCGACCTCGTACTGGTAGTAGCCGCCCTGGGTGACCGTGTGCTGACCGCAGACCTGCTCGTCGACCGTGGCCGATCGCAAGAGGTAGGCGTCCCAGAGGAACTCGCGGGCCAGCCACTCCCGCCCACTCCCGAAGGATGCCTTGGGCAGGCTGGCCGCCCACGCGCGCTCGCTGCGGGCGAACGGATCGGCGATCTGCCGGTACCGCGCCACCACCGCCCTGATGGCCCCGGGCTCGTCGTAGCCGTACAGGTAGCGCAGGGTGACGGTCTGGCCGGCCGCCAGGTGCTCCCGGCTCTGGAGCGCGAAGAGCGTGGTCCCCTCGGTGCCGTTTGGGACCGGCGGCGCCGTCGCGTCGTCGAGTCGGTCGGCGACGACGGCCGCGGGTCGGGCCACCGTGCCGGAACCGAAGAACGACGCCTGGGTGGTGGTGTACGACGCGGCGCCGCCGCCGATCTGGGACAGGAAGATGGAGAGCGGGGCGGCGTCCCCGTCGAGCGGCAGCTGGGCCACCGACAGGGTGCGGGTGCCGCCGGACCACGACGGAGCCGACATGCCCCGGAACTGGTGGAGCGCCTGCACCAAGGGATTCACGTCCCAGTATTCGAACCACGAGACGCTTTGCGGATGGTTGGTGGTGTTCGTGATCCGGACGTCGTGGACGAGGACGGGGTCGTTCCCGAACGGTGCGTAGATCAACTCGCTCGCCTGCACACCCGCCGTGGCCACCGAGTGGCTGAAGTAACCCACTCCGAACGTCCGTTGCGTCCGCGCTCCGGCGGGTCGATCGTCGTAGAGGGTGCTGGCCACCGCGCCGTCGACGTTGAGGTACCCGAAGCCGCCTCCTTCGTGTCGGTGCGCGGGATCGAGCGCGTTGATCCATTGCGCGAGACGGTCCTGGCTCCACAGCTCGGTGTAGCCGTGATTGAAGGCGTCCGCTTTGACGCGGTCATTCCCGACCTGGCTCCAGGCGTCGGTGCTGCCCGCCAGCTCCGCCTGGCGCGCCAGCGGATCGGTCTGCTGGGCGACGGTGTAGTGGTAGGCGGGGAGGCCGAAGTGATCCACGATCCAACGTCCGAAGTCCCCGCTCCCGTAGGTCGAGGCGATCGGAGGCAGGGTCGCGTTCCACGCGAACGATCCACGGCCGTTGTCGGACGCCCCAGCCGGTGCCGCGAGCGCGAACGCCGTGATCGCCGGGACGAGCAGGACGGTCGACATGAGACGCGCGAGCCGCCAGATATGACGACTCATCGCTGCGGCCGGAAAGACCGGAAGACCGGCCGACCGGGTCCGGCGACGCTGACGAGCGACTCGTGCGAACCGGCCGAACCACACGTGCGTCCCTCCTCGACGGCGCAGACGAGGTGGCCTTTCGGGTGTTGCTGCGGCCGCACTCCTCGATGACCCCCTACCGCGAGTACCGCGCTCAGCGGTAGGCGGCGAAGGAGCGGTGGACCATGGGCGAGCCCAGCCGTACGGCGCCCTCGTCGGCCAGCTGCTGGATCTCGTCGGGCGCGAACCCGACCTCGGCCAGGACCTCGGCCGTGTGCTCGCCGACGCCGGGTGGCGTCAGCACCTGGTGGTGCTGGGTTCTGGAGAACCGGGCGTAGCGACCGGGCGCGACCACCGGGTCGAGATTGGCGCGCGGGAGGACGTTGAAGACCTCCAGTCGCTGGTACTCGGGGTCGTCCGGCAGCTCGGTCAGCCGCCGGACCGGCACCGCCGGCAGGCCGGCGGCGGTCAACCGCTGCACCGCCTCGTCCCTGCTCATGGCGGCGAAGAACGCGGCCAGCCGGCCGGCCAGCTCGTCGTCGCTGGTCGGGTCGGGCCCGGGCGTGAAGCCGGCGTCAGCGAGGCGTTCCCGCGCACCCTCCGCCAGCTGCAGCCGGATCCAGCCGTCGCCGGTGGCATACGAGCGGTCGGTGGCGGAGGGGCCCTTGAAGTCGCGCCCACCCACCGGCGGGGCCGGTCGCCCCTCGAAGCGGACCAACTCCTCACTCTGGGCCAGTGCGGACGTGCCGGCCAGGGCCAACCACACCTGTTGGCCCTCGCCGGTCCGCCCGCGGTGGAACAGGGCTATGAGCGTTCCGAGGACGGCCAGGGCCGCCGTAGTGACGTCGTTGATCGCCACCGTCATCAGCACCGGCTCGCTGTCACCGCCCTGGACCTTCATCATCCCGCTCCTGGCTTGGAGGAGGGGGTCGAAGGCCGGATAGGAGGCGAACGGGCTGTCCTCGCCGAACCCGGTGATCGACACCGAGAGGATGTCGGGGTTCACCTCTCTCAGTCGCTCGTAGTCGATTGCCAAGCGACCGAGCACGCCGGCCCGGTAGTTATCGAGCACCACATCCGCCGAGCGGACCAGCGCGTGGAACGCCCGGCGGCCACCGGTCGTGCGCAGGTCGATGGCCACGCCGCGTTGTCCCCGGATGTAGGGCATGCCGCGGTCGCGCCAGCTGTCACCCGCCGGGACCTCGACCTTGATGACATCGGCGCCGAGTTCGGCCAGGAGCGTTCCGGCATACGGTCCGGCGAGAATGGTGCCCAGGTCGAGGACCCGAATGCCAGCCAGCGGCGCGGCGCCCCCGGTGGCATCGCCGGTCGGCGCTGGGCGCGGCGCCCAGCCGGTCACCGACCCCGTGTGCTCCCCGAGGCGCGGCGCCGGTCGCTCGACGGTGGCCGGGGTGGCGACCAGGTTGACCGGGTTGGCCGGCATGACTACCACCCCGCGGACGGGATCCTCGATCTCGACCCGCATCCCGATGGCCGCCACCAGGGGTGAATCCAGCCAGTCGCCGCGCTCGAGCAACGGGCCGGCCGGGACGTCGGCCGACCGGAGGATCTCGAGCCACTCCTCGCTCGGGCGCGACTCGAAGACATCCTCGAAGCGCCGGCGCACCCAGGTCCGATTGGCGGGCAACGGCATGGCCTCGACCTTGCCCGCCAGTCGCTCGTCCTCGAGGAGGTCGGCCAGCCCCAAGGCGGCCAGGGCTCGCTCCTGGAATTTGGCGGTCAGGGTGGCCAGGAAGATCCAGCCGCCGTCCGCGCAGCGGTACCGCGTGTACATGGGGTGCGGGCCGCCGGGCCCGTAGTCGGCCGGCACCGCGGCGACCGAGCGGTCGATCACCAAGGAGGCGCTCGACGCCACCATGCCGGCGTGCACGCCGCCCACGGTGACGACCTGACCGTGCCCCGAGGTCTGGCGCTCGATCAAGGCCGCCAGGGCCGCCGCCGCGGCCCACGCCGCCTGCAGGTACAAGACGTAGGGGAAGACAGGGTCGACGGGGCCGCCATCGAACGAGCTCTGCCGCAGCGACATCCCCGAGAGCGCCGCCAGCAGACCGGAGGACTCGGCGCCCCCCGACCACCGCGGCTCGTCCAGGAACGACGGGAGATCGAGAAAGACGAGGCCGGGGTTGTCGCCGCAGGCGGACACCGGGTCGACGCTCACCGCGGGCGCCACCGCGCGGTCGCTGCGCACGCAGACGTCGGCGCCCGCGAGGAGGGAGCGCAGCGCGGTCCGGCCCTCCGCGGTGTCGACGTCGACGACGACGCTGCGCTTGTTCCTGTTCCAGACGGCGGAGCCGGGTCGCGAGCGGGTCGGATCCCCCGATGGGGGTTCGACCTTGACCACGTCGGCGCCGAAGTCGGCCAGCAGCATGGCCGCCATCGGGCCGGCCACGCCGGTGCTGAGGTCGAGGACCCGGACACCGGCCAACGCTTGGCGGCTGCCCGACGGGGTCGTCCCGCCCGCCGGTGATTGGCCGTCGGCCGTGATCACGACGGCGCCGGTGCGAAGCGATACAGCGCGCTGCCCTTCCCGGTGTCGAAGAACACCACGCGCACCGCCATCCCGACCTCGACGTCGTCGGGCTCGCACTCGACGATGTTCGTGAGCAGCCGCGGGCCCTCCTCCAGCTCCACGTAGGCGACGACATAGGGGAGCGCCTCCCGGTAGCCGGGCACGCCACTTCGGTGCACCACCGTGAAGGTGTAGACGACGCCGCGCCCGGACGCTTCGGACCAGGAGGTGCGGAAGCTCCCGCACACCGGGCAGAACCCCCGCGGATACCAGATCGGCGTCTGGCAGTCGTCGCAGCGGCGGAGCAGCAGCTTGCCCTGGGCCGTGGCCGCCCAGAACTCCTCGCTCTCGGGCGTGGGGACCGGTGCGGGGGTCGGGAGCACGCCGCTCATGCGTCCTCCCTCCCCAAGATGAGGGTGGAGCTGCCCATCCGCGAACCGATCGATCCGCCCGTGCCGTGGGCGAGGGCGAGGGCGCAGTCCGCCACCTGCACCGCGGGGTGTGCCTCGCCCCGCAGCTGGCGTACCGCCTCGATGACCTTGGTGATCCCGCCGCGATTGGAGGGATGGTTGTTGCAGAGGCCGCCACCGTCCGTGTTGAACGGCAAGCGGCCGTCCGGGGCGACCAGGGCGCCGTCCAGCACGAACCGCCCGCCGTCGCCCTTGGCGCAGAAGCCCAGGTCTTCCAGCGTCTCGATCACGGTGATGGTGAACGAGTCGTAGATCGACACGTAGTCGATGTCGGCGGGGGTGACGCCCGCCTCCTCGAAGGCGCGCGGGCCCGAGACCACGGCCCCCGTGTGGGTGACGTCGAGGCGTCCGTTCTCGGCGTGCTTCACTGCCTCGCCATGCCCGAGGATCTTGGCGGTGGTCCGCCCCAGCTGGCGCGCGACCTCGGGGCTCACGACCACCAACGCACCGCCCCCGTCGGTGACGACGCAGCAGTCCTGCCGCCGCAGGGGCGCGCTGATCATCGGCGATTCGAGGACCTCCTCCACCGTCACCGGGTGGGGCAGGTACGCGTTCGGATTGTGCTGCGCATGCAGCGACGCCGCCACCTTGACCTCGGCCAGCTGGGCGCTGGTGGTGCCGAACTCGTGCATGTGGCGCGTGGCGGCCAGCGCGTACCCGCTGACCGCGCCGGCCATGCCCCACAGACCCTCGAACTCCATGTCGGGGGTCAGCTCGCCACCTCGGCGACCGGCCGCGGCGCTGCGGGGGCGACCGGCCATGGTGATCAGCGCCACGCTGCACTTGCCCGCCGCGATGGCCTCGGCCGCGTGGCCGACGTGGACCACGTAGGACGACCCGCCCGTCTCGGTCGAATCGACGTGCACGCAGTGCAGCCCCAGGTAGTCCGCCATGGAGATCGGGCCGAAGCCGGCGGAGGAATCGCAGAAGTAGGCGTCGACGTCGCGCAGCGACAGCCCGGCATCGGCCAGGGCCCCGGCCGCCACCTCGGCATGGATCTGGCTGGTGGAGCGGTCCGGGATCTCGCGCCGCGGGTGCTCGTAGACGCCCGCTATCGATGCCTTGCCCCGAATCGTCACGTCCGTCGTCCCCTGGCCGGCCCGATCGTCCGCGACGCCGTGTGCGGGCCCATGCTCGCCCGCGACGATCCGTGGAGACCGAGGCGCCAATCAGGTAGCTGTTGTTCGAAGCCCTAGATTGCCCGGCCCCGCCCGAGCGATCAAGCGGGCCCGAGGCACGGCCGCCGGTGGCCCACTCGCTGGGGACCGGAGCGACAGTTACTCTGTCGCGCCGCGGGTGACCGATGACCCGACGGGAGAGCCGCGATGACCAGCACAGGACCCTCCGGGAAGTCCGGCGAGACCGTGATCGAGGTGTCGGGCCTGCGCATGCACTACGGGCCGTTCGAGGCGGTCCGCGGCATCGACCTCCGGGTGCAGCGGGGCGAGGTCTTCGCATTCTTGGGCCCGAACGGCGCCGGGAAGACGACCACCGTTGAGATCCTGGAGGGCTTCCGTCGTCGGACCGGTGGGGTGGTGACGGTGCTCGGTGAGGACCCCCAACACGCCGGACCGGCGTGGCGGGCCCGCATCGGGGTCGTGCTCCAGGAGTCCGAGCCCGATCGAGACCTCACGGTGGCCGAGTGCCTCCGCCTGTACGCGGGCTACTACTCCACGCCGCGCGACGCAGACGAGATCTTGACCATGGTCGGGCTGGCCGATCGGGCAGACGCCTTTGCCAGCCGCCTCTCGGGGGGTCAGCGGCGCCGGCTGGACGTGGCCCTCGCCCTCATCGGCGGCCCCGAGCTGCTCTTCTTGGACGAGCCCACCACCGGCTTCGACCCGTCGGCCCGCCGGGCCGCCTGGGACATGATCTCGGGACTCCGCTCCCTCGGCGTGACCGTGTTTCTCACCACCCACTACATGGACGAAGCCGAGCATCTGGCGGACCAGGTGGCGGTGATCGCCGAAGGCCGGATCGTGGCCCAGGGCACCCCCGACACGATCGCCGGACGCCAGCACGCGGCCGTCGAGATCCGCTTCTCGCTGCCCCCCGGCGCCCGAACCTCGGACCTGCCCGAGTCGTTGCAGGCCGCGGTCGCCGAGGAGGACGGCAGCCGCGTGCTCCTGCACGCCGCCTCGCCGGTGGCGGCGCTCGGGCCGCTCGTGCGGTGGGCCGAGGCCCGGGGGGCCGATCTGGCGGATCTCGAGGTTCGCCGCCCGAGCCTCGAAGACGTCTACCTGGCGCTCACCGCGTCGCACCCGGAGAGCGCCCGATGACCCGAGCGGCCAGCCCCGCGCGGACCGCCGGTGGCGTTCGGCAGGGGGCCGTCGCGCGTCTCGCGCTCCATCAGTTCCGCTTCGACCTGCGCGCCCTGCTCCGGAACCGGCAGTCCCGCTTCTTCACGCTGGCTCTCCCGGTGCTCTTCCTCGTCATCTTTGCCTCGGTCTTCGGCAATCACACCGTCAACGTGGGCGGCGGGCGGATCGACCTCTCCGTCTACTACGTCCCGGGCATCATCGCCCTCGGCATCATCAGCGCCGCCTTTGTCAACCTCGTGATATCGGTCACGGTCCAACGCGAAACCGGGGTGCTCAAGCGACGGCGCGCGACCCCCGTCCCGGCGACCGCCATCATCGGTGGTCGGGCTCTCACCTCGGTGGTCACCGCGCTGGGCATCCGCCGTGCTGCTCGTCATCGGTTGGGCCGGCTACCACGCGCACATCCCGGCGCGCACTGCGCCGGCCCTGGTGGTCACGGTCATCCTCGGGACCCTGGCCTTCTGCTGTCTCGGTTTCGCCCTGGCCTCGGTGATCCGCAACGAG
>Ga0116216_10001617_pt1 | contig 15512 bp, 16 predicted proteins | sample Sb_taG_11_FD_89696 | JGI IMG/M metagenome (GOLD analysis project Ga0116216, IMG submission 89696) | Peat soil microbial communities from Weissenstadt, Germany - Sb_50d_3_AS metaG | ecosystem: Environmental > Terrestrial > Soil > Wetlands > Peat | place: Germany: Weissenstadt | collected 2010-09-21
GCTCGCGCGAGAAAAGCGTGACGATCCGATCCGCTTCGCCCAATGCGCGCAAGCGAAGCACGACGGCCTCGACCGAATAGGATCTCACAAATGATAAGCCGCCGGACGAGCGGGTCTAGACCGCGCCGACCGGCTCCCGGGACGGGTTTTTCCCCTTCTCGACGCTCTCACCCGTGAACGGCGATGAGAGCAGTTCGCCGAGCGATGTGACGCTGTGCGCACCATCGGGGCGGCAGCGGATGACGAGCATCTTGGGGGAGAATTCGCTGAGCACTTGGCGGCATGCTCCGCACGGGAAAACGCCATCGTCGTCGGCGCCGGCCACCGCCACCGCTGCGATGCTCCGCGCGCCTGCCGCCGCTGCGGCACCGAGCGCCACACGCTCGGCGCACATGGTCAGGCCGAGCGACGCGTTTTCGACATTAGCTCCGGTGAAGACACGGCCATCCGCTGCGAGCAGCGCTGCGCCGACGTGGAACTGCGAGTAGGGTGCATATGCGTTGAGCCGCGCGTCCCACGCTTGGTTGACCAGTGACTCTATCTGCTTGTCATCTAGCCTAGGCACAGAATCCCTCCCACACGTCCTGTCGTGACGCTCGCGAAAACGTCCATCTTCTCGCGGGCTAATGCTCTGCCGGCTGATGTGCCGTGACGCCGTCGCCTGTCCGGTCCGGTCCTGGCGGATTCTTGATGCGTACCGAGAGCAACCTTCTGCCGGCCGTCTTTTCCACAACTAAAGTAACGCCGCCATCGATAACGACGTGCTCGCCCGGCACCGGGACACGCCCGAACAGGCCGAACGTATAGCCACCAATGCTTTCGAAGTCCTCGGTGGGCAGGTGGAGGCCCAGCTGCTCGTTGACGTCGTCGATGTTCATACGGGCGTCCACGACGTATTCGCCGTCTCCCGCCCGGGCGATCTCGGGCGGGCGGTCATGCTCCTCGCGGTCGTATTCGTCCATGATCTCGCCGACGATCTCTTCGAGCAGGTCTTCCATGGTCACGAGGCCGGCGGTCCCGCCGTACTCGTCGACCACGATCGCGACCGAGACCTTCTCCGCCTGCATCTCACGCAGCAGTTCGTCGACTTTCTTGTTCTCGGGAATCGCCTTGATCGGGCGCATGAGACTGCGCAGCGGTGCGCTATGCTCGCCACGCGAGACGGCGCCGAGCAGCTCGCGGTCGTGGACGACGCCCACGATATGGTCGATGTTCTCCTCGAAGACCGGCAATTTCGAATACCCCTCGCGGATGACGACTTCGACGCCCTCGCTCACGGGCTCGCTCGCGTCGGCGCAGACCATGTCGGTGCGCGGGGTCATCACCTCACGGACGACGGTGTCGCCGAACTCGAAGATGGAGTGGATCATCTCCTTCTCTTCTTCTTCGATGGCCCCGTGCTGCTCGCCGACGTTGACCAGCGTTCGGATATCGTCTTCAGTCACGTACGGCCCGATCGAACTGGGGTCCCCACCGAAGAGGCGGATGAGCCAGGAGGTGATGGCCACGATCGTCCACGTGATCGGCCGCAGCGCGACGTAGAGCAGTTGCAGCAACCCCGCAAAGCGAGGGGCCCAACGCGCTGCGTCCTGCACCACGACCATCTTGGGCACGATCTCGCCGAAGATGAGCAGCACGAAGCTCATGGCGACGGTGGCGGTCAACACCGGTCGAAACGGAACGTACTCGATCGCCGCCCAGGTGGCGACCGATTGCGCCGCGAGCAGCACGACGGTATTGCCGACGAGAATGGTGGTGAGATATTGGTTGCGTTCGTCGAGGAGCTTGACGAGCTTGGCGGTCTTGCCATTCCCGTTGCCGTTGCACTGTAGGATGCGCAGGCGGCTAAGCGCCAGTAGCGATGCTTCGGCGGCGGCGAACACGCTCGCCAGGACGACCAAGCAGGCGATACCGACGATCGCGAGAGTCAGATTAAGTTGCATGCTTGCGCTGTCACGCCCGACAGGGGTTCTCGCCGCATCACCGTTTCTCCACCTCGGCTAGCCGCGCGCGCGGAGCCACGTCGCGAGTGCCTGCCCGTATAGGACGGCGCCCACCACTGCCGCCGCGATGCTCGCGGCCAGCACGGCTGCGGCGCCCGCATGCTTGGCCGAACGAGCGAGCGGATGGGTATCCGGCATGATCAGGTCGACGACGTGCTCGAGGCAGGTGTTGAAGAGCTCCGCGGCGAGCACGAAACCCACGGTGAGCAAGAGCGCGACCCACTGCATCTGGTCAAACCGAAGGGCAACCGCGCCAAGGACCGCGACGAGCGCGATGCCGAGCTGGATGCGGAAGTTCGGCTGGTCGATGAAGGCGTAAAAAATGCCGTCGGCTGCGTCGGCAAACGCGGCGAGCAGCGAGCGTCTACGCATGCGCGCTCACTTCGCGCAGCAGCCGTCGCGTGAGAGCGTGCATGCGAGCGGCTTGAGCCCGTTCGTGGTGATCGTAACCGCACAGGTGCAGCGTGCCATGGATGAGCAGGCGGCTCATCTCGTCGCCGAGCGGCGCGCCGAACTTTCGGGCTTGGCGTTGGGCAGTCTCATAGGAGATCACGACGTCGCCGTACGGTTCCTCAGCAGCCAGACCGTCGCCAAGCGGAAACGCCAGCACGTCGGTCGCGGCGTCTTTGTCGCGGAAGCGCTGGTTCAGCCCGCGCATCGTCGAATCTCCGGTGACGAGGACGGTCACGTCACCTGCCACCTGTGGCGCGGCCTGCGCGAGCGTGTGCAGCACGATACGCCGCAACTGCGCCGCGCTCGGCCCACGGTAAGCCACTTTGCCCCGTCCTCGGCCTCGAGCGATGTTCACGAAGACGCGTGGCCGCGACGACCGCTTCACCAGCCGCCGGGCGTGTGCCCAAGCGACCGCAACGCGGCACACGGGCCGACGATGGCCGCGGCGATGAACATATTCATGCCGCTGTCAGAACCCTGGAGGACGGCAAGCTGCGTCGGGGTGGCCGATGCTTGCGCCGCTGCTGATTGCGCCGCCGCCGCCGCGCTGCCCGGCGCGGCAAGCCGCTCAAAGGCTGTCGTCGCTGACTCAAGGCTCATGAGAGTTCCGGGACTTTGCAACGACCAGTTGTCGGAAGCCGCGACCAGCGGCATGGCGATAGGGGACACCGGGCCCGCCGCGGGCGCAGATGTCCGGCCTTTTGCTGCGCTTGCGATGACGAGAGCCGGTCGCGCAGACGCGACATAGGTTTGGGCTTGCGTCGCGCTGGCATCTGCAACCGGCACGCCTGCAGAGGCGAGGAGCGCCTTGCGCAGCCTCGCGAGTTCCGCAGCGCGAGCGGCAGCGGCGGCTTGCGCCGCCGCGGGCTGGCGTTGCAGCGACTGCGTCAGACGCTGTGACGCCTCTGCGTCTGGGGACTTCGCCGCGCGCGCGGCCGCGTTCTTGAGTCCTTTGACGATGGAGGACACGATGTTGAAGACGATGATCACGATCACGAAAAACGCGATCGGATCCATCGCCTCCCTCATCACCGGGGTGGTGGCATGCTCCATCGCTCTTATGAGGGCGACGGCGGGGTGGGCGGCGGTGTGGCGGGGGTGGAACCTCCGCCCGACTGCTGCGCGATCGCATTGCGCATATCGGTGTCGCCGAGCACGTTCTGCATGCGATAGTAATCCATAACGCCGAGATGTCCGCTGCGGAACGCCTCCGCCATCGCCGCGGGGACGAGCGCTTCGGCTTCGACCACCTTCGCGCGCATCGCTTGCGTCTGCGCCTTCATCTCCTGCTCTTGGGCCAGCGCAGCATACTGACGCTCGGCGGCCTTGGCCTGTGCCACGCGGCGATCGGCTTCGGCCTGCGCGGTCTGCAGGTCCGCCCCGACGTTGCGGCCGACGTCGACGTCCGCGATATCGATGGAGACGATCTCAAACGCGGTGCCCGCGTCGAGACCTTTGGCCAGCACGGTCTTGCTGATATGGTCCGGGTTCTCCAACACTTCTTTATAGCTATCATCGCTGCCGATGGCCGCGACGACGCCTTCGCCGACGCGCGCGATGACGGTGGGCTCACCGGCACCGCCGACATACCGGTCGATTGCCGCGCGCACTGTGACGCGTGCTTTGACGTTGAGCTGGATGCCGTCCTTGGCCACGCCTTGGAAGATCGGCGTCTCGATCACCTTCGGGTTGACTGACATCTGCACTGCTTCTTGCGGATTCCGTCCGGCCAGATCGATCGCACAAGCGCCGCCCCAGGTCAAGGGTATCTGCGCGCGTTGCGCCGCTATCAGCGCCAGCGTCACCACGTCGATATGACCACCCGCCAGATACTGCGATTGCATCTCGTCGACCGTGACGTCGATTCCAGCCTTGCGTGCCATGACGAGGGCATCGACGATGACGCCCGGCGGTACGCGCATGAGCCGCATGCGCACGAGGCTGAAGATGCCCAAGTGCACGCCGGCTGCTTGCGCTCTGATCCATTGGCCGAACGGGAAGTAATACAGGAACATGAAAAACAGGATGATCGCGACGAACGCGATGACGATGACTAAGAGCGAAACCACAAAGATGCTCCTTTAGGCTCGAGTCACGATGATCTTAGCGCCTTCGACCCGCTTGACGCGAATACGGGTCTGCGCTGGGATGAACTCTCCATCGGTCTGCACCTGATAGCGGTTAGCGTTGATCATAGCGACGCCGGCGGGCCTCAGGTAGCTCTGCGCGACGCCCTCGGCGTTGTCCAAGCCGAGCACCGGCCGGGCCGCGATGTAGCCGTCACTCACTGACTGCGCTCCAGCGAACGCGAAGCGGCGCATGAAAGCGCTCTCCGGCAGCCAGCGCAAGGCGAGGAAGAACACGGCGATGGCTGCGGTGAGCGCCAAGCCTGTCGCGACGACGCCCACGAACCACGTGCCGAAGGCCAAGACGATGCTCGTCAAGATGAGCAGAGCGCCGACCAACCCCGATATGCCATGTCCAGGCAGCACGTGCAGCTCGAAAAGCAACGCCAGCACGCCCAATGCGAAGATCACGACCACTACCCAGTTCGAGAACCCTGCCACGATGTGCGCGCCGAAAAAAAGCGCCAGCGCTGCGACGCCGATGATGCCGGCGACGAGATGCAGGGTTTGCATCTCGATGAGGATTCCCAAGAAACCGATGGTCAGCAGCAGACCCGAGACGATAGGGTCAGCGACGAACTGCGCGATGCGCTCGCCGATGGTGGGGGTTGCGACGCGCAAGCGCGGCTGATGGTACCCTGCCAGGGTGAGGGCGCCGATCTCCGTATCGGAGATCCCGTCGATGAAGTGCCACTTGCGCGCGTCGCCGGCCGACAGCGAGAGTATCTGCCCTTTCGCTTTGAGTCCGGGTATGACGACTTCAGGGTCGGTCATGGCCGCCGCGATATTCGGATTGCGGTGATGCGCCTGCGCCAGGGACACGAACTCGGCATGAAGCGCTGAGATGAACTTCGGCGTCGATGGTATCGGCTCGGCCGCGCCGATGCTCGAGCCGGGTGCCATGTAGATCTTATCGCAGGCCAGCGCGATGAGCGCCCCGGCGGACCAGGCGCGCTCCTTGACATAGGCAATCGTCGGGATGCCCGAGGATTGCAGCGCGTCTCGGATGTCATTAGCGTCGTCGACGACACCGCCGTTGGTCTTGAGCACGACGAGGATCGCGCTTGCTCCATCGGTCTGGGCTTGGTCGACGGCACGCTGGACGCGGTGCGCCATCCCCGCATCTATCGTGTCGTCGATGTCGATGACTTGCACGAACGAGCTCGTGGGAACGGAACTCGTGACGCGCTCCGCGGTCGCAACGACACCGGCGATGGTCAAGAAAACGAAAAGCGCTAAACGAAATCTCACGAAGGCTTCTTTTCAAGCGCGGTACGGACCGCCTGCTGGATTGCGGAGCCCGAGGCCTTGTCTTTGAGGGCGGCCATCGCCGCTTTCATGGCGGCACCGAATTGCGGTTGCGGTCCCAGGGGCGCGAGCAGCTCGCTGACCGCTTGGGTCAGACTTGCGGCATCGAGCTCGGCCGGCAGGTAGTGCTTGAGAATCTCGCGCTCGCGGGTCTCTTTCGCCACGAGATCCTGGCGGCCGCCACGGGCGAACTCTGCGATGGAATCCTCGCGCTGCTTCACCTGCTTGCGCATGACCTCGAGCTGCTCGTCGTCGCCGAGCTGACCGCTCTTCTCGATGCGCCGGTAGTTCATGGCGGAAATAGCCATACGGAGCGTCGCTAAACGCTCCGTGTCACGTTCCTTCATGGCGGTTTTGAGGTCGGCGCTCAGCCGGTCCACGATGCTCACGATCTACGATCGCCGCCTGTGGCTGTCGGAGGAGTTACGAACGGCGCTTGCGTGCGGCAGCTGACTTCTTCTTGCGACGTACGCTGGGCTTTTCGTAGTGCTCGTGACGGCGGGCCTCGGCGAGGACGCCCGACTTCTGGCACATCTTCTTAAAACGCTTGAGGGCGCTTTCGATCGATTCGTTCGCCCCGACTCGCGTTTCCATGCTCTGCGACACCTCCTCTGGCCAAACGGACCTGAAGATCTGTTGCTTCACGGTCCGTTGCTTGAAAATCTGATTCTTGTGCTTCGGCCATCAGTTCGACGGCACAGGTGGGCCGCCCCCCGACGAGGACTGATTCCGCCCAAACGGACCTAAAGGTCCGTTGCTACATAGGTGGTCCGCTGCATAACTAGGGTATCGGCCTAGCCGGGTGGCCAGGCGAAATGGCGTCCCGAAAGCAGGTGGAGGTGGAGGTGGTACACCGTTTGTCCCGCTGCCGAACCGTTGTTGATGACGATGCGGCAGCCAGCATCAGGCCCGAGGCCTTCGCGAGCCAGTTTCCCGGCGACGGCGAGCAGCCGCCCCAAGAGCGCTTCGTCGCCGGCTTGCGCGGCATCGAGCAGCGTCGCTTTGTGCGCCTTGGGCACAACAAGGATGTGCGTGGGCGCGATCGGTTTGATGTCGGCGAAAGCGACGACCGCCTCATCCTCGTAGAGCAAGGTGGCCCCCGACTTTCCGTTCGCCACGTCGCAGAAGATGCAGGTCTCGGCCATCACTCGTTTCCGGGTATGATGGACATCGACTGGAACGGCTCCGAGTTGTCAGGATTCGGGATGTAGCCCAGCACGCTGCGTTTGAAGACGATGGGTGGCGCTGTATGCACGAGCGGCACCGTCGGCGCTTGATCGTGCACGATCTGCAGCGCTTGGAGATAGTACTTCGCCCGCTGCGATCGGTCCACGGTCTGTTGCGCAGCGATCATCAGCCGATGGAAATCCTCGTCTTTCCAGAAGCAGACGTTCTGCGCGCCGGGCGGGATGGCGCTGTCCTTGTCGAGCAGAGCGTACAGGAAGTTGTCGGGATCGCCATTATCGCCTGTCCATCCGGCCAGCGCCAGGCTGTGGTCGCCGCGCTGCGTCTTGTCGAGGTACGGTCCCCATTCGAAACCTTGAAGCGTGGCATTGATGCCCACCGCCCGCAGGTCAGCCTGGATGGCCTCAGCCACCCGCTGCGGCTCCGAAACATACGGACGAGGGAGCGTCATATACCACAGCGTGGTGGAAAAGCCGTGGGGGAAACCGGCCTGCGCCAAAAGGCGGCGCGCGGCAGCCGGGTTGTAGTCATAGGAGGTCTGGTTCGGATGAGGCCACACGGCGAGCGGCAAGAAGTCTGTCGCGACCTTGGCCGATGGGTCGAAGAAGTTCTTCACGATCGCATTGGCATCGATGGCCTCGTTGATCGCACGGCGCACGAGCACGTTGTCGAACGGTGGTCTTTGCGTGTTGATGGCGATGTATAACAGATTGTTGGGGGGCTGGTGGTAGATGGTGAGATTGTGGTCGTCGGTGAGCGTCGGCACGTCATCCGGACGCGGATATTCCCAGCCGTCGATGTCCCCTTTCTGGAGTGCGAGCATGCTCGTCGAGGCATCTGGAATATCGCGCAGGATCACTGTCGGGATCTTCGCCTTGGCTCCCCAATAGCCCGGAAACGCGGTGAGCGTTATATGGTCGTCCTTCACCCACTCGGCGACCGTGTACGGCCCCGTGCCGATGGGCTGGCGGAAATAATCTTCGCCCTCTTTCTTCATCGCCGTGGGCGAGGAGATTGAAAAGGCGGGCATAGCGAGATTGGCGAGCATGGGCGCGACCGACTTGGACAGCCTAAACTCGACCTCGTCTGGTGCGACGACGGTGACATCTGTGATGGCGCCGGGGAATCCTCCGAACTGGCTCTCGTAATACGAGTACTCTGAATTGCCTTGCAGGAGCTTATGCCACGGGTTGTCTCGCAGCCGCCAGCGATCGAAGTTGAACTTCACCGCGTCCGCATTGAACGGCGTTCCGTCCTGGAATCTCACGCCATGGCGGAGTTTGAACCTCCAGGTCTTGCCGTCCGGGCTCACCGTCCACGATGTGGCCAAACACGGCTCGATCTCGAAACTACCGAGCGCGTATTGCGTCAGCCCTTCCATGGTGACGCGCGAGACGTTGAGCGACATGCCGTCGGTGACGATCGCCGGGTCGAGGCGGACGGCATCTTGATTGCGGCCGAAGACAAGGGTGTTGGGCCCAACCGCGGTCCCCGAACCGTTGGGCCCAGAGCCACCGCCGCCACCGCAGCTGACGAGCAAGAGTGACAGAGCCGCAGCCGCCAAAGCCGCGCCGAAGGACCGGAAAAGAACTGCTTTCTTCACGAACTACCTCATCTGACCGCGATCGAGAACGTCCACGAATAATCGAGGGCGTTACCTGCAATATCGGTGCCTTTGACCTCGACCTCCACTGCCTTGGAGCTCAGATCGAAGGGTGGGTAGTATGATATGAAGGATGCCGTCCGCGTCGCCTGGGCCGTCACGTCGTGGCCGTTGAGGATCAGCTGGAGAGTCGATGGATCCATGCCTTTGTTGCCGACCGTGAGAAAGGTCGCAAAGATGCTCGGTCGCGCCGTGTTGATGGTGGCGCCGCTCAGCGGCGCGGCATCTTTCACGCTCGGCGGAGTCGTCACGACATTGAGCGGGTTTGGCGCCTCGGCCACGGCGGTCTCGCCGCCCTTGCGCAGCCGCACGAGGATGGGCGCGTCGGTGAGATTCGTGCCGACGGTGACCTCGTACTGTCCTTCGTAGTGGCCCGCGCGGGTCTCGCGCATTGGATTGTCTATCACGATGTTGCTGAGATCAAACGTTGCGCCAGCACCCGGCGTGCCCTCAGCCATGATCGCGACGGTCTGCCCCGCACGAAAGGCTCCGGCCGCGTTGTCGTGCACTGCCCTGATCTGCACCTGACCGCCGCCAGCCACGGCTCCGGCGGGCGTTCCCGGCGCAGGCGTGGACGATGCCGACGTCGCGAATCCGCCTGGGCGCAGCGCGACGACATCGCGCACCTTGCCGCTCACCGGGTCGGCGCGTACGCTGACCTTGTCACCGGGGCGCAACGCTGCGAAGCTCGCATCCTTGCCGTCCAAGCTGATCGTCACGAGAGCCGGATCGGCTGTGATCACCCGGCCGCCTTCCAGGACCATGCTCTGGTCGGCGACCGCGGCGATCGTTCCGTTGATGCTCGCGAAGATGTCAGTCATGGAGATGAGATGACCGTTTGCGTCAAGGGTGACGACCAGAGCATCACCGGGACGTATCTGCGCGAGGACACCTGTGCCCGTGACCGCCCCATGGACGTCGCGGAAGCCGATCTCTGTGTTCGGCGGGACCGTGATTGTGTAATTCGTGCCACCGCTTTGCACGAGCAACGCTGGCGGGTTGACCTCAGGTGCGACCGACACAACGCTACCGGAAAGGGTCTGAGCCGAGCCGACCGGAGGCGTGGGGCGGCCGGTGGGAGTGCTTCGCAGCGCAGCGGAGATGACGGCCTCATGGGTCTGAGCGTCGTAGACGACCGTCGCGCCAAAGGCCTCGCCGACGGCGCGCAGCGGCAGCACGATACGACTGCCACTGCGTGTTGCCGGTGCCGCCAGCGCGATGCGCTGGCCGTTGACCGTAGCCCAGCGGTCGTCGAGATGAAACACGACCTGGCGCAAGAGCGTCGTGATCGTGACCGTGTTCGCGTGCGCGTTCGTCGAGATGTCCGCCTCAAGGGCCCGTGCGAGCGGGCGCAAGGCGACGTACACCGTATCGCCCCTCACCTCGACGGCGTCTGGCGCGAGAGCCTTCCCGTTGACGACGACCGTGATCACCATCGACGAAGCATGGATATGCGACGGCACGAACGATAGCGCGAGGAGCACGAAAAGTCCGAGACGCCACTTCATGATGACAACGCTTCTCGATAGATGGCGGCGGTTGCTCGAGCGGTGGCGTTCCAGGTGAATGCACGCACGCGCTCGCGGCCGGCCGATCGTAGTCTCGCGCGCTCGGCGTCATCGGCCAGCAGTCTGGTCATGATCCGAGCGAGCGCGGCCGCGTCGGTCGCGGGAAAGCTCGCCGCCGCATCGCCACCCACTTCAAGCAGCGCGGGTGTCTGCGCCACGATCACCGGCGCACCGCACGCCATAGCCTCGAGCACCGATAATCCAAAGCCTTCGTAGAGCGAGGGTTGAACCGCTGCGACACAGCCTGCATAGAGCGAGATGAGATCCTCCAGCGCGACATGCCCAGGTAAATGAAGTTTGCCGTTCGATGCATTCGACCTACGCGCGGACGCGAGTTCGCTCGCATCAGGATCGAGAGGCCCTGCTTCCGTCACTACGAGATCGCAGGCCATCTCGACATCGCGCCACGCGCGGACCAGCGTGGCCAGATTCTTATGCGGCCGGTGATTACCGGCATATAAGAAATAGGGACGCTCGATCCCGAAACGTGCACGAGCCGTTGCGCCGCGCCGCGCCCGCTCGGCGTCATCCATGGTGAATGGCTCCGAGACGCCGAGCGGCACCACGCGGACGCGACTCGGCGTCAGCCCGAGCAGCTGACCAAGATCGGCCACGGTGGCGTTGGCATCGGTGATGACCGTCTGTGCGGCGCGCGCCACCGGTCCGACGACCAGACGGTAATAGAGCGGCACCTTCCACGAGAAATACTCTGGAAAGCGTAGATGGATGAGATCGTGGATCGTGTACACGTATGCTTGCCCGAATCGCCGTGGGGCGTAGACGCTCATGAAGTGGACGAGACCGGCGCCGCCGCGGCGCAGGCGCCAAGGGTACGCCACCTGCTCGCCCAATGCACCGTTGACGGCTGTGAACTGGCTGATCCGTTCCATTCGGACGTTGGGGCCATCCGCGCCAAGCGCTTCGTTGCTGAACACGACAAAACGTAGATCCGGCGCCTCCACCGGAAGCCGCGCGACAAGCTCGCGCACGTAGGTCTTCATACCAACCGACATCTGGCGTGTCAGCCGTGCGTCAAGAGCGATGAGCGATCCGCTCACGGCGACGCGTCTCCGCCATCCGTGCTCCCGCGCAGCATGCTCTTACCGGCCACGACAGCCGGGTAGAGAGCGCTCCCGGCGCACACGTACGCACCACACCAGCCCTCCAGGATGCCGCCGCGCCGCAGGAGATACCAGAGCAGCCGCGGTGCAACAAGCAACCAGGCGACGGCCAAGCTCGCAGGACCCACCCGTGCGGCGCGCGCCTCCAAGCCTGTGTAGAGGGCGAATTTACGGCGGTATTCGGCGACGTTCGCATAAGAGAAATGATCGAGCGGAGCGCGCAGGTCATCGCAACGTCCTTTGAGTGCCCAGGTCTCATGCACCGCATGGGTTCCCGCGCCGCGCGCGGTCACGGACGCCCTCCCGCTGCGGAAAAGCCGGACGAGCCTGTCCGGCCACCACCCCGCGCTACGGATCCAACGGCCGCAAAAATGGTTGCGCCGGGGCACGGAATATCCCACCACGTCGGGCGGTGGTTCGAGGCAAGCGATCTCACGCGCAAGGTCTGGTGTTAGGCGCTCGTCGGCATCGAGCATGAACGTCCAGGTGGTGGCAACGTGCGCGGCTGCATCCTCGCGCGACTGCAGGTAGCCTGCCCAGGGCGCCTGCACGACGACGGCGCCTCGTGCGCGCGCGATGTCGATCGTGGCGTCGTCCGACAAAGCGTCGTAGACGAGCACGGGCGAATCGCTGGGGAGCGTCTGCAGACATGCCGCGATGTTCGCGGCTTCGTTCCTCGTGATGATCACGAAGGTGATGTCGGCGCTACGCACGCCGAGGCCCCGTCGCTATGTCAGGCGCTACGTTCGCGCGTCAGCTCGCGGCCGGCCTCTCGCGCGTGCGCATACGCGATGCACGCCTCGATGAAACCGGCGTAGAGCGGCGACGGACGGGTCGGCCGCGACTTGAACTCGGGGTGGGCCTGCGTACCGACGAACCATGGATGCGAGGGCAGCTCGATGATCTCCACCAGATCGGCCGCGCGATAATGGCCCGAAAACACCATGCCCTTGCGCTCGAACGTCTCCTTATAGGTGTTATTGAACTCAAAGCGGTGGCGATGGCGCTCCGAGATCTCCGTCTGGCCATAGGTCTTGTGCGCGAGCGACCCCACCTCGAGGGTGCACGGGTATGCGCCGAGGCGCATCGTGCCCCCCATCACCTGGAGGTTGCGCTGATTTTCCATGAAGTCGATGACCGGATGCGGCGTCTCGGGCTCGACCTCGCGCGTGTGCGCGTTCTCGAGGCCGCAGACATTGCGGGCGAACTCGACGCAGGCGAGCTGCATGCCATAGCAGATGCCGAGGAAGGGCACATTGTTCTCGCGCGCGTGGCGGATGGCGGCAAGCTTGCCCTTGATGCCGCGCGCACCGAACCCAGGCGCGACCAAGATCCCGCTGACGTCGGCGATCGCTTCGACGCCGCGCTCTTCGAGCGCCTCGGAGTCGATGCGTACGATCTCGACGGCAGTGTTCTGAGCGACCCCAGCATGGTACAGCGCCTCATTGATGGAGATGTACGCGTCCTTAAGCTCGACGTACTTGCCGACCAGCGCCACGCGGATCGACTCCTTCGGTCGCGCGATGCGCCGCACCATCGAGCGCCAGTCCTCGAGCTCGAGCGGGCGATCGGTGAACTTGAATTTCTCGCAGACGAGTTCGGCGAGGCCCTCCGCCTCAAGGTTGAGCGGCACTTGGTAGATGCTCTGTGCATCGCGGCTCTGCACGACGGCCGAACGCTTGACGTCGCAGAAGAGCGCGATCTTCTCTTTGATGTCTTGGGTGAGCGGGTACTCAGCGCGGCAGATGATGGCATCCGGCGAGATACCGATCGCGCGCAGCTCGCGCACCGAGTGCTGTGTGGGCTTGGTCTTGAGCTCGTCGGGAGCGCCGAGGTGGGGCACGAGCGTGAGGTGGATGTACATCACGTGATCATCCCCGACGTCATGCTTGAACTGGCGAATGGCCTCGAGGAATGGCAGCGACTCGATGTCGCCGACGGTACCGCCGACCTCGATGATGCAGACATCAGCCGAACTGGCGAGGGCGACTTGCTTGATGCGGTCTTTGATCTCGTTGGTGATGTGCGGGATGACCTGGACCGTCCCGCCGAGATACGCACCGCGCCGTTCCTGTTCGATGACCGAGCCGTAGATCTGGCCGGTTGTGACGTTGTGAAGCTTGGTCAAGCTCTCGTCGATGAAGCGCTCGTAGTGGCCCAGGTCCAGATCGGTCTCGGCGCCGTCCTCGGTCACGAACACCTCGCCGTGCTGATACGGATTCATCGTGCCGGCATCGGTGTTGATGTATGGATCGAGCTTCTGGATGCTCACCGACACGCCGCGTGCCTTCAGCAGCCGGCCCAGCGACGCGGCCGCGATGCCTTTGCCGAGCGACGACACCACGCCACCGGTGAAAAAGATAAAATTGCTCATCGCATAAGCGCGGTGATCGCCGACATGACAAGATTCATGTACTTCGAAGTTCGCAGCGCCGGAAGCGACTCCTCTCGACGCTGCGACGAAGCCATACGCTACGGGCTCGCGAGCCAATCCTGGGGCTGGAAAAAGGCCATGGCCTGCGCTTCGGCGCTCCCCGGCGCCGGCTCGTACGCATACGTCCAGCGGGCCAGCGGCGGCAGCGACATGAGGATGGATTCCGTCCGCCCCCTCGTGGCAAGCCCAAAGCTCGTGCCACGATCGTAGACAAGGTTGAACTCCACGTAGCGCCCACGCCGCAAGAGTTGGAATTGGCGCTCGCGATCGCCATACGGTTCGGCGCGGCGCCGCTCGATGATGGGGACGTACGGCGCCAGCACGTTGCGACAGCAATCGCTGACGAAAGCGAATATCTTCTCCACGTCACCCGAGAGCTCGTCGAAAAATATTCCACCGACCCCGCGCATCTCGTTGCGATGCGGGATGTAAAAGTACTCATCGCACCAGGCTTTGAAACGGGAGTAGTAGCCGGCATCGTGCCGATCGCAGATCTGCTTCCACGCGCGGTGAAAACTCACCACGTCTTCCCGCCACGGGTACGAGGGTGTCAGATCGCTGCCGCCGCCGAACCATGCCGTAGTGCCCCGGGCGAGGAAGCGGAAGTTCGCATGCATGGTGGGCAGCATCGGGCTGCGCGGATGGAGCACGAGCGAGATCCCGGTGGCGAAAAACTCGCGAACCCCGCCGCCGAGCTTGCGCAATGCCGCCTCGTCGAGCTCGCCCCACACCGTGGACGTATTGACCCCAGCCTGCTCGAACAGTGCGCCTTCTGCCAACACCGCGCTCAGGCCGCCGCCGCCGCCGGGGCGTTCCCAGCGGTCGAGAGCGAAGGTTGCCGCCCCATCCAGTCGCGAGAGGGCGTCGCAGATCGCCGGCTGCTGCGCCTCGAAAAGCTCTCTCGCGCGTGTCCCAACCGCGCCCCCGGTCATCATTGCGCTAGGCCCCCCGTCCGACAGATCACCATGCGCTCCAAGCCGGCAGCGTCATTGCGGATCTCCGTCGACCCGCCGGGAAACGCCGCGCTCACCAGCGAGCCGAGAGCGCGCGCATTACGCGGTCCGCACTCCAGATACACCGCTCCATGCGACGCGAGCCGCTCCGGCAACTGCGCGATAAGACGCCGGTAGATGTCGAGGCCGTCAGGTCCGCCGAAGAGCGCAAGGCCCGGCTCGTGATCGCGCACGCTTTGCTCAAGCTCATCGAGATTGTCGGTGGCGACATAGGGCAGGTTCGCCACGACTGCGTCAAAACGAACTTCGTCTGGGAACCCCGCAAACAGGTCGCCCTGGACGAGCGTGATTTGCTCGCCGAACCCAAGCGCCTCGATGTTATGGGCGGCGAGCTCGAGGGCGGGCTCGCTCGCGTCGCTGGCGCTGATGCGCGCATCAGGGATCAGATGTGCCAACGCGCACGCGATAGCCCCACAGCCCGTGCCTATGTCGGCAATCGCGGCTGAGTGGCCGCTCCAGTCCTGCGCGCAGGCCAGCACGAGCTCTTCAGTCTCCGGTCGAGGGACAAGCGCCCGCCGGTCAACCGCGATCTCGAGTCCGCAAAATGCCTTGCGGCCGACGATATACGCTATGGGCTCACCGGCAGCTCGCCGCTCGGCAAGCTCGAAGAGCCGGGCCCGGCGGCGCGCGTCCAAGGA
>Ga0116216_10001619_pt1 | contig 15507 bp, 18 predicted proteins | sample Sb_taG_11_FD_89696 | JGI IMG/M metagenome (GOLD analysis project Ga0116216, IMG submission 89696) | Peat soil microbial communities from Weissenstadt, Germany - Sb_50d_3_AS metaG | ecosystem: Environmental > Terrestrial > Soil > Wetlands > Peat | place: Germany: Weissenstadt | collected 2010-09-21
GATTTACCTCGCAACCATAGTGGAGTCTGTGATCAAGGTGGGAATCCGGCCCGAAAGCAGCGCGCGTCGCGAATTATACCTCAGGTCGTGCACAAATCAGAGCCGCGACGCCTTCGCTCGCTTGCCTTCGGCTAGCCGAAGCGGGGCTGTGGAAGCCAGTTCCACGCGGTTGCGACCTTTGTTCTTGGCGCGATAGAGGGCCTGATCGGCGGACTGGATCACTTGCTCGGGCTGGCGGTTGCGCGTGCTTGGCTCGGCCACGCCGATGCTGACCGTCACCGATAGAGGATCGGGCGCTTGGCTGGGACTCGCGGCAGCAATTTTCTTTTTTGCGGACTTTCTGCGATCGGACTGCCCGGCCCCCATCCGGCGATCGCCACTGCTCTCACTTTTTTTCTCTGCACTCTCTTCGGCCCTCTTCTCGGCTCTCCTATCCGAACCACGCACCTGAAAGGTGGATTTCTCAATAACCCGGCGCAGCGCGTCCAGGTGCTCGAACGCGTCTTTGGCGGAGGTGTTGCGAAAGACGATGGAGAACTCTTCGCCGCCGCAGCGGAAAACCTGACCGTCGCCCCCGACTTGAGTTAGCCGCTTGGCTACCATGCACAGCACCTGATCGCCTACGTCATGTCCGTAGGTGTCGTTGAACTTTTTGAAATGGTCGATGTCGACGATGGCGATGGCGTATTGCTGGTCGAGTGAAAGCAGGGACTCGTTGAAGGCGCGGCGTCCGCGAATGCCGGTTAGCTCGTCGTGGTACGCCAGTACATACGAAGTCTCGATCAGAGAAGCACCCAGGATCAGGGCAGCGGTGGCTACGTAGGCCTCCGACATTTTGCCGATCGGGGCGAACTGGAGCCACAGGAAGACGGCCGTCACTGACCACGCAAATCCGGGCTCGATCGGCTTGCGAGTTTGAAAGAACCGGCGAACGAACACTGCGATAGCAGCTGCAAAGCTTAACAGAATCCAGAGTGGCATCGCGGCCGAACTGGGATGATGTGGATCCGCGAGACTATTTTCAGGCCGGCACAGAACGGCGAAGACAACCGATTCCAGGAGGAGCAATCCGAAACGGGGCGCGATACCAGCAAAGATCAGGCCGCGCTCGCGCATTGAGGCGAACACGATGCAGTTCAGCGGGATCAGCAGGGCGGCGAGCGCGACCGCCATACGCCCGGGTCCGGTGTGGACCTGACCAGCGGAAAAGAACTCGACGGCGCGATGCGCGAGCAGCAGAACCAGCAAGGAAAACAGAACGCGGCTGGAATTGAAACGCCAGGCAAGGGCCAGTCCGGCGGCGAATACGCCAACGTAGTAGAAGGCCACCGAGGGCGCGATCTGGGCGAACAGCGAGCTGTTGACAAGGGTCGCCGCCAGCGCCAATAACAAGCCGCCGGGCACCAGCCACGCCTTCCACGTTCTCCCGTTCACTTCTTCAGAATACGGCAGTCGGAGCCGGGAGGTGATTATGTTTTGAGCACGGGCGGGCGGCTACAACACAGGCCGCGGGCGGTGGTAGTCTTCCCTGTTCATCTTTCGACAAACATGGCCCGCGTATCGCATTCCGCACTCCGAGTCGCAATCGACACTGGAGGTACGTTCACCGACTGCGTGTGGGTGGAGGGCGGCGCTCTCAAAACTCTGAAAGTGTTCTCGACGCCCGACGATCCGTCGCGCGCGATTGCCGAAGCTCTCAGGAAAATTGGCGCGACAAGAAAGCCCAGAAAAAGAGCCGCCGTCACGCTGCTGCACGGCACCACTGTCGGGACCAATGCTCTGCTGCAGCGAAAAGGGGCTCGAGTCGCGCTGATTACAACGTCGGGATTCGAAGACGTCATTGAGATTGGAAGGCAGGCGCGTCCTCGCCTGTACGACTTCTTTTTTGATCAGGTGGCGCCGCTCGTCAGCCGAGAACTTAGATTCGGCGTTAAGGAGAGGACAGATGCCGAGGGGTGCGTCCTAGAGCAGCCGTCGGAGGCGGAGTTAACGCGACTGCGGGAGACGGTGCGGCGGGCTGACCCAGATGCCATCGCCATTTCGTTGCTCTTCTCGTTCGCTAATCCGGAGAACGAAGCGGCTGTAACCGACGCCGTAAAAGACCTCCGCAAGCCGCTCTCTGTGTCTCATCGGATTCTGCCGGAGTTCCGCGAATACGAACGCACGAGCACGGTGGTGGTGAACGCCTACCTGCAGCCGCTCATGCAGAACTACATGGAAAGACTGGCGGAGCGCGTCCGTAATCAGGAAGACGAACGAAACGCAGAAGCGGGGGGCGGGTCCGGCGGGTCGCGAAAGCAAGTAGCCTCGCGGATCTTCGTCATGCAATCGAGCGGCGGGATCACGGCGCTGGAGTCGGCAGCTCGGGAACCGGTGCGCACCCTGTTATCAGGTCCGGCTGGCGGACTGGTGGGCGCGGCGGCCATGGCTGGCCGAAGTGGGCTTCGCAAGATTCTCTCTTTCGATATGGGCGGAACCTCGACCGATGTAGCCGCCGTCCAAGGCGAGGTTCAAGCCGGCGGCCAGACGGAAGTGGCCGGGCTTCCGGTGGGAGTTCCCATGCTGGAGATTCACACGGTGGGCGCTGGGGGCGGGTCGCTGGCTCGCTTCGATGCCGGCGGCTCGCTGCGCGTGGGGCCGGAATCGGCGGGCGCCGACCCGGGGCCGATCTGTTATGGTCGCGGAACCGAGCCCACCGTGACGGACGCGAACTTGCTGATGGGCCGCCTTCGTCCTGACCGTTTTCTGGGCGGCGAGTTCGCCCTCGACGTCGAAAGAGCGCGGCGGATTACCACGGAATGGCTGAAGAAACAGGGCTCTCATCTAAGCCTGGAACAATTCTCCACGGGCGTCGTACGCGTGGTGAATGCCAACATGGAACGGGCTTTGCGTGTCGTTTCCATCGAACGCGGGTACGATCCGCGCGACTTTGCGCTGGTGGCGTTCGGCGGAGCGGGCGGTCTGCACGCCTGTGAACTGGCGGAGGCGCTGGCGATCCCGACGGTGATGATTCCGGAACGGCCGGGAGCGCTTTCGGCGTTTGGAATCCTGGTCAGCGATGTGGTCAAGGATTATTCGCGCACGCTGCTCTGGCGGATTGCCGGGCATCCACGGCAAGCGTTGCCACGGGCAAGACTGCAGAAAGAATTTCGAATGCTGGAGGCGGCGGCACAGAAAGAATTCCGCGCGGAACGGTGGCGTGGCGCAGTTCAATATGAAAGGAGTCTTGATCTCCGCTATCGCGGTCAAGGCTACGAACTCAACGTGCCCGCTACAAATAATAAGGATAGCGATAAGGACGACGTCACCGCCCGCTTTCATCGCGAACATCAGCGCCGTTACGGATATCACCACGCGGGACGGGAGATTGAACTCGTCACGTTGCGTCTGCGCGCCCGGTTACGCACGCCGCAGCCTCAGTCCCAATTCAAGGTGGCGCAGCCGCAAACGGCGCAAAAGGCGTCGCCAAGCGTAGCGCCAGTCGAACGCTCACCCGTGGTTTTTCACGGTAAAGCCGTGACCACCCCCGTGTTTGAACGAGCCGACATTCTCCCCGGCCGATCACTGACCGGACCAGCAGTGATCACGGAATATAGCGCGACCACCGTGATTTCGCCTGGGAGGAAATTTTGGGTGGATGCGTCGGAAAACCTGGTGATTAGAGTCAGGTGATTAAGATCAGGCAAGCGTCATCAGCCATGCGCTCGAACGCGACTCACTCTTCCTCTGCTTCTTTCTTCTCCTCGATCGCCATGTCCTTCAATTCACTGGCCTCGAAAACGTCTCCACATTCCTGGCATTCCACATATTCGGATTCTTCGTCGCGGGAAACGATCTGCACGCGAGGATGCTTGCACTGCTCGGGGCTGACTTTCTTTGGTGGGGACTGTGACGGCTGGCTAGACATCATAAACTCGCCGACTGTTCATCTCTCGAGAGGAAATGTGCGTTTTACCCTGAATTGGCGATATTTTGCGGCTGCGGGCTCAAGGATGTCAAGTACCCATTGGGCGTATTGTCTTACCATTAGAAATGTCCTCGTCTGTCCACGCCGGTACTCTCATCAGCTGAAATTACCCGGCTGGAAATATTTACTTCTGGTGTTTCGGGGACACCTTAGTCAGGAGCGCCAGCAGCGCCTGCGCGGACGCCGGCGGCGCGACTTTTCCCTCTCGTACTATCTCCTTGGCGCTCAGTTCTTTCCCATATAGCGCCTTGTTGCCCCCATCGTCGGATCGCATCGTCGAACCCTCCAGCGACACGCCTGCAAACAGTCCCTGGGCTCTGGAATACGACAGAATCTCCGCCTTCATGACGATATCGGTTTCTGCGGAAGCCGTGCGTCCCACGGGCCCGGCCGCGACCGATGCGTCTCCTCCCAGCTTCACCTTGCTCGACATTACCGATTTTGCGCCCGCTTCATTCATTACCAGCAGCACGAAGTCGGTTGCCTGCGCTCCAATCTGGAAACCAAAACTCCCGCCCTCCAAGGCAAACATGGCCGGCGCGCTCCACGGGCCCGAAAAATCCTGTCCCTTGCGGCATGTGATCACTCCGCGGCCGTAGCTGCCGCCCACAATAAACGCCGCCTTCTTTACCGACGGATAGATCACGATACACTCCGCCTTGTTCAGCACATCCCTGTTAATCGTGTCTGGCATGTCCAGAATTTCCTTCATCACGGTTGCGGATTCTTGGATGCGCTCGTTTTCCTTCATCTGTCCCACAACCGGCAGCACGCCGGCCAACATAAGGACCACTAGCCACACTCTGTTCTTCATAAATGCTCCTATGCATTGATGTGTTCGAATCGCTGATTCGAATCGATAGTTCGAATGAAGTTCAGCCGACGCGCCTACTTCTTTTCCGCCTGTGCGGGAGCCACGTCCTGCGGGAAACTTTTTAGCACAACCTCACGCGAGTGGGAAGAAGTTTTCTTCACTTCGTCGGTTGTGTTCTCGACGAGAGTTCCCTTCAGCACATAATACGCCTCGTCACCGCGGCTCTTGCCCTCGCCCCGCTCGATCGTCCCGCGAAATCCGAACGAAACACCCTGCACGGTCTCGGTAGTAAATGTGAGTGCGTTGCCATCGAGCTTACCCAACTTGAAAAAGTGATCGAGAAAATCGCCGCGATCGCCTTCCGAGTCGCCGCAGCGGGAAACAAAGCCGGTGACCCGTCCCTGGTCTTCGACGGTGACCTGCACAAACTCGCCCTCGCGCAAGAAGCTGTACATCCCTGAATAATCCGCCCCGGGCGTTGCCGGACGCGGATTCGCCTGCGCACCAGCAAGCATAAAAGGAAAAAGAACGAAAAACGCAAGTTGCAGCGCCAAGAAACGGGTAGCGGGGCTCGGCATGTTCACCTCGGAACTGTCAGTATAGCGGTCATTAAAGAAGTAGCGTGTCCGCTGATACCATACTCATCGTGCGCCCGCTGCTCGAAGTCCGCGACCTGACCATCCAGTTTCCGCAGTCCCGCGTACAGCAGCCGAAGGCGGCTGCGCCCGTAGCCGCCGTGAGCGGCCTCTCCTTCTCCATCGCTCCCGGCGAAGTCCTAGGCCTGGTCGGCGAATCCGGTTCCGGGAAATCCATCACCTCACTTGCCATCATGGGCCTGCTTCCGCCGACCGCCATGGTCACGGGCGAGATCGCTTTTCAGAATGGCGACGGCCTTCCCACCCAAATCACCCACCTGCCCTCCGATGAGTTGCGCCAACTTCGCGGCTTGCGGATCGCCATGATCTTCCAGGAGCCCATGACCGCCCTCAATCCCGTCATGCGCGTCGGCGACCAGATTGCCGAAGCCGTCCTCGCTCACCATCGCGTCTCGAAATCCGAAGCATGGCGTCAAGCCGTCGAAGGCATGCGCGACGTTGCCATCCCCGACCCCGACGAGCGCGCTCGCAGCTATCCGCATCAGCTCTCAGGAGGCATGCGCCAGCGCGTCATGATCGCCATGGCCATCGTCAACCGGCCGCAACTGCTCATTGCCGACGAACCCACCACCGCGCTCGATGTCACCATCCAGCAGCAAATCCTCGACCTGCTCAAGGACCTCCGCCACAAATTTGGATTGGCGATGCTCTTCATCTCACACGACCTTGCCGTCGTTTCGCACGTTGCCGATCGCGTCGCCGTCATGTACGCCGGCAGCCTGGTCGAGCTCGGCACGAAGTCCGATATTTTCCGCGCGCCCGCTCATCCCTACACGCAAGGCCTATTGCGCGCCATTCCCACGCTCTCGACCGACCGCTCCCTCTCACTCTCGACCATCGAAGGCACCGTCCCACCCATCGCTCAACTCCCTCCTGGATGCCTGTTCGAACCCCGCTGCCCGCACCGCGTCGCCGCCTGTGCAGTCGAGATTCCCCCGCTGATTGAAGTCAGTCCCGACCACTGGGCCCGCTGCCCGGTCGTGAATCCGCCGCGAATCTGATAAACATAACTTGTCGAAAGTAGCCATAAATATGAACGGCATCGGCACCAACCGCCTCGAAGCTTTCAGTGACGGCGTTATCGCCGTGATCATCACCATCATGGTGCTGGAGCTGAAGGTTCCGCGCGATACTACGCTGGTGTCGCTGCGCGGCATTCTCCCGCAGTTTCTCAGCTACCTCCTGAGCTTTCTCGTGGTCGCCATCATGTGGGTGAACCATCATCACATGCTGCACTCCGCCCGCCGCGCCGACGCTCGCCTGCTCTGGTCGAATAACACGCTTCTTTTCTGGATGTCGCTCGTCCCCTTCGTCACCGCGTACATGGGCGACCACTATCGCGATCCCCGCGCCGTCGCTCTCTACGGTGTTGTGCTGTCACTGTGCTCGGTCTCGTTCGCTGTGCTGCGCTCGGCCATCGTTCAGCACCATCGCGACAACCCTGACATGGTCCGCTACCATCGCCGGGTTCAGTCCAAGAATCTGTACTCGATGCTGCTCTACATCGCCTCGGTGCCGCTCGCGTTCGTTGACGTTCGCATCTCATTCTTCATTTTTGTGTTCGTCGCGCTCTCCTATTTCCTCCCCGAACGGAAATTGGCGGAAGGGGAAGCCCCGAACGCGTCTCATCTGTAGGGGCTCGTCGTTTCCCCTCCAGAGAAGCTATAATCCTCACTTTGTGCGCATTCTTGTTCTAAGCGACATTCATAGCAACCTCGAGGCGCTGGACTCCTGTCTGGCTGCCGCGCCCGCCCATGACCTCGTCATCAACCTCGGAGACACGGTCGGCTACGGCGGCAATCCCAACGAAGTCATTGCCAAAGTGAAATCTCTGGGAAAAGTTTTCGTCCGCGGCAATCACGACAAGGCCGTCAGCGGCCTGATGAACCTTGAGGAATTCAACCCCGTCGCCGGCCTGGCCACGCTCTGGACGCGCGACCAGCTCACCGCCAAGAACCTCGACTGGCTCCGCTCGCTCCCTCAAGGTCCCGTCCAACTCGACGAACTCCCCGGCATTCAGTTCGTCCACGGCTCCTCGCTCGACGAAGATGAATACATGGTCAGCGCCAGCGACGCCATCGAGCCGCTCATCACCAATCCCGTCCCCATCACTTTCTTCGGGCACACGCACCTGCAGGGCGGATTCGTGCTCACCGGCGAGATCAGTGAAGCCTACCGTCCCGGATATCGCACCGTCGGCCAACCCGAGTCCTCCGATTGGCCGCTGCGCAAAGATCGCCGCTATCTCATCAACCCAGGGTCCGTCGGCCAGCCCCGCGATGGCGACTGGCGCGCCGCGTTTGCCGTGTTCGACTCTGAGGCTTGGATTGTGACGTTCTACCGTGTTCCCTACAACCTGCGTGTGGCGCAGGAGAAAATTCTCGCCGCTAATCTCCCGCAGCGCTTAGCCACGCGGCTGGCCACCGGAAGGTAGTGACAGAGATAAGCGACAGAAGATAGCGGCGTTCGAACTGCTTCGTTCCTCATATCTCTCTGTGATTTCCCGGGCTTGGAATTTCTGTGAAACTTTTCTGGTTTTCCCGGGTTTATTTCCTGGAGACTTTGGTTTTTCCACACGAACCGTCGACCATCTTCGGCATCCATATTACGAGGTCGACATTAGAGAGGACGGTTACGCCGATGAATAACACATCCCGTTTTGCCAGTTCACTCTTGCTGGCGGCCGCCTTGGCCTCTTCTGCATTGGGCACGGCTTGCGCCGAACATCATTACTACCGGGTCTATGACCCCTACTACAGCGACTATCACGTCTGGAACCACGGCGAGGTGGTGTATTACCAACAGTGGGCCCGCGAAAATCATCGCGACGCTGGGCGCGATTTTCGCAGGCTGCCGCCTGAAGAACAGAAGCAATACTGGAACTGGCGGCATAGTCACGGAGATCACCGCTAGATAAACGCGTCACTTCGTCAGCCAGGCGGCGCCCGCCCTTCGTTTCTTGAAGGGTGGGATTCCGCGGTCTCCCTGATTTCGAATTCCGGCCACGTTGTAAACTGGCTCTATGGCCTCCCGCTCTACCGGATCCGGCAATCTTTTTCCCGGTTCGAAATCTGCGCCGAAATCCGCGCCAGCCGCCCACACTGCCCACGTCGATGGCGGAGCTCGCGGCAATCCTGGGCCTGCCGGTTATGGTGTCGCCATCCAGGACGCCTCCGGCCACCCGGTCGCCGAGCTTAGCGAATACCTTGGGCACCGCACCAACAACTATGCCGAGTATCAGGGACTTCTTGCGGCTCTTCGCTACGCCACCGAACACCAGATCAAAGCGCTCAAGGTGGTTAGCGATTCCGAATTGATGGTGCGGCAGATGAAGGGGATCTATAAGGTGCGGCATCCGGATCTGCGCAAGCTGCACGACGAGGCGCAGCAACTCGTGCGGCGGTTGGAGCATTTCGAAATCCGCCACGCCCTTCGCGAACACAACCAGATTGCCGATCGACTGGCGAATGAGGCTATGGATCGAGGACGCTAGTGTTTGATCTTGTCATCCCGAGCGAAGCGAGGGATCTGCATTTTGCAGCGCACTGCATGTCGACAAGGACGTGTCCACCTGCCATCGCCACTCACTCTCCGGCTGAGTGATCGTGCACAATCTTCCATCCCTCGGGAAACTTGCGGAATACTAGCGTAAACAAGCCATGGGACGTCTTGCCATCCGACATCGTCAGATGAAATTCCCCGCGCACGAATCCCGACTCCGGCCCCAGCAACTCGATCCGCACGTTCGCGAATTCGAGCCTCCCCATTTCGTGCCCAGCGCCCTGATAATTTCTCTTATATCGATCAAGCGCTGCCTGCCAGCCCTTCGCTTCATGTGCTCCAGAAAAGAAGGTAAGGTCGGGCGAGTTCCAGTACCCCGCCATGAAGCCTTCCAGATCCTGGTGGTTCCATGCCGCCTGTTGTTCCTCAATCACCTTCCGAATCGCAGTGCGCGCCGCATCGCCCACGTCCTGCCCAATGCCAGGAACGGCCAGCATAGCAATTACGCCGACCAGCAAAACCAAATCACGCATAAGGCCTCCTGAGCGCCCATCGCATCATACTGTTTTAGGGTTTTTGAGGCGCGGAGAACAGCGGAAAAGAAGAGCAGAATCAATTTGCGATGGGTGCTGGAAGCCAAGCGCTAAAGGCTGACGGCTGAACGCTGACGGCTGGTCTTCTACGCCTGGCTTTTCTTCGCCGCCGCAGCCGCCTTCACTTTCACCGTCTCCCACGGCCGCTTCGGACGATCCACTTCCGGTTGGTCGCGATCCTTGATGCGATCGTACTGGTACGACTCGCTGGTGGTTCCGAGCGACTCGTTATACAGACTGGGCAGCCCCAGCGCTTCTTTCATTTCTTCGGAGAACTGCTGTAGCGCTTTCAGGTGGTCGGCGGACGCCGGCACTTCGGTCTTGGTCGTCTTCAGAAACTGCTGATAGCCGCGATTGACCAGCTTCGAAATCTCACTGCCGATCAAGTATCCCGGATACGCAAAAATTTTCACGCCGCCGTCGTCCGTCTTCTGGATCGCCGCCGAGCAGCTGTACTTCTTCATGAACACGCGCGTTTGCGGGCCTGGAGCTTCAATCAGGTCAAACCCATGTTCGCGCAGCCAGCTGACTGCGTCTTCGTAAGTTCGTTGTTCGACTTTCGCTGCCATTTATGAACTCAATTCTCGTGTCATCAGGTTAGATGCGGCTTGCATCGATTCGATGGAACCAAAACTCTCCCCCACGAATCTAATGACGTTAGAATGCAACAACGTTAGTATAGATATACCTTTTTAAGATTGCGGGCACATTACTCTAGTCATTAAGGGCGTTCCAACTCAATGACACCAGCCGCTTACGGCTCCGCACCTTCGCCGTCGTCGTCCCTTGCCAAAGCCGCGTCTGGCTTGGGAGAAGCTGTGCTCGCTCAAATCGGCAATACGCCCCTGCTGCCGCTCGACGCCCTCACTCGCAATCTTCCAGGCGTAGAACTTTTGGGTAAGGCCGAATGGCACAACCCCGGCGGATCCGTCAAAGATCGCGCCGCCGCCCGCATTGTGGCCGAAGCGCGCCGCGCCGGCAAACTTACTCCCGGAAAAATCCTGCTCGATTCCACCAGCGGCAATACCGGAATCGCCTACGCCATGCTCGGCGCCGCTCTCGGATTTCCCGTCACCCTCTGCGTGCCCGAAAATGTTTCTCCCGAGCGAAAGCGCATTCTACAAGCATACGGCGCAAATATCATCTATACCGATCCCGCCGAAGGTTCCGACGGTGCCATCAAGATCGCGCGGCAGTTCGCCGAGGGCCATCCCGATCTTTATTTTTACGCCGATCAATATTCGAACGACGCCAACTGGCGCGCACATTACGAAACCACGGCAAACGAAATCTGGCAACAAACTGAAGGCCGTGTCACGCACTTCGTGGCCATGCTCGGCACTACCGGAACCTTCGTCGGCACCACGCGCCGGTTGAAGGAATTGAATCCGAAGATCCGCTGCATTTCTCTGCAACCGGACTCCCCGTTCCACGGCATCGAAGGCGCGAAGCACTTGCCGTCGGCCATCGTGCCGCGCATTTACGACCCATCGCTCGCCGACCAGAATCTGGAGATCGTAACCGAAGACGCGCACGCCATGGCCCGCCGTCTGGCTCGCGAACAAGGACTCCTCGTCGGAGTCTCCTCCGCCGCAGCCCTCGTGGGCTGCCTGCGCGTGATTGAGCACCTCAATCTCGAGCGCATCGAAATGGAAGAAGATCAAAGCGCGACCGTCGTCACCATCCTCTGCGACTCCGGCGAAAAATATCTAAGCGAAAGATTTTGGCACGAGGGCTGATAGCCCGTGAGTGAAAGTTGACTTTGGGTGGCGCAGCGCTTCAGCGCTGCGGTTAATGCGGTGTTTAACGCGGCTTTAGCCGTTGAGGTTGAACTTCTCCAGTCTACGCATGCTGAACCTTTCCCAATCCGCCTACCTCTCCCTTCGTCAGCACGGAGAGGAAACCTATCCCCACGAATGCTGCGGCGTGCTGCTCGGGCGTTTCGACGACATCGGCTCCCAATCCGTTTTGAAGACCGTCTCGCGCATCGCCCGCTGCGGCAACACGCGCAAGGACTCGCCGCACAACCGCTACAGCATCGATCCCAGGGATCTCATCCGCATCCAGCGCGAGGGCCGCGAGCGCGGCGAGGAGATCGTTGGCTTCTATCACTCCCATCCCGACCACCCCGCACAATGGTCGTCCACCGACCTCGCCGAGGCCCACTGGTTCGGCTGTTCTTACGTGATCACCAGCGTGGAGAAGGGCAAAGCCGTGCTGACAAATTCATTCGAACTGACGGGCAGCGATGAAGCCGACAAGAAATTCGTGGACGAGAAATCCGAGGTAGTTTGACCATGGCGACGGGCGTCTCCCGCCCGTCTGTCACGGAACAAAGGGTGCGGACACTTTCGACTTGCATCTTTCGCCAGTACCATAGCATCTTTATCTACATGCCCCAGATCCAGATTCCATCGCCACTCCGCCAATACTCCGGGAAACAAGCCTCGGTCGATGTCCCTGGCAACACCGTCGGAGAAGCCCTTGCTGGCCTGGTTTCACGGCATCCCGACCTGAAGCGCCACCTCTACGCCGACGACGGCAAACTGCGCGCGTTCGTCAACGTCTACGTCAACGACGAAGACATGCGCTACCTGCAGAAAGAAGCAACCGAGCTTAAAGACGGTGACACCATTTCCATCGTGCCGTCAATTGCCGGCGGACGCCGATTATGATTTGCCGACTAGGATTTCCCCTGTGCTCTTTTCCCTGTGCTCCTCTGTGCCCCCCGTGGTCCAGTCTTTTCTCATCCACCGCAACTCTCTCCGGGTAAACACACTTTCCGGCCTTCGTCCCGATTACAATTGAAAAAGGATCCATATGGCTACGCTTTCCGACATCAAACCCGCCGAAATTAAACCCGAAGCCGTTTTAAGCAACGACGAAATCCTGCGCTACTCGCGCCATCTGATCATGCCCGAGGTGGGCATGGAGGGCCAGCAGAAGCTCAAGGCCGCGAAAGTCCTGTGCATCGGAGCGGGCGGCCTGGGCTCGCCGCTCGCACTCTACCTGACCGCCGCGGGCGTAGGCACGCTCGGCATCGTCGACTTCGACGTCGTGGACTACACCAACCTGCAGCGCCAGATCATCCACACCACAGCCGACGTCGGCCGCAAGAAGCTCGACTCCGCCGCCGACAAACTGAAGGCAATTAATCCCTTCCTGAACCTGCGAACCTTCGACACGAAACTGACCAGCGCCAACGCGCTTGAATTGTTTCGCGACTTCGACATCGTCGCCGACGGCACCGACAATTTTCCCACCCGCTATCTCGTTAACGACGCCTGCGTGCTCACCGGCAAGCCCAATGTTTACGGTTCCATCTTTCGTTTCGAAGGCCAGGCAAGCGTGTTCGCGACCGAAGAGGGACCATGCTATCGCTGTCTCTATCCCGAACCGCCGCCGCCCGGCCTGGTGCCGTCTTGTGCCGAAGGCGGAGTGCTCGGCATTCTGCCCGGATTAATCGGCGTGATTCAGGCGACCGAGACCATCAAGCTGATTCTCGGGCAAGGCGACTCGCTCGCCGGACGATTGCTGTTAGTCGATGCCCTCGGCATGAAGTTCCGCGAACTCAAGCTCCGCAAGAATCCCGATTGCCCCGTTTGCGGCACGCATCGGACGATTACTAAGTTGATTGACTACGATCAGTTCTGCGGTATCCGCGGTCAGGAGGAACCCGTGTTCGGAGGCTTATCGGTGATGTCAGTGGAAGAATTGAAAAAGAAGCTCGATGCCAAGGCCGACATCTTTATTCTCGACGTGCGCGAGCCGCACGAATACCAGATCTGTAACCTGAACGGATATCTCATCCCACTCGGCGATCTGCCGAAGCGCATAAGTGAACTCGACTCGAGCCGCGAGATCGTGGCCCATTGCAAAATGGGCGGCCGGAGCGCAAAAGCAGTCGCGTTTCTGAAGCAGGCGGGTTTCACCAAAGTGTATAACCTGACCGGCGGCATCAATGCCTGGGCGGAACGAATTGATACTAAGATGCCTAAGTACTGAGGACAGTCAGAACCAGATAAACGTTGACATAGTTTCTGCACGGAAGATAATGGCCTGTTCTCCAACTTTCTATCCAGGAACAGTAAGGCCGGAGGGTTTCATGCAGAAACGCTATCTTTTATTTCTCGTAGTGCTGCTTCTTCTGGCTTATACGTTAGCGGGCCAAGACTTCTAATTCTCAATCTGCAACTGCTCCACCTGATCGACCTAGCGCACAGCCGGAAGCACCACAGCAGACAACTGAAGTTTCGAACTTTACATCCGCAAAGGGATTTGTGCTGGAGGAGGCGACTCCCGTGAAGCTTCGATTCAGTCGGACTGTTTCTTCTGCGGATGCCCACGCGGGGGATAACGTGGATTTCGAAGTGCTGCAAGCCATCAGCGTGAACGGCACGCTGGTGATTCCCAAGGGCGGCCTTGCCGTCGGCACGGTAACTGAAGCTCAACCGAAGCGAAGAATGGCGCGGGGAGGCAAACTTGAGATCAACATCGACTATGTGAAATTACTGAACGGCGATCAGGCAGCCTTGCGCGCGGTGAAGGGAGGCAATGGCGGGGGCCACGTGGGCGCGATGACGGCGGGAATTGTGGCGACCGGCATCCTGTTTTTCCCTGCTGCACCATTTTTCCTGTTCATGCATGGCAAGGACATCACCCTTCCGAAGGGAACGGAGTTCACGGCTTATATCAACGGTGACATGAAACTTGATATTGCGAAATTTCAACCGGCGTCGCCCGCGCCCCAGCAGGAAGTTACTGCCGGCAACCATGATCAGAACGCCAACTCTACGTCCGCCAAGTTGCAGATCGACTCAACTCCGCCCGGTGCAGACATCGAAGTCGACGGCGGTTTTGTTGGCAACACGCCGTCTGATGTCCAGGTAGCGGAGGGCGATCACACGGTCGTTGTCAAGAAATCAGGATTCAAGAACTGGGAACGAAAGTTGAAGTCCAGCGCAGGCAGCAACGTGCACATCAGTGCCGATCTGGAAAAGGCTGACAACCCTAGCCCTGCTGTTCAGAACAACTAGCTGGACCGACAATGGCAGGTCGGAGAAAAGAAGGGAGCACCGGAGTGCTCCCTAGCTTCACATTCCAGGAGTTAGTAAGTTACTTGCCCGAGCCTCCGCTCATTTCGGCTTTATCCGCAGAGCCGATGGCCAAAGCAAACTTCTTACCGGAGAAGCGTATCTCGGAAACAGCCGCTTTGCCGTTGGCGTGGTCGACCTCGGCGGAATCGTAGTCGGCGGCTTCATTGAGTGTGATGACTTTCGCTGAAGCCTTCGCGACTTCCTTCCGGCCGCGTATGAAGCTTACTTCGACGTTCGATCCCGTGCCGTCCCAACGCAGTTCATACACGCCGGGAGCAAGCTGCTGACCGTTGACTTCAACAGCTTCCCGTACCTGCAGCGTGCCCTTGTTACTTGCGAACGCACTCGATGCGAGCAACACGGCCAGCCCGAGCACAACAGTCTTTGCCAGATTGTTCAGGTTCAGTTTCATATGCTCCTTAGCTTTCTGCCCGGTTTCTCGCCGGGACGTCAGGGGCGGCTAGTGATAGTGCTAGCGACTGTTCGAGGACGCTTGACTCGGGGCTTGCCTTTTTCCTGCAAACTCCTACAATGCGCATGTCAGGGTGATGCAAAAACGCGCGGGCCTCACACTCGTGCTTTTTACCCGGACCCGGCGCATCCAGGGCCGCCAAACCATGTGTGCGCCAGTCCCGTCACCCTGCAAAATTCTTCTGAATGGATCGAAGGTCTTCGTCCACCCCACGTTGGTTCGCTACAGGATACGAATCTCGGTTTGAGTAAGTTCCCAGTTTCTTTTTTCTTCGCGAACCATTGTTCTTGCAGACATGTCCATTAGACGCGCTGCACCTAGCCGCGTTAGCAAGGCATGGTGCATGTTGCTGGAGTAACAGTGAGGGAATGTCTTGTTGGGAGTTCAGGCTTCAGTGCGGAGAAGCGC
>Ga0116216_10001622_pt1 | contig 15491 bp, 14 predicted proteins | sample Sb_taG_11_FD_89696 | JGI IMG/M metagenome (GOLD analysis project Ga0116216, IMG submission 89696) | Peat soil microbial communities from Weissenstadt, Germany - Sb_50d_3_AS metaG | ecosystem: Environmental > Terrestrial > Soil > Wetlands > Peat | place: Germany: Weissenstadt | collected 2010-09-21
GAGTCAATGAAGATGGAGATGCCCGTCGAGGCCGAGGACGCGGGCACGGTCTCAGAGATCCGCTGCGAGGAGGGTCAGTCGGTCAACGAGGGCGACACGCTCGTCGTGCTGGAGTAGCGCAGGTCCGCGACTTCGTCCCGACCGAAAAACCGCTGCGCGGGCCGGTCGGGACGAAGTCGCGGACCTGCTTGGCTCAGCCAGGGTTTTACAGGGCGGTTGCGCAGACCGAGGAGATCATGGGTAAGGGTTCGCGCCAGAATAGATGGTGGGTCCAGGGGGTTGGGCCGTGGATGGCAGACGCCGCACGCGAGCGCAGGCGTGCTACCGATCGTCCGGGATCGGCCAGCACGTCGAGCATCGTGGGTGGCGTATGACGCCGCGGAACGGCCGCCTCAATCCCGGCAGATATTCTGGCGCGAACCCTAAGTGTCCCGATTCGGCAGCGGTTAGCCTTCCGGCCTGATGTCCCACAGAACCGACATGCGCGAGCTGGCCGATGGCAAGCTGCTCATCGACGAGTCCGGCGACGGCATCGTCCGCTTGACGATCTCCAACCCGGCCAAGCGCAACGCGCTCGACCACCCGATCCTCGACGCGATCACCGTGACACTCAGCGAGCTGTCGGACGCGGGATCGCAAGCTCGTTGCGTAATTGTCACCGGCGCCAACGGCATGTTCTCGGCGGGTTATGACATTGGCGAGATTCCCGACGAGGAGTTCGAGGAGCGCGCCGAGCAGTTGGTCGCGCACCCGTTCACCGAAGCGATCGACGCGCTGGAGGCCTTTCCATACCCAACGCTGGCCGTCCTCCCGGGCCACACGATCGGCGGTGGCCTGGAGCTGGCGCTGGCATGCGACCTGCGCGTGGCCAAGGATGACATCAAGCTGGGTATGCCCCCTGCAAAGCTCGGGCTGGTCTACTCGCACACCGGCCTGCGTCGCTTCATCGACGCGATCGGCGCGGCGCGCACGCGCGAGCTGTTCCTACTCGGTCGCTATATCGACGCCCCCACCGCGCTTGCCTGGGGCCTAGTCAACCGCGTGGCTCCCGCCGAGGAACTGGACGCCGTCGCGCTCGAGCTGGCGGGCGAGCTGGCGAGCAACGCGCCGCTGTCGCAGACCGGCAATAAGCGCGTGATCGCCTCGTTGCTCAGCGCCGAGGGCAAGCTGGATGCTGGGCTCGAGGAGGAGCTGATCGAGCTGCGCCGCGCCTCGTTCGCCTCGAAGGACATGCGCGAGGGGATGCGTGCTTTCGCCGAGAAACGCCGCGCACACTGGCGCGGCGAATAGACGTCCGCCACACCTCATAGCTTGTGGCGCATGGCGCCGCTGATAACGCGCGAGGAGGCCCTCGAACTCGGAGAGATCGAGGATCACGGGCAGATCGAAGCGCTGATCCAGCGCGCCTGGGAAGCGCGCGTGGAGCGCTTTGCCGACTCCACCGACATGTGCTCGCTGGTCAACGCCAAGTCGGGCGGCTGCGCGGAGGACTGCGGCTTCTGTGCCCAGTCACGCTTCGCCGAGGCCGAGACGCCGATGCACGCGATGATGGAGCCCGAGCAAATCCTCGAACACGCGCGCGCGGCCGAGGCAGCGGGGGCGCACCGCTTCTGCATGGTCACTCAGGGCCAGGGACTGTCCAAGCGCGACTTCGAGAAGTACCTGGAGGGCGTGCGCCTGGTCTCCGAGCACACCAACCTCAAGCGCTGCGCCTCGATCGGGCATATGTCGCTCGCTCGCGCAACGGCACTCAGAGAGGCTGGCGTCCAGCGCGTGCACCATAACGTCGAGACGGCGTCCAGCTACTACGACGAGGTCACGAGCACAGTGCGCTACGAGGGGCGCCTGCGCACAATCCAGGCGGTCCGCGAGTCGGGTCTTGAGACCTGCGTTGGGGGCATCCTCAACCTTGGCGAGACGCGCGAGCAGCGCGTGGAGATGGCGTTTGAGCTGGCGGCGATCGACCCCACGAGCGTGCCCATCAACATGCTGAATCCGCGGCCAGGCACCAAGTTCGGCGACCGCGACTACATGGACCCGTGGGAGGCGGTCAAGTGGATCGCTATCTTCCGCCTGATCCTGCCCGAGGCGCTTTTCCGGCTGTGCGGCGGGCGCGTGGAGAACCTCGGCGAGCTGCAGCGACTCGCCGTCAGGGCGGGGATCAACGGCGTGATGATGGGCAACTTCCTGACCACGCTGGGCAACGAGCCCGAGCAGGATCGGGCGATGTTCGAGGAGCTCGGCCTGAACGTCGCACGCCAGCCCGACAACGCCGTCAACCCCCGGCCCGACAACCGCTCGGGCTGGCTCTCGGGCGAGACGCCGAATGTGGTGCAGGAGCTCCTGGACGACGCCGCGCCCGCGGAGGAGATCGACCTGCAGGTGCGGCTGTGGGATCCATCCACGCAACTGCGCTATCGCGCCAAGCGCTCGGTTCCCCCGCGCGCGGATGGGGCACTCAACAGAGTTCCGGTCGGCTAGGCGGGAGGAGACGATGAACGAGATCGAGGAGCATCTGGCGGAACTGGAGCAGCTCGATCTCAGCCGCCGCCTGCGCCTGGTCTCAGGGCCGCAGGGGCCGACAGTGCTGCTCGACGGCAAGCCTGTGCTGCTGCTGTGCTCGAACAACTACCTCGGGCTCGCCGACCATCCGCGTGTGCGCGAGGCGGCGGCGGAGGCGGCGATGCGCTGGGGCGTAGGCGCGGGCGCCTCGCGGTTGGTGTCCGGAACGATGACCGTCCACCGCCGCCTGGAGGAGCGCCTGGCGGCGTTCGAGGGCAGCGAGGCATGCCTGCTGTTCGGGTCGGGCTACCTCGCGAACATCGGCGTGATCGGCGCGCTCGCCGGCCGCGGCGACACGATCTTTTCCGACGAGCTCAACCACGCCTCGATCGTCGACGGCTGCCGCCTCTCCCGAGCGCAGGTCGTCGTCTACCGTCACCTCGACGTCGAGCACCTCGACTGGAGTCTGCACCGGCACGGCGGCGGCTCGTCGCGTGGCATCGGCTCCTCCCGCGGTGGCCAAGACGAGGTAGGACGACGGCTGATCGTGACTGACTCGGTGTTCTCGATGGACGGCGATGTCGCCCCGCTCGAAGAGATCGTCGAGCTGGCGAACGCGCACGAAGCGCGCGTGGTGGTCGACGAGGCACATGCCACCGGCATCCTTGGACCAGGCGGGCGCGGGGCCGTCGCTGACGCGGGTCTGGAGCGTGAGGTCGACGTGATCGTGGGCACGCTCGGCAAGGCGCTCGGCTCCTACGGCGCCTACGTGTGCGCAAGCGCCGAGATGGTCCGCTATCTGATCAATACCGCGCGCTCGCTGATCTTCTCCACCGCCCCCGGGCCGCCCGCCATCGCTGGGGCGCTGGCCGCGCTCGAACTGCTGCGCGAGCGCCCGCACCGCGTACAGAGGCTGCGCTCGAATGCGCGCGTCCTGCGCCGCGCACTTGCCGTCGAGGGCTTCCCGGTCGCCGATGAAGAGATGCCCATCGTCCCGCTGATCGTGGGCGACGAGCGCGCGGCGATGGGCCTGTGTGAGGAGGCGATCGAGCGGGGCGTGTTCGCCCAGGCGATCCGTCCTCCTACGGTGCCCGCGGGCACATCCCGCCTGCGCCTGGCGGCGATGGCTTCGCACACGGCCTCGGATCTGCGCATGGCGGCGAGCGTGCTCGGCGACGCCGCCCGCGAGCTGGGGTTGGACCTCGCCGCGATGGGCACGCCCTTGGTCGCGCGCGATGTCTCGGCCACCGGCTACGACGAAACACAGGAGCCGGATGTTGTGCCGGTGGGCACGACCCAGCCACGACAGGGCACTCCGTTCGACTTCGAGCAAGGCGCCCTGCGACCAGGTGCGGTCACGGTCTCGAGAGGCACGGACAGGCTAAGCGCGCCATTCGATGGCGAGCGCGAGGCTGCCGCCGTTCCTCGCGCGGCCTAGAGCCACCGACCGCAAGCGCCGGCATGCGTGGGCTTTTTGTCACAGGCACCGACACCGGCGTCGGCAAGACGATCCTGAGCGCAGCGCTGCTCGCCGCGATAGCCGCCGCCGGCGAGTCGGTGCGCGCGCACAAGCCGGTTGTTACAGGCCTGGATGAGCCCTCAGGCGAGTGGCCGCACGACCACGAGCTGCTAGCCGCCGTGGCCGGCATGACGCCCGAGGAGGCCGCGCCGCTGCGCTACGGCCCCGCCATCTCCCCTCATCTGGCGGCACAGCTCGCGGGTGAGCGCATCGACCCAGCTCGCCTGCTGGCCGCCGCCCGCGCCGCAGGGGAAGAAAGGACGCTGATAGTCGAGGGCGTCGGCGGCCTGCTGACGCCGCTCGCCGAGGACTACACGGTAGGAGACCTCGCCGTCGCGCTCGGGCTGGGAGTGCTCCTCGCCGCCCGCCCGGGCCTGGGCACGATCAACCACACGCTGCTCACCCTCCAGGCCGCGCGCGCAGCTGAGCTTCAGGTGCGCGCGGTCGTGCTCACCCCTTGGCCGCAGCAGCCCTCAACCCTGGAGTGCTCCAACCGCGAGACGATCGCCCGCCTTGGCGACATTGACGTCGAGGTTCTGACCCACGTCAGGAGTCCCGCCGTGGCCGACCTCGCGAGCGCGGGCGACACGCTGCCGTGGCGACGTTGGTGCGCAGGTGCTTAAGGGTTCGCTCACCCGGCGCGCGCAGCGTCCACGACGGCTGCTGTCACGCACGCGAGATCGTCTTCGTCGATGACATACGGCGGCATCGTGTAGATGAGATCGCGGAACGGGCGCAGCCACACGCCGTGATCGACGGCCGTCGCGGTGACCGCGGCGACGTCCACGTCGCGGGCGAGCTGCACCACGCCGATCGCGCCCAGCACGCGCACGTCTTTCACCCCGGGGAGTTCGCGAGCCGGCGCCAGCCCCGCGCGCAACCCGCGCTCGATCGCCGCCACGCACGCGCGCCAATCGCCGTTTCCGTTGCCGCCACCATTTCCAGCGCCACCATTTCCAGCGCCACCATTTCCAGCGCCACCATCTCCGCCCGCGAGCAGGTCTAGCGAGGCGAGGGCCACGGCGCAGGCAAGGGGGTTGGCCATGAATGTCGGGCCGTGCATCAACCCGCCGCTCTCGCCCGAGGAGACCGCGTCGGCCACCGCGCGCGTGCAGAGCGTCGCGGCGAGCGTCAGGTAGCCGCCGGTCAGCGCCTTGCCTACGCACATCACGTCCGGGACCACTCCGGCGTACTCGCAGGCGAACATTGCGCCGGTGCGCCCGAATCCGGTCGCTATCTCATCCAGCACGAGCAGCATGTCGTGCTCGTCGCACAGCCTCCTCAGCAGCGCGACGCACTCCGGGGCGTGGAAGCGCATGCCCCCTGCCCCCTGCACGACGGGCTCCACGATCACAGCGGCCAGCTCATTCGCGTGTGCTGCGACCAGCTCGCTCACGTGCTTCGCCCAGCGCTCGTCCAGGCCCGCCTCGAACCCGTCGGGCGGGCGCTCGGCAAACACATGCTTCGGCAGGACGTCCGCGAACAGGCCGTGCATCCCAGCGACTGGATCGCACACGGCCATCGCGCCGAACGTGTCCCCGTGGTAGCCACCCTTCACGGTCAAGAGGCGTGTGCGTCCGGGTCGTCCCAGCGCCCGCTGGAACTGCAAACACAGCTTGATCGCCACCTCGACCGACACCGACCCCGAATCGGCGAAGAACACCCTCTCCAACCCGTCTGGCGCGAGCTCCAGGAGCCGCTCGGCCAGGCGCACGGCCGGCTCGTGCGTGAGCCCGCCGAACATCACGTGCGCCATCTGTCCCAGCTGCTCGCGCACGGCCTCGTCCAGCGCGGGATGGCGGTAGCCGTGAATGGCACACCACCACGAGGCCATGCCGTCGATCAGCTCGCGCCCGTCGGCCAGTCTCAACCGGACGCCCTGCGCCGAGACTACGGGCAGCGAGGGCAGCACGGCGGGCAGCGCGGCGTAGGGATGCCACACGCGTTCGCGGTCGAGCGCAAGCAGTGCTTGCCAGTCAGTCAGGGTTCGCGCCAGAATAGATGGTGGGTCGAGGGGGCCGGGCCGTGGATGACAGACGCCGCACGCTGGCCGATCGGAGATCGCATCTGATCTCCGATCGGTAGGCGTGCTGGCGGCACGTCGAGCATCGTGGGTGGCGTCTGGCGCCGCGGAACGGCGGTCTCAATCCCGGCAGATATTCTGGCGTGGGCCCTCAGGTCAATCCTCGTATAAAACGAAGTCCCGCTTACGTGCACCGCACACCGGGCAGAACCAGGTGTCGGGGATGTCCTGGAATGCGGTTCCCTCTGGGATGCCCCCGTCCGGGTCGCCCTCCTCGGGGTCGTAGATGTAGCCGCAGGATTCGCAGATCCAGCGCTGGAGGGTCTTAGCGCCCTCGGTCGTCGTGCTCATGCACGAAAGATTACCGGCCGGTAGGGTCGTCCTATGAGCACCTACCGACAAGGCGATCGTTCAGCGGCCGGCGAGGAGTACAACTCCGGACCGGCAACCCCTCCGCGCCAGGCGGCGACGGTGATCCTGCTGCGCGGCGGTGGCGATGAGCTCGAAGTGCTGCTGGTCAGGCGTACGCCGAACGCGCGGTTCATGGGCGGCGTGTGGGTGTTCCCCGGCGGCGCGGTCGATTCCGGGGAGGGCGACGGTGAGGAGGCCCACCGCGCGGCGGCGATCCGCGAGCTGCACGAGGAGGCAGGGATCGCGCTCCAGGACCCTGACGCACTTGTGAAGTTCTCGCGCTGGATCACCCCCGCCGAGGTGAAGGTTCGCTTCGATACCCATTTCTTCCTCGCTCCGCTGCCGCTTGGGCAGAAGCCTGAAGTCGACGGCGAGGAGTGCGTCGAGCATGGCTGGTTTGCCCCCCAGGCCGCACTCGCCGCGCACAGCGCCGGGGAGATCCTGCTCGTCTTCCCCACGATCAAGCACCTTGAGCAGCTCAGCGAGTTCTCCTCGGTCGACGCGCTGCTCGCCCACGCGCGCGGACGCGATGTACAACCCGTCCAACCGAAGGTGATCGTCGAGGGCGAGGTCGCCCGTGTGCTCCTCCCCGGCGAGCCCGGGTACTGAACGTTCAGAGGTCAGGAACGTTCAGAGGTCAGCGGGAGCGCCAGCCCGCTCTGCCGTGACACCCGACCGGTCCCATAAATCGTCTTCGACCTCCACCAGTCTCCAGGCGAAGGCAAGGCCGGCCCCTCACCCCCGCTGCTGGGCGTCGATCACGTGCGTCACCGCGTTGATCAGCGCGAGATGCGTGAACGCCTGGGGATAATTTCCGAGGTGGCGACCGGAGGAGGCCTCGAGCTCCTCGGCGTACAGCTCCAGCGACGAGGAGTAGGAGAGCAGTCGCTCGCACAGGTGTTCGGCCGCGCGATCCTCGCCGATCTCTGACAGCGCGGAGACGAGCCAGAAGGAGCAGATCAGGAATGTGCCCTCCTCCCCGTCCAGGCCGTCGTCGGTCTCATCGGTGCGGTAACGCAAGACCAGGCCACCCTCGGTTAGTTCCTCGCGGATCGCCATCACGGTCGCGCGCACGCGCTCGTCCTCCGGCGGCAGGAAGCGCACCAGCGGCACCAGCAGGTTGGACGCGTCGAGCGCGTCTGTGTCGTAGTGCTGGCGGAACACGCCGCGCTTGTCAACCCCGCGGTCGAGGATCTCCGCGCGGATCTCCTCGGCGAGCGCCTGCCAGCGTTCTGAGGTCTCCTCCTCGCCGCGCCGTTCGGCCAACCGCGCGCCGCGGTCCATCGCGACCCAGCACATCAGCTTTGAAGAGATGTAATGACGGGGCTCGCCGCGCGTCTCCCAGATCCCCTGGTCGGGCTCTCGCCAGACCCTGGCAGCGCACTCGACCTGATCGCAGAGCACGGGCCACAATCGCTCGGGGATGTGGTCGCGCTTCTTGGAGTGCAGGTAGACCGAATCGAGCACCGCCCCGTAGACGTCGTTCTGGCGCTGCTTGAAGGCGCCGTTGCCGATGCGCACCGGGCGCGCGCCCTCGTAGCCCTTGAGGTGGTCGAGCGTCGACTCGTTGAGGTCCATCTCGCCCTTGATCCCGTACATGATCTGCAGCGAGCCATCCTCGTTGCGACTCATGTCGGCGACGTACTGGATGAAGTCATCAGCCTCCCAGTCGAGGCCCAGCGCGTGCAGCCCCCACAGCGTGAACGACGCGTCGCGCATCCAGCAGTAGCGGTAGTCCCAGTTGCGTTCGCCGCGCGGCGTCTCCGGCAGCGAGGTGGTGGGCGCCGCGACGAGCGCGCCGGTTGGCATGAACGTCAACCCCTTCAGCACGAGCGCCGAGCGCTGCAGGTGAAAGCGCCACGGGTGGTCGGGGTAGGAGCCTTCGGCCAGCCACGTGCGCCAGAAGTGGCTGGTGCGCTCCATGTGCTCCTCGGCCTGCTCGACGGTGCGCGGGCCGCCGAGGCCCTCGGTCCAGGAGAGCGCGCAGAAGCGCTGCTCGCCCTCGACCATCGTGTGACGGCCGTGCACGCGGTTGCCCTCGATGCCCATGCGCATGTCGCTGAATAGCCGAAACGCGGTGACGCCATCGCTCGCGTCCAGGGCGTAGCCGCCCTCGGCGCCGGTGTCCGCGACGCTCCACTTCGCCGGCGTGGCGCCGTAGTCGAGCATCGGCTCGCACACAACCTCGACCTGCACCTGTCCCTGGATGCACTTCACCATCCGCACCAGCAGATGGTCGGCGTCGAAGTCTGTCGGCGGGCGTGTGTGGCTTGAGCCGCGCTCGTTGTCGTGCCACTCGCCGATTGTGAGCGCATCGATGACGCACAGCCAGCCCTGCGGTGTCATCCAGGTCGTCTCGATCATGTTCGTCCCGGGGATGTAGCGGCGGCCGGCGGGTACGTACAGGCCGTAGGGCCCCACGCGCCAGCTGCCGGCGCCGCGATCCAGCATCGCGCCGAACACCGACGACGAGTCGAAATGGGGCAGGCACATCCACTCGATCGACCCGTCGGAGGCGACGAGCGCACCGGTGTGGCAGTCCGAGAGAAAGCCGTAGTCGGCGATCGGCGGGAAGGGCGAGTCCAGCGAAGAGGCGTTTGAGCGGACGGCGGGTGCTTGTTCAGCCTGCGGCGCAGGTACGGCGTCTCGCGGCTGCTCAGCCCCCGGCGCAGACGCGGCAACCCGCGTTCGCCGGGCCCTCGATGCGGACCTCGCGTCGGGCACGTTCACCACTCGGCGCGCTCGAACTTCGGGCGCTCCACTCCCTCTGGCAGGATCTGCTCGTCCTCGAGCTTGTCGAGATGGGCGGCGAGCGTGACGGTGGCGAGGGGACGCAGCGCGTCGGGCACGTCTGACCAGACGGCGTCGAGTAGCTCTTTGACCGTACGGCGGTCTTCGCCGAGCGCCACCAGCAGACGGTTCTCGCGGTCGATGCGGTGGCTTACGTACTCTTCGAGCTTGGCATGGGGGTCCCACACGGGGGGGCCGTGGCCGGGACAGATGACGTTGAAGTCTTCGCGCAGTCCTAGGCGCGTGAGGCCGAGCAGATAGCCGGACATCGCGCCGCGGTGTGGAGAGATGAAGACGCTGCCTTCGCCGAGCACAGCGTCGCCGGTGAAGCAGGCCCCATCCGCCACCAGCGCGAAGTGGTCGGAGGCGTGCCCGGGGGTGTACACGGCCTGGAACGGACCGAAGCGAGCGTCCTGCACGAGCGTGACGTCGACATCTCCCCGCCCGCCCGCAAGCGGCGCGGGGTGACGTTCGAGCAGGGCCGACACGGCCTCTGCGTGGTCGGGGTGACCATGGGTGAGTACGATGCCCCCGAGTCCACCACGATCGTCGATCGCGGTGAAGAGGCACTCGATGTGCTCGTCTAGCAACGGGCCGGGGTCGACGACCCAGGCCGGCCGGCGTCCCAGCACCCAGGTGTTCGTGCCCGACAGGGTGAACGGCCCAGGGTTTTGTGCGCGCACGCGCAGTATGTCGTAGTTCCTCAGCAGGTCGCGCGGCGGCGAGGAGATCATGTGTGCGACGTTAGCTCACCTGCGACCTGCGCGACGGCGCCCGGAGGCGCGCCGGGGAGAGTCCTCGCGTCCTGCCCGCGTGGCGTCGCTCGGGAATCCTCCTATCTGGAGCTCGCGGTGCAACCCCAGGCTACCGACCATGCCGACCAGCTCGCGCGCCTGGTCGTGGGCGACGAGTGTCACCCCCACCCCGCTCGCACCCGCGCGGGCGGTGCGCCCAATGCGGTGCACGTAGTCCTCGCGCGTGGCGGGAATGTCGTAGTTGATCACGTGCGTTATCCCCGCGACGTCGATGCCCCGCGCGGCGACGTCGGTGGCGACGAGCGTGTCCACCACCCCCGCCTCGAAGTTCGCCAGGGCCCGCTCACGCTGGCCTTGGGACTTGTCGCCGTGCATCGCCACCGCCCGCACCCTGCTCGCCGCCAGCCGCTTGACCAGACGGTCGGCACCGCGCTTGGTGCGCACGAACACGAGCGTCAGCCCGCGCTCTGCGTCGTTCAGCTCGGAAACCAGCCGCGCGACCTTGCCCTCGTGGGAGACCGACACGAACCGGTGCTCCACATCTCCCTTGCGCTCGGCGGAGTGCGCGTGCTCGTGACGGCGCGGATTGCTTGTGTAAGCCTTTGCGATACGCCCGACCTCGCCCGCCAGCGTGGCCGAGAACAGCAGCGTCTGACGCTCGGACGCGGTCATCTTCACGATTTTGTCGACGACCGGTCGGAAGCCCATGTCGAGCATCCTGTCGGCCTCGTCGAGCACGAGCAGCCGGATGCGACCCAGCGACACGTCCTTGCGGTCGATCAGGTCGAGCAACCGTCCCGGCGTCGCGACGAGGATGTGCGCTCGCCCGGCGTTTCGCGCCTGCTTGACGATGCCGGCGCCGCCGTACACCGCGGCGATCGACAGCGCGCGGGCGTGCGCGATCGGGCGCAGGTCGTCGACGATCTGGATCGCCAGCTCGCGTGTGGGCGCCAGCACCAGCGCGGAGGGCCGCGCGTCTGAGTCCTTCAACCGCTCGACCAGCGGCACGCCAAACGCGAGCGTCTTGCCCGATCCGGTCGGCGACTGGGCCAGCACGTCGTGGCCGGCCAGCACGTCGGGGATGACCATGCGCTGTACAGCGAACGGCGCATCGATCCCGCGCAGGGCAAGCTCTTTTACGACGATCTCGGACACGCCGAGATCGGCGAATGTTTCATGCTTCATGTTGGTGATGCTCCTTCTCACGGCCCTATGGCCGTTATGCGGATGGAGATTCGACTGACCCCATCCGCGCATTCAGAGCGCCAACAAAGACAAGAACCTCACGGGCGACGTCGCCGCCCATATGGGGACCGTAGCAGGAGACTCACCCGATCCCTGCAAGCACCCCGCCGGCAGGCGCCGCCCGTCGGCCTACCGGAGACTGGCCATCACGTGCTTAATGACCGTGTAGTCCTCCAGCGAGTAGACGCTGAGATCCTTGCCGTATCCGGACTCCTTGAAGCCGCCGTGGGGCATCTCGGAGACGAGCGGGATGTGGTCGTTGATCCACACGCACCCGAAGCGCAGCGCCTCCGAGACACGCAGGGCGCGTCCGACATCGCGCGTCCACACCGACGAGGCCAGCCCGTAGCGCGTGGCGTTCGCCCAGGCGATCGCCTGCTCCTCGTCTGAGAACTGCTGGACGGTGATCACCGGTCCGAAGATCTCGCGCTGGATCATCTCGTCGTCCTGCTGCAGGCCGGCCACCACGGTGGGCTCCAGGTAGAAGCCAGGACGGTCGGGCTCGCTGCCGCCGGTCACGATCTCCGCGTAGTCGGGCCTGCGTGACAGGAAGCCGGACACGCGCTCGCGCTGACGGGCCGAGTTGACCGGGCCGAGGGTGGTCTCCGGCGCGAGCGTGTCGCCGATCACCAGGCCCTGAGCCTGAGCGGCCAGGCCGGACACGACGTCGTCGTAGACACCGCTCGCCGCGAGCACGCGCGTAGCTGCCGTGCAGTCCTGGCCGGCGTTGTAGTAGCCGGTGCCCGCGATCGTTTCCATCGCGCTCTGAAGGCTGACGTCGTCGAACACCACCACCGGCGCCTTGCCGCCGAGCTCCAGGTGCACGCGCTTGAGGCTGTCGGCGGCCGTGCGCGCGAAGTGCTTGCCCGTATCCACCGAGCCGGTCAGCGCCAGCATGTCCACCTCGGGGTGGTTGATCAGTGCCTCACCCGTCGGCTGTCCAGGCCCCATGACTACGTTCAGGACTCCCTTGGGCAGGATCTCCGCAGCCAGCTCTGCCAGGCGCACGGTCGTGATCGGCGTGGTCTCCGCCGGCTTCAGGACGACCGTGTTGCCCGCCGCGATCGCCGGTCCGAATTTCCAGATGGCCATCATCAGCGGGTAGTTCCAGGGGGTGACCTGTCCGATCACGCCGACCGCCTCGCGGCGGGTGAAGGAGGTGTAGCCCTCCATGTACTCGCCCGCCGCCCTGCCCTCCAGGCAGCGCGCAGCGCCCGCGAAGAAGCGCAGGTTGTCCGCCATCACGGGGATCTCGTCGTTGGTGACCGCTTCGATCGGCTTGCCCGCGTTCAGCGCCTCCAGACGAGCGATCTCCGCCCCGTGCCCCTCCACCAGGTCGGCAAGCGCGAGCAGCGCCTGCGCGCGCCGCGCGGGCGTCGTGCGCGACCAGCCGTCGAACGCCTTTCGGGCCGCCCGCACCGCACGGTCGACGTCCTCGGCGCTCGACCTCGGCGCCCGCGCCAGCTCCTCGCCGGTCGCCGGGTTGAGGATTGCTTCGAGCTCGCCGTCCGAGGAGACCCGCTCGCCGTCGATGAAGTTGCTCAGGGTGCCCGCTGTACTCGCCATCTGTGTCTCCTCCTTGGGAGGGTGCGGAGGTACTTATTGTTTTTCAAACTGTGTATAACTATGGTTATACACAGTCCGGATTTTCATAAGGACTACCCTTGCCATCCGTGATCAAGTAGCTACTATAGTTATACGGACTCTCTCTTTTGAAAGTAGGTCCGTGGCTCGGCAGGACTTCCATCGGCGGCAGCTCCTACATTGGTGGCGCTTCCATCCGCATCGCCAGACGCAGGTCCGGATAGATTGAGGGCCTCCGCCACCGCAGGATGGATGATCTCGCCGTCCCTGACGTTTACCCCCATGCCCAGGCTGGGGTCACGCGCCACCGCCTCGTCCACGCCGTGCTCGGCGAGCGCGATCACGTAGGGGAGCGTCGCGTTCGTCAGCGCGTATGTCGAGGTGATCGGCACTGCCCCCGGCATGTTCGTCACGCAGTAATGCGTGATTCCCTCGACCTCGAACGTCGGCTCGGAGTGGGTCGTGGGGTGCGAGGTCTCAAAGCAACCCCCCTGGTCGATCGATACATCCACCAGTACGGCGTGCTTCTTCATCAGTCCGAGCTGCTCGCGCGTGATCACGTGCGGCGCGCGCCCGCCGTGGACGAGCACCGCGCCGATCACCAGATCCGCCACTCCCAGCATCTCCTCGATCGCGAGTGTCGAGGAGTACACGGTCGAGGCGCGCCCCCCAAACGCCACTTCCAGCTCGCGCAGGCGGTCGATCGAGCGGTCGAACACGAACACATCGGCCTGCATCCCGATCGCAATGAACGCGGCGTTCATGCCCACCACGCCGCCGCCGATCACAAGCACGGTCGCAGCGGCCACGCCCGGCACCCCGCCCAGCAAGATCCCGCGGCCGCCGAGCGGCTTCTCCAGCATGAACGCGCCCGCCTGCGTGGCAATCTTGCCCGCCACCTCGCTCATCGGCGCCAGCAGCGGCAGTCGCCCGTCGGCGTCCTCAACCGTCTCATACGCGATGCATGTCGCCCCCGACTCCTGCAGTCCCCGCGCCAGCTCCGGCTCGGCCGCCAGGTGCAGGTAGGTGAACAGCGTCTGCTCCTCTCTCAGCATCTCGACCTCCTCAGGCTGGGGCTCCTTCACCTTCAGCACGAGCTCGGCCTCCGCGAACACCGCCCGCGCGTCGACCACGATCTGCGCGCCCTGCGCCCGGAACTGCTCATCGGACATCGCGCTGCCCTCGCCGGCGCCGACCTGCACGAGCACCTCATGCCCACGCGCGCTCAGCTCCCTGACCCCGGCCGGTGTGATCGCGACGCGGTACTCGTCAGGCTTGATCTCGCTGGGGACGCCGATCCTCATCGTGCGAGCTCCCGTCCGCGCAGGGCGAGCCAGAACTCGATGCGGTCGCGGGCATGGGAGAGATCGCGCCCGGTCAGCTGCTCGATGCGGCGGATGCGGTAGCGCAGCGTGTGACGATGGCAGTACAGCGCGTTCGCCGCCTTCTCCCAGTGGCCGTTGTGTTCGATGAACACGTCCAGCGAGCGCAGCAGCTCGTCGCCGTAGTCGCCCTCACCCTGCTCGACCGGGCCGAGCACGCCGCGACAGTAGGAGATCAACGCGTCGTCGTCCTGCAGCGACAGCAGCAGCTGGAAGGCTCCCAGGTCGCGGTAGGAGGCGACCTCGGGTGCGTCGCCGTTCTGCAAGCGCACCGCCTCAAGCGCGCAGCGCGCCTCGTGGAAGCTCAGCCGCAGCGAGTGCGTGGGGGCACAGCGACTCGCCGCAGCTGCGACCGTCTCGCCAAAGCGGGCGGCCAGCTCCACGCGGATCTTGCGCGCCAGCTCGATCGGGTCGAGATCCCCGGCATCGATCACCGCACACAAGAGCCCCGCGCGGATCGCGACCAGGTTGTGCACCTGCTCGCGCTCGAGGATCCGTTCCAGCAGCGCCGCTGCGGTGCTCGGGTCCGGCGGCTTGAAGGCCAGCACCGCTGCCTGCTCGCCTATCCCGAACGGGCGCAACCGCGCCTGCAGCTCCTCCGGGTACAGGTGTCCGGTCAGCGCCTCGGCCAGCACGTCGCCCACCATGTTGCGCTGCAGCATTTCGTAGCGCTCGTCCAGGAGCTGCGCGAACGCGCGCTCGGTGATCGCGATGAAGGGCAGCTCGTACGGAACCTCAAACAGCGGGAACGCGCGCTTGCGCGCAGCGGTCACGAGCGCCGCCGGTAGCTTCTTATGGGTAAAGCCAGTGCCGAACCCCAACCCGGCGATCTCGTGGTCTGCCAGCCTGTCGATCAGCTCGCGCTGGGCCTTCGGCCCGTCCAGCTGGATGCCCATCGTCAGCAGCAGCTCGCCGCCCTTCAGCCACGGCGTCGGGTCGATCAGCTCGGTGCTGTGCACCCAGCGCACGTGTGCCCGCGCGGACTGGAGCCCGGAGACGAGGGTCAGCCCCAGCTCTGCGATCAGGCTCTCGACAGTGAGCTCCATCTCCCCACCCGTTCTGACGCCTCGCTCAGCACCGGGCGCAGGACCGCCTCGATCTCCTCGAACTGCTCCTCGCCTGCGATCAGCGGCGGCGACAGCTGGACCACCGGGTCGCCGCGGTCGTCGGTCCGACAGATCAGCCCGCGCCTGTAAAGCTCGCCGGAGAGAAAGCCGCGCAGCAACTCCTCGGCCTCCTCGTGTGTGAACGTCTCCTTCGTGTCTTTGTCCTTGACCAGC
>Ga0116216_10001624_pt1 | contig 15485 bp, 20 predicted proteins | sample Sb_taG_11_FD_89696 | JGI IMG/M metagenome (GOLD analysis project Ga0116216, IMG submission 89696) | Peat soil microbial communities from Weissenstadt, Germany - Sb_50d_3_AS metaG | ecosystem: Environmental > Terrestrial > Soil > Wetlands > Peat | place: Germany: Weissenstadt | collected 2010-09-21
CGGAACTGGGCTCGCGGTTCTCCGCTCGGGTACTCAAAACCCGGGGCTCCATCCTTCCAATCGCGAAACAGGATCGGATCGGATGCCTCGATCTCCGCCGCGCTAAGCCCTTCCCAGCGGCCGAAGTGGATCTCGCGAAACCTGTCCTCGAGCCGCACCGGCGCGCCCTCCGCGATCAGCCATGCGGATTTCCACGCCCGGCGCAGGGGGCTCGCGACCACGAGCTCGAATCCTGGCTCCCGGAGCAGGTGGCGCACCTGCTTCATTTGGGCGACGCCTTCCGGGGAGAGGTCGACGTCTGCGCTCCCGTGGTAGCGCGTACCCGAGTCTCCGTCCGTCTGGCCGTGCCGGACGAGGATCAAGCGGCGCAGGGTGCTCATCGGGCCCTCCAGGTCTAGATCCTGCCGTTCCCACGGCGCGGACGGCGGCGGAGGATCGGCGAGGCCGGGCCTTGCGTCAACGCGGCGAAGGGCATTGAATCCGGCCTGTCGGAAAGGGGGGATCCGTGGGGTTGCGCGCTTTGATTGCGGCCTTGGTGTTGGCCCTGCTGGCGGGTGGCGTCGCCGTGACCGTGGTGCGCTGCGAGCACCAGCCACCCGTCATCCAGGCACCGAGCGCGCTCATCGTGGGCAAGGAGGCGCGGCCACTCGTGCTCGAGATCGACGATGAGGGCTCGGGTCTGCGCCAGGTACGCGCGATCCTGGTGACCGAGAAAGGGGAACAGCCCTTGCTCGAGAAGGACTATCCCGGCAGCACGCTGACCGGCGGCGCGACGAAACCCTCCCACGAGCGCGTAGAGCTTTCGATCGACGCCAAGGCGCTGGGCTTGCGCGAGGGTCAGGCCAAGCTGCGGGTCCTGGCTCGCGATTGGTCGTGGGTCCGGCTTCTCCAGGGCAACGAGACCACGGTCGAGCTTCCCGTGACGATCGATTTCAAGCCGCCCCGCATCAGCATCGAAAACGGGCAGACCTATCTCGAGCGCGGGGGCTCGGGGCTTGTCATCTACACGTTGTCCAAGCCAGCCACACGCGACGGCGTCGAGGTCGCGGGGCACTTCTACCCCGGTCGCCCCCTCGGCAAGGACCCTTTGCGGCGTCTCGCCTTCTTTGCCATCCCCCATGACGCTCCGCCGGATCCTCCGATCCGGGTCGTCGCGGAGGACGCTGCGGGAAACCGCTCCGCACTGGGCTGGGCCACACACCTAAAGGAGCGGACCTTTCCCGACGTAACGCTCAACCTGTCCCCGCAATTTCTTTCCAGCAAGGTGCCGGAGCTGGCGGAGGCGAAGGGGATCGACGGAACCGACCCGATCGCTGCGTTCCAGAAGATCAACAGTGAGGGGCGCGCGGCCGACGAGGCACGTGTCCGGGAGATCGTGAAGGCGTCGGGTGACGGGCGTCTGTGGAGCGGTGCCTTCGAGCAGCTCAAGAACTCGAAGGTCACGAGCCAGTTCGCGGAAAAGCGCTCGTATTTCGTCGAGGGGAAGAAGATCTCTCAGGCCACTCACTTCGGATACGATCTTGCGGTGACCGTGGCTTCGCCGGTAACCGCGTCCAACAGCGGACGCGTCCTGTGGGCAGACGATCTCGGGATCTACGGCAACTGCGTGATCCTCGATCACGGCTACGGGGTGACGAGCCTGTACGGACATCTCTCGCGGATCGATGTCAAGGTCGGGGAGCTCGTGCGGGCCGGCCAACAGCTTGGGCTCTCGGGATCCAGCGGTCTCGCTGGCGGTGATCACCTGCACTTCGCGATTCTCGTCGACGACACGTATGTCGACCCCGTCGAGTGGTGGGATCCGAAGTGGATCCGCGAGAAGATTGATTCGCTGCTGGCGCCCGCGTCGGGGGCGCCGCCCGCCGCATCGGCCGCGGCGCCGGGCCAGTGAGCACCGCCGTCGGAGTGGCCTTCAAGGCCGATCTCGCTGGCCGACTTCTGCAACGCTACAAGCGCTTTCTCGCGGATATCGAGACGCGGGACGGCCGGCGCCTCACGGTTCACTGCCCGAATCCCGGAAGCATGCTCGGCTGCGCCATCCCCGGCTCGCCAGTGCGCTGCTCCACCAGCGACAATCCGCATCGCCGCTTGCCACACACCCTCGAGATGATCCGCGTTGGTCGTACGTGGATCGGTCTTCACACGACCCGCGCCAACGCCCTGGTCGAGGCTGCCCTCGCCGCCCATGCGATTCCCGCGCTCTCCGGCTACGCGTTCCGCCGTCAAGAAGCCGTGCCCGAGTCCGTGGGAGGCGGAGCGCGCTTTGACTTCCTCCTCTCCGGCCATCCGCGCGATGCGCGACCGCTCTGGCTCGAGGTGAAGAGCGCCACTCTTGCGGAGCGTAGTGTCGCACGCTTCCCCGACAGCGTGACGCTGCGTGGCCGGCGCCACCTGGAGCTGCTGACAAAACTAAAGCGCGAGGGTGCCCGGGCCGCTCTGCTCTTCGTCATCCAGCGCGCGGATTGCAACGTCGTCGAGCCGGCAGAGGACATCGACCCCGAGTACGCCCGCGCACTGCGCGCCGCTGCCGCCGAGGGTGTCGAACTCCTTGCCGTACGTGGGCGCGTCAGTCCCCGTGGCCTCTCCTTCGAATGTCCGGCGGAGGTACGACTGTGAGCGCAAGGGTTGCGCTCACCCAAGCCCGGGGCGTTCTCTTGCCCTGGTACCGCGCCAATCGTCGTGACCTTCCCTGGCGCCGCACGCGCGATCCCTACGCAATCTGGGTCTCTGAGGCGATGCTCCAGCAGACCCGCGTCGAGACCGTGATTCCCTATTACGAGCGCTTCCTCCAGCGCTTCCCCGATGTCTCCGCACTCGCTCGTGCGCCGGTCGAAGACGTGTACGCAGCATGGGCGGGCCTCGGCTACTACTCCCGCGCGCGAAATCTCCAGCGCGCGGCACAAACAGTCCTCGAACGCTTTGGCGGGCAACTGCCGAGCACGCGGGATGAATTGTTGGAGCTGCCGGGAATCGGCCGCTACACCGCCGGCGCCGTAGCCTCGATCGCCTTCAACCGCCAAGAGCCTGTTCTCGATGGGAACGTGGAACGGGTGCTGGCCCGATACCTGGGCATCCGGGAGGACGTGCGGGAACCCAAGGGGTCGGCTGCGCTGTGGGACGCGGCCGCGCGCCTCGTGGTGGGTCCGAACCCAGGAGAGTTGAACCAGGCGCTCATGGAGCTTGGGGCGACCCTTTGCAGCGTACGTGTTCCCCGCTGCCTCGCCTGTCCCCTCCGCGCGGGCTGCATCGCCCGGCGCGCGGGAGACGCAGAATCGCTTCCGCGAAAGGCTGCGCGCCCCAGGCCCCGCGCCATGCATGCCGTCGCCGCGCTTGTGCGGCGAGGTTCGCGCGTGCTCGCCGTCCGACGGGCGCCGGGGGGTCTGCTCGGCGGTCTTTGGGAGCTCCCGGGGGGCGCCGTGAAAAGAGGCGAGGCGCCAAAGGACGCACTCCGCAGAGCAATCCGGGAGCAGACCGGTCTTGAGCTCCTAGAAGTGGAGGCCGCAGGGTCCGTGGAGCACACCTTCACGCACCGTCACTTGCGACTCCAGCTTTTCCGCGGCGATTGCTGCGCAGGGCGCCTGCGTCTGCGGGAGCTCGAGGCGTATCGCTGGCTCACGCCCGGCGCGTTTCGTGGGCTCGCCCAGGGTGCACTCACCCGCAAGGCGCTGGAGCGCGTTCTTGGACCTGCGCCCGATCCGACGAGACTCCGTAAGACGCCGAACCCGGTCCTGGCAGCGGCGGCGCGTTGATGTCGCCGCGGCGTCGTGATGGGAGCGAGACCGGCCCCACCGATCGGGCCGCGCTCGAGGAGGCGCTCGCAGGGGTAAAGCCGCTGCGGGGGGGAGCGGCGCATGCGCGCACGTCGAGCCGCAAGCCCGCGCCCCGTACGCGTGAAGAGTCGGCGAGCGAAGGGCAACAGTTCCAGATTGTGACAAGCGGCGAGCGCGTTGAAGGTGTCGCCGTGGGCGTCGACCGCGCATGGCTACGGCGCCTGCGGGCCGGCGATGTGCGAGTCGAGTCTCGTGTCGACCTGCACGGCCTGAACGCACGCACAGCGCACGTGGCGGTACGACGCGCACTGGAGCACGCGCACGCAGATGGCCAGCGTTGCGTGCTTGTCGTGCACGGCAGGGGCTTGCATTCGCCCGAGGGGCCGGTGCTCCGTGCGTTTCTCCTCCGCTGGCTGACCGAGAGCCGTGTCGCTCCGATTGTCATGGCGTTCGCATGTGCACGGCCCCGAGACGGCGGTGAGGGCGCGACCTATGTGCTTCTCCGCCGCTCGCGCACCTAGCCCGACCTCCTTCTGGGACGTATCCTGCAAGGCCGGGGCTGTATCCAAAGCCCGAGGAACTCGTGGCGAGTCAGTTCGGGCAGGCATTTCGGATCACCACGTTCGGCGAATCCCATGGCGGTGCCGTGGGCGTGATCGTTGACGGCTGCCCGCCGCGTCTCCCCCTCGAGCTCGCAGAGATCCAGGCCGACCTCGATCGTCGCCGTCCCGGCCAAAGTCGCCTCACGACCCAAAGGCAGGAGTCCGACACCGCGGAGATCCTCTCCGGCACCTTTGAAGGAAGGACCCTCGGCACTCCGATCGCCATCCTGGTCCGAAACGAGGATGCACGGCCGCAGGCGTACGAGCACATGAAGGACGTCTTCCGCCCCTCCCACGCCGACTGGACCACCGAGGCCAAGTACGGCATTCGCAATTGGCAGGGGGGCGGACGGGCAAGCGCGCGCGAGACGGTGGGCCGCGTTGCCGCCGGCGCGGTCGCACGCAAGCTTTTGCGCGTCGGCGCGGGCGTAGAGGTGCTGGCCTGGGTGTCCCGTGTGCACCAAATCGAGGCCAAGATCGACCCGGCTGCCGTCACGCTCGAGGTGGTCGAGTCGAACCCCGTGCGTTGTCCCGACGCGGCGGCGGCGGCGCAGATGATCGAGCACATCGAAGCAGCCCGGCGGCGCGGCGACTCCCTGGGTGGTGTGGTGGAGTGTGTGGCGCGGGGTGTACCCCCAGGTCTCGGCGAACCGGTCTTCGACAAGCTCGAAGCGGACCTCGCCCGGGCTCTGCTGTCACTTCCGGCCTCCAAGGGCTTCGAAATCGGAAGTGGCTTTGCGGGTACGGGCATGACAGGCCTCGAGCACAACGACCCTTTCCTGCCTGGACGCGATGGGGTACCCCGCACCGCCTCAAATCGCTCCGGGGGCGTGCAAGGCGGGATCAGCAATGGCGAGCCGATCGTGATGCGCGTCGGCTTTAAGCCCACGGCGACGATCGCCGCAGCCCAAAACACGGTGGACCGCGCGGGCCACGCGGTTGTGCTCGAGGCCAAGGGTCGTCACGACCCCTGCGTGCTTCCGCGCGCCGTACCGATGGTCGAGGCCATGGTCTGTCTCGTCTTGGCGGACCACTGGCTGCGCCAGCGCGTCGTCGATGTGCTGCCGCGCAGCTCACCGTCCGGCTAGGTAGAGCGGTGCGAGGCGAGTGATGCCGCTCCCGCGCCGCGCAACTCTTCTCGCCCTCTCGTCGGCTCTCCTCTTTAGCGCCGCCGCCCCGGCCGGCCGAGTGCTGCTTCGAGACCTCTCCCCTCTGACCCTCGCCGGCTTGCTCTATCTCGGCGCGGCCTTAGGCGTGCTGCCGGCCGTGCTGCGCCGGCGCATCCACGCCGGCGCAAGAGACGCCCCCCTGCGCGACGCGCGTGCGAGCCAGCGGCATCTCGCGGGCGCGATCTTCGCGGGCGGCCTCGTAGCACCCGTCCTTCTGCTGCTCGCCCTCGAACGGGAGAGCGCGAGCGCGGTGTCGCTCTGGCTAAACCTCGAGCTCGCCGCCACGGCAATGCTTGGCGTCGCATTCTTTGGCGAGCACCTCCACCGTCAAGGCTGGCTCGGTGTAGGGGGAGCCGTTGCGGCGGGAGCGCTCCTCGCCGCTGGCGGCGGCTGGCCCGGCGTGAGTGCCGCCACGCTTGTGGTGGGCGCGTGCGTGTGCTGGGGTCTCGACAACCAGTGGACGGCGCTTGTAGACGGGTTTTCTCCTGCGGAGAGCACGCTCTGGAAGGGCCTGATCGCCGGGAGCGCCAATCTGCTCGTCGGAATCGCGCTCGAGCCATCCCGCTTCGCATCATTTCCGGTGATCGCGGCGCTCGGCGTGGGTGCGCTGAGCTACGGGGCAAGCATCGCGCTCCACATTGCAGCCTCCCAGGATCTCGGGGCGACGCGGGCACAGGCCATCTTCGCGAGCGCACCGTTTTTCGGCGCGGCGCTTGCCGTGGCCGCGCTGGGGGAGCCCTTTGGCCTACGACACGCGGTGGCGGCGCTCGCGTTTGCGCTCTCGGTGGCGTTCGTCTTGCGCGATCGCCACGATCATCTCCACGCCCATCGAGGCATCGAGCACACGCACAGCCATCGTCACGACGACGGACATCACCTTCACACTCACGCCCGTGCAAAACCTTGGCGCCGTCACTCCCACTGGCACCGTCACGAGCCGCTCGCGCATACGCACCCGCATCGCCCCGATCTCCACCACCGGCACGATCACTGAGCGCACCTTTCGTTGAAATCCGCGCGTGGGGGAGTAAAGACGGGGGACCCGGGTCCCGGCCACCCCTTGCAGGCTCGGCGGCCCGTCACGGCTTCGGTCAGGGGAGGAGGACAAAACCCGCGATGGCCGCGCCGGCCGCCGCGAGGAAAGCCGCCACACCGAGCATGCCATGCGCATCGGACGCCCGAGACTTTCCCTCTTCGAGGCGGTGCCCCAGCAGGGCTGCCGCCAGGAAGAGCGCCGCAGCGAGCGTCCCGAGGAGTGCGTGCAGCGTCGCGAAGGGTGCGCGCCCGCGCAAGAAGAACATCGAAAGCGGTCCGCCCACAAAACCTGCGAGCACAAAGACCACCGCAGGCTTTGCGAGACGCAGGTGGTGCGCGCGGGCGCGGGGTGCCGCGTGCCCCTCGCCAAGACGCGCGCGTCGCAGCGCCAAGCCTGCGCGCAGTGCCAAGCCTGCGAGGGCGACGGAGCCCACCATCCACGCGGGATGGCCGTAGGCAAAGACGCGTGCCAAGGGATTCTGGATCGCGGGATCCAGTCACTCGACCTTCTGCACCGCCTCGGCGGGCAGTCGCGCGAGGAGCGCTTCCAGGGCACGTCCGAGGTATGCGGGATCCCGCGATTCGAGCGTCACCATCACGTGGTGGGTTCCTTCTCCGGTACGTGGATACGAGCCCATCAAAAGATCGGGAAATTCGGAGAGCGTCTCATTCAGATAGTGGGCGATGTCGCTCTCACGCTGCATCAGGAAAACGCGCTTCAGCTGAAACGGCACGCCTCGGAAGCGCTCGCGAACGGACAAAAACTTCCTGCGCAAAAGCTCCGGGATGCCGGGGAAGATGTGCACGTTCTTGACCACGATCACGGGGAACCAGAGGTCCCCGGCGTCGATCAGCACAGCCCCGCTTGGCAAGAATGCCATCTTGAGTTGGCTCTCATTGGGCGGATGACCCTGGGCCCGCTCGATCCGCTCCGCCACAGACTTGTTGAGCTCAAGTGGCTGACGGAAGGCTAGGGCAACCCCATCCATGGTGAGATCGTCATGGGTTGGGCCTACGCCACCGGAGGTAAAGACAAAGTCGTGGCTCTGGCTCATGTCCCGCACGTTTTGGGCGATTGTCTCGACCACGTCCGGGATGACGTGGATGCGCTCCACGTCGACACCGAGAGCTCGCAGCTCACTGCACAGAAAAGGAGAGTTCGTATCGACGACTTTGCCCGAGAGGATCTCGTTGCCGATCACGAGGATTCCCGCGCTGGGCATGGCAGCAGGGTATCGAAGAGGCTGGGGCCGGTTCAACCGGGTACAATACAAGTGTGGCCCCCCAGGTGCGCTTCCTTCCTTCCGGCCGGACCCTCCGCCTCACGCCCGGAACGAATCTGCTCGAAGCCGCGCGCGCGGCGGGGCTACCGATCGCGCAGGCCTGCAGTGGAGAGAGCCTGTGCGCTCGCTGCGCGGTACGCATCCTGCGCGGCGACGCTGGGATCGCAGCTGAGACAAGGCTCGAGAACCAAGCCAAACAACGCAACCGTGTGGCGCCGGAGCTGCGCCTCGCATGTCAGGTGGTCCCGACAAGCGACGTGGACGTGACGGCCAGCTACTGGTGACCGCCGTGAAGGAGAACAGATGAAGGGGATCCGGATCGGTATCTCGCTTGGCGATCTCGGCGGCGATGGGGCAAATGCGCTCGAAGCGTCCATCCAGCAATTTGCGAGAGCCGAGGCCGCTGGTTTCCAAACCGCCTGGGCGCCCAACATCTTCTCGTTCGACGCGATGACGCTTCTCGCACTGGCCGGTCCACGCACACGCACCATCGAGCTCGGCACCGCCGTGGTCCCGACCTTTTCGCGGCATCCCTTCTACATGGCGCAGCAAGCCCTTTCCACGGCTGCAGCCACCGGAGGACGCTTTGCGCTCGGGCTCGGTCCAAGCCACAAAGTCGTGATCGAGAACATGCTGGGCCTCTCCTATGACAAGGTCGCCCAACACGTCGAGGAGTATGTCCGCGTCGTGAAATCCCTGGTCGAGACTGGCAAAGTGGCCTTCCAAGGCCAGTGCTATCGCGTGAACGGGAGTCTGCAGATCGCCGGTGCCCGACCCTTTCCCGTGCTGATCGGCGGCCTCGGCCCCCGGATGCGCAAGCTTGCCGCGACGGTGGCCGACGGCACGATCACCTGGATGACCGGCCGGCGCACGATCGGAGAAGTCCTGGCCCCGCAGATGCACGCCGCGGCACGTGCGGCGGGACGCAAGGACGCGCCGCGCCTCGTGTGCGGCCTTCCCGTTGTGGTGACCCAGGACGCGTCCGGCGCGCGCGAGGCTGCATCGAAGTCCTTCGCGATCTACGGTCAGCTTCCCTCGTATCGCGCGATGCTGGACCTGGAGGGTGCAAAAGCGCCGGGGGAGGTCGCCCTGGCGGGAGACGCGCGCGAGGTCGAACGGCAGATCGAGGCGCTGGCCGCGGCAGGAGTCACGGACTTCAACGCAGCACTGTTCCCGTATGGCCCCGACGCGAAAGCCTCGTTCGAGCGCACCTACGAGGTCTTGGCGGAGCTCGCCCGGCCGTGAACCGAAAGTTTGAAACCTTGGCGATTCATGCAGGGCAAGAGCCCGACGTCGCCACAGGAGCGACCATTACACCGGTCTACCAGACGGTGACCTTCACGCACGACGCGGTCGATCAGCACAAGGGGTTCGCCTACTCGCGTACGGGAAACCCGACGCGTGCGGCCCTCGAGACCTGCCTCGCGGCCCTCGAGGGGGGCCGCTTTGCCCTGGCATATGCATCGGGCATGGCGGCCGTCACGGGGACGATGCAGGTCTTGTCGGCAGGCGACCACGTCGTCGTGGCCGATGACCTGTACGGGGGAAGCTATCGCCTGTTCACGCGCGTCCTTCCCCGTTACGGCATTCGTTTCAGTTTCGTCGACGCGACGCGCCCGGAAGAGGTGGCGAAGGCCATCGAGCCTGCAACACGGGTCCTCTGGATCGAAACGCCGACGAACCCGTTGCTTCGGATTGTGGACGTGGCGGCCTGCGCGCAGATCGCGAGCCAGCACGCCGTGCTCCTCGTGGTCGACAATACGTTTGCGACGCCCTACCTGCAGAACCCGCTTGCACTCGGCGCGCACGTCGCGCTCCATTCCACGACGAAGTACATCGGCGGGCACTCCGACGTCATCGGCGGCGCCATCGTGCTCGACGACGAGGAGCTGCATCAAAAGCTCAGGTTTGCGCAGAATGCGACGGGCGGCGTTCCGGGACCCTGGGATGCGTGGCTCACACTCCGAGGTGTAAAGACGCTGGCGGTCCGGATGCGCCAGCACGAGAAAGCGGCCTCGCGGGTTGCGGAACAGCTCCGGGGACGTCCGGAGGTGGCAGGCGTTTACTGGCCCGGGTTCCCCGACCATCCCGGACACGCGGTGGCGAAGCAACAGATGCGCGGCTGGGGCGGCATCGTGACCGTGGATCTCGCGGGCGGTCCGGCGGCGGCGCGCGCGTTTTGCGAGGCCCTGGAGCTCTTCTCGCTCGGCGAGAGCCTGGGCGGCGTCGAATCGCTGGTGGGCTATCCCTGGCTCATGAGCCACGCCGCGTTTCCTCCCGAGGAGAAGCGACGCAAGGGCATTAGCGAAGCGACCGTGCGTCTCTCCGTCGGTCTCGAAGATCCCGCTGACCTTTGTGCGGACATCGATCAGGCCCTCGCGGCAGCGCGCGCGGTGAAGTGAGGCGCGCGGTTCTCCTCGTCGATCACGGCAGCCGGCGCAGCGAGGCCAACGCGGTTCTCGAAGAGCTCGCCAGGCGACTGCGCGAACGACTGCCCGACCGGATCGTCGTCTTCGCTCACATGGATCTCGCAGAGCCGACCGTTGCCCAAGGCATTGCGGCGTGTGTGGCGAAGGGAGCCACGGAGATCGTCGTCCATCCCTACTTCCTTGCTCCGGGGAGCCACTCGACCGATGATATTCCGCGCCTCGCACGCGCTGCTCTCGCAGGTCACCCACAGGTGGCGGTGCGGTTCACGCCGGCGCTGGGCGTGCACGAAAAGCTAGTCGAGGTCGTGCTCGAACGAGTGCTCGAAGCGGAGACTACGCGTCCTTGAAGCGCCAGGGTGGGTGGACTCGGTTCTCTCCCGCAAAGTAAAGACCCAGGGCATGGCCGTCGGGATCTCGCAGGCGCGCCTCGCGCCAGAGCCACGGCTCGTCGCACAGCCCGGATTCAAACCGCACACCGCGTGCCTGTAACGCTCGCACGGTGTCGTCGAGGCCTGTGCACTCGAAGTAGACCCGCGGGGAAGAGGGTCGGCGCAACGTCGACGACCTCGAGCGAGAAGGTCGAGCCCAGCCTGCTGGACAAACGAAACGCGCATAGCGATCGCTTTGCACGATACGCCGCAGCCCGAGTGTTTCGTAGAAGCGGATCGAGCGCGCGAACGGTGACCGCAATTGTCACCTGGTTCAGGTTCAGTGGGTCTCCCGCAAATCACCGCGCGAAATCTGCGCCGGTGCGGGACGCTCCGCCTGTGCGGAAGGGCGTCGATCAAAAGGGCAAGCGTTCCACGTCGACGTTTCCTCCGGAGAGCACGATACCGACACGGTGCAAACCGTGAAGCGTACGAGATTCGTCGCTTAGGACCGCGGCCAGCGCCACCGCGGAACTCGGTTCGACAAGAAGCTTCGCGCGCTCCCACAGAAGACGCATGGCTTGTACGATCTCTTCCTCGCTCACGACGATCACCGCTTCCACGCAGTCCCGCACGATGGGCCAGGTCAGTTCGCCGAGGCTCGTGAGCAGGCCGTCGGCGATCGTCCGAACCGGCCCCGTCTGAAGAAGAAGCCGATGGGCTGCCTTGGAGCGCGCCGCATCGTCGGCCGCCTTCGGCTCCGCAGCGAACACGCGGAGGAGAGGCGAGGCACCTCGTGCGGCGATGCACACGCCGGAAACCAGCCCGCCCCCGCCGACCGGCGCCACGATCGCGTCGAGCTTGGGCACCTGCTCGAGCAGCTCGAGGGCGGCGGTTCCTTGGCCCGCGATGACGTCGGGATGGTCATAGGGCGGGAGGAGCGTGCCACCGGTCTCCCGAGCGATGGCGGCAGCCGTCGTCTCGCGTGCCTCTTGGGTGGGCTCGCACTCGACGATGCGCGCGCCGTACTCCTCCACGGCGCGCCTCTTCACCGCCGAGGCGGTCTTCGGCATCACCACGTGTGCGGGGATTCCGCGCAGTCGCGCGGCCAGCGCGATCGCCCCGGCGTGGTTCCCCGAGCTGTGGGTGACGACGCCGCGGACGGCGAGCTCCGCGGGAAGCTTCAAGACGGCGTTGCATGCCCCGCGGAACTTGAAGGCGCCAGTCTTCTGGAGATGCTCGCATTTGAAGAAGAGCTCGCGGCCCGCCATCCGATCGAGCGTCGTGCAAGTGGCCACGGGCGTGCGATGCGCAAACCCGGCGAGGCGCTTTGCGGCATCGCGCAGTGCGAGAAGGTCGGGCGGCGACGTCGTCATCGGACGCGCGACAGGATAACGTGGTCCCGAGTGCGCTGGTTTGCTTCGGCCAAGCTGGAGATGGGATGGCCTTTGTACGTGTGGGCGAGGCGAGTGCTCTGGCGCCGGGTGCAGGCCTGTGCGTCCTCGTCCGTGGCGTCGAAGTCGGCATCTTTCGCGTAGGCGACGAGTTCTTCGCGCTCGAAAATGCCTGCCCCCACGCCGGCCATCGGCTTTCCGAGGGCACGGTCGAGGGCCATGTGGTCACCTGCACGGCCCACGGTTGGGACTTCGATCTGAGGACGGGCTTCCGGCCCGGGGACGACGATGGTTTTCCGATTCCGCGGTTTCCGGTGAGGATCGAAGGGGGCAGCCTCTTCATCGATCTGGATAGCCCCCTTCCGGTGCTGCGCAGCCCGAGGCGGGGAGGTCAGGGAGCCAGAGGAGGTCCGTGATTCCCGGATCGACCCCGCACTGGGAAAGGAGCGTCGTGAGCTGCCCGCGGTGGTGGGTCTGGTGGTTGAAGAAGTGTGTGGTCAGGACCCAAAGCGGGGCGCTGCGCTCCTGGGGATTGACCAGGGTGCGATACACAATCGTGGCACCCAGCTTCTCAGGCGTGAGCCCAGCCACAAAGGCATCGATCTCGTCGTCGGTTCGCGTACGCTGCGTCTCGCAGCTCGTCGAAGTCGGAGTAGAGCTCCTGGCCAAGGGATTGGACTTGAAAGGGCTGGCCGAGGAAGCGTCCGAGCCAGATCCGGTCTCCCAAAAGAAGGTGGTTCAGCGTCCCATGGATCGAGCGGAAGAAAGCGTGTCGGTCCTGTTTGCGCTCGGCATCCGGGAGACCCGCGCAGAGCGTGTAGAGTTTTCCGTTCATCCACCGGTTGTAGCGCGCCAGCAGCCGACAGTATTCGGGGGTTGTCAATGACGACATCTCCTTCGTCTTCCGACGCACCATGGAAAGGCATCTCCGTGACGCTCGAGCTCGATCGCTATCAGCCCGAGGATCTGATGGAGACCGTCTCGATGTGGCGAGCGAGCAAGCGTGCCGCCTTTCCGTACGTGGCCGTCATCCAGCAGTACACGCTCGAGAACGACATAGCGTACTTCCGCGACTCCCTCGCGGCGAGGTGCGAGGTCTGGCTTGCACGGCGAGACGGACAGCTGGGTGGCATGCTGGCGCTGGACGGACGTCTGATCGACCAGCTCTTCGTGGCCGTCGAGGCTCAGCGGACGGGCGTTGGAACGGCACTCGTGCGCAAAGCCATGGAACGATCGCCCGAGGGCCTTGTGCTCTTCACATTCCGCAAGAATCTGCCGGCACGCGCCTTCTACGAGAAGCACGGCTTTACGATCGTGCGCTTCGGCGTGAGCGCGCCGCCGGAGAACGAACCCGACGTGGAGTATTGCCGGAGTCCGCAGCGCGATCTTCCCGCGCATTCGGATGGGTCTACCGAGAAGGGGTGAGGGGCGCACGAAGCGTGCGTCGCGCTTGTGGCTCCCGAGGTCCAAGGCAGATCCGCTTCGAAGGATCGCGCGGTAGCGCCGCCTGGCGCGCTCAAGCGTAGGCTTTAGACCCTTCGAAGACCGCTGCCCGAAGCTCGAATCGGAGGTGGCAGGTGGATTCGCCTTCGAAGCGGAGGGTACGCCTTTTCGGGGAGCATCCCGGCTTCGACGGCGAGAAGACTAGGGGCCGGGGGGAATCGTCCGCCGCGCGCGGAAGGCGGCGTCAAAGATCCCATAGTGGAGGGAGGGCAGGCCGCGAACTATGTGTTCGCCTTCGAACTGCAACCCGAGTCGCTCGAGAACCCGGACCGATGCGAGGTTCGGCGAGTCCGTGCGGCCGACCACGCGGGGGAGGCCCAGGCGCAGGAAAGCGTGGCTCAAGACAGCGTTCCCGGCCTCGGTGGCAAGGCCTTCGCCCCAGCGCTCGCGAACCAGCGCGTACAGGATCTCGATTTCCGCGGCCTCGCTCACCTCGCGCAAGCCGCAGAAGCCGACAAGCCCGCAGGTCTTCCGATCCTCGGCCACCCACTGACCAAAGCCCACAGCGGAGAAGGAGGCGAGGCTCGCCGCGATCAGCGCCTGCACCGTATCTCGACTGACCACGAGGTCATCCCAGAGAAAGCGGCGCACGTCGGGCTGGGTGAAGAACGCGTGCAGGGTGTCCAGGTCTTGTGGGACGAAGGGCCGCAGCACGAGCCGCCTTGTTTCAAGGATGACGCCACCCTGTACGCCGCCGTGATCGCCCACCGCTTGGCCTCTGCGTCCGTCTGCTAGCAGGCGAAGTCGTAGGGATGGTGCGGCGGCTCCGCCGGCCAAATCCAGGCTGGGCTCGCGCGGCTCCAGCGCCAGGCTGCAAGCGCTGAGGCGGCGGCATCAAGTGTGTGAGCCGTCGGATTGCGCCAGGCACGCAGGCCCCGCAGGCCCTGGTCGTGGAGCCAGTCCCGGAGTTCTCGCCGGGCTTCACGGCTGCGCTTGCGCCCTCGCACCACCTTCGCGGGCGCGCCGCGCAGCACCATCGCCGCGTGCGGATGGACCTCGACGATACGCAGCCTTGCGCCCGCCATCGCCTCGAACCCACGCGCCACGACAACCCCGCGGAGCGTGAGGTAAGCCATCCGCGTCATGGTGGGCGCCATCACCGATCCCGTCGCAAGCCCTGCGGCACCAATGACCCTGCGCAGCGAAGCGTCGCTAGGCCGATCGCCGCCACCCGGGTTGTAGGAGAGAGGCGCATCGAGGCCCACGGCGACCTGGTCCCTCGCAGCGAGCTCACGAGCAAGGGTGAAAAGCGCCGCATCACTGCTGCTTCCCTCCGAACCCTCGAGCAGCAGGCTGTCCCCCTGTTCACGCAGCCACACGACCGCCGTGTCCCGCAGATTGCACGGACCCGCGAGATCGACGCCGACGACCCTCACGGTGCCGTGGCCCAGGCGAGGGCCTGGTCGAGGCGGTCGTTTCCCCAAAAGAGTTTCCCGCCCACCAAGAAGCTCGGGGCCCCGAAGACGCCGAGCGCGGCTGCCTCGTCACCGTGGGCACGCAGCCGCTGCTTGATCTCTTCGCTGCTCGCGCGCTCGAGGGTCGACCCTGCGGCGGGTGAGACGCGACGCAGAAGGACCTGCGGATCGGCGATTTCACGATCCTCCGCGAAGTTTGCCCGATACACTTCGCGGACGAAGGCCGGGCACCAAGGCTCCCCCCAGGGCTGCCACCGCGACGCGAGCCGCGAGCAAGCCATTGCGCGGGAATTACGTCGGCCGACGAAAGGGCAGCCCCGCCTTCTCGCACGTGCGCTCAAGATCGCGCCACATGTAGCGGCCCTTCGCAGGGTAGAGGTTGAAGGGTGAGTCACTCCAACCCTGACTCCTGAAGATGGGGCCAAGGAGAAAGAGCTTCCATTCAAGCGCGACGCCTGCCTGCGCAGCGGCCTGCTCAAGGCGCATCGCCGCGGGATAGGAGTAGGTACTCGCGAAC
>Ga0116216_10001630_pt1 | contig 15439 bp, 18 predicted proteins | sample Sb_taG_11_FD_89696 | JGI IMG/M metagenome (GOLD analysis project Ga0116216, IMG submission 89696) | Peat soil microbial communities from Weissenstadt, Germany - Sb_50d_3_AS metaG | ecosystem: Environmental > Terrestrial > Soil > Wetlands > Peat | place: Germany: Weissenstadt | collected 2010-09-21
CTCTGGGAGATGAAGCCGAGACCCCGCCACTCGAAGTGAGGCCTCAACTCGAACACTTCAGCGAGGACGGCGAGGGCCCGCGGGTTGCCCTCCTCCTTCACGCATCGCGTGTACTGGTTCTCAACACAACAGCGCCCTTCACGGATCTGCAATAGCAACATGACAATCGCCTGCAAGACGTCGAGCGGCTCGAAACCGGCCGTCACGAGCGGTTTGCCGTAGACGTCCGGAACGAACCGGTAGGGTCGCTGACCTACCACGGTCGAGACGTGCCCGGGTCCCAAGAAGCCGTCGAGCCGAAGGTCTGGCGACTCCAAGATGGCCTTTATCGGAGGAATGATCGTAACGTGGTTGGAGAAGACGCTGAAGTTCGCGATCTCCTCTTTCCTGGCACGAAGCAACGTCAGGGCTGTCGATGGTGCCGTCGTCTCGAACCCCACTGCGAAGAAGACGACCTCTCGATCCGGGTTCTCGACGGCAATGCGCAGGGCGTCGAGCGGCGAGTAGACGAAGCGGACATCGGCACCTGCTGCCTTGGCCGACAGCAGATTTCCGCGCGATCCGGGAACGCGCATCATGTCGCCGAACGACGTGAAGATCACACCTGGCTCTTCGGCAACGGCGATGGCGTCGTCGATGCGGCCCATCGGGATGACGCACACGGGACACCCGGGACCATGGACCAGCTCGACGGACTCGGGCAGGACCTGCTCGATGCCGTGCCTGTAGATGGTGTGAGTGTGCCCTCCGCATACCTCCATGAACTTGTAGCGGTCATCGGCGGCGAGCTCGGCGATCCGCGCAACTGCGGCACGCGCCGCGGAAGGGTCCCGATACTCGTCGACGAACCTCATGAGATCAGGCCGCTGGTCACAACCACTGCCCGAGCCCGTGCATCAGCGTCCCTCTGCGACGATTCGGACTCGGACGGTCACATCCGGATTCACCTTCAGCATCAAGACCTTCGGGGGCTCCATCCGGAAGTCCCGGATGTCGAAGACATGCTCTCCCTCGAAGAGCAGGGTGCCATCGTCATCCACCGACAATGAGACCTCGTCCGACACTCGCTTGGTCACACCCCTGAAAGTCACGTCTCCCTCTACTTCGTAGCGGCCGTCTCGGCCGCTCTCCCGGATTTCCTGCAGGTCGCCGGTGATCAACGGGAAGCGCCGAGCGTCGATCCGGCGCTTCATCTCCCTGTCGAGGAGCGGGTTACCCGAGGCGAGCTCCGTTACTGGCAACTCGAGGTGTGCTTTCGGGGGAACGGTCAGATTGAGCTTCCCGCCCCCTAGGACCTCCGCGTCGATGAACCCTTCGAGACCCCTGGTCTCCGAGTGGATCGGGTGCAGGCTCGAGCGCGCTTCGATCCACACCTGCGAACGCCGGGGATCGATGTCGAAGCGCACGGGAATCAGGACCCCCCAGCGTGCCGGCCGACGCTCGGCCCTGGCCCTGTGAGTCGATTTCCGGACACATCTCCCAGACTATTGGGAAGATCAGGATGCAACCATGACGTCCCCGGCGATAGCGGCCAGCTCTTGAGCGAGGACGTCTGGCTCCTCAACTAGCGTCCGCGTCATCTTCAGGCCCGTCGAGAGAGGATGCCCGTGAGCGAGCTCGGGCCGCTGGTCGCGGCAGACGAGACATTCCACCACCAGATCACGGACACGTTCGCTGCGGTCGCCCAATCTGACCGTTCCTGGACGGAAAAGGTCTGCGCCATGGCGGCGCCACGAGACGGCGCGTGGCAGCTCGCGTTCGGCATGGGCAAGTATCCCAACCGCAACGTGCTCGACGCGTACGCCGGAGTCAGCCGCGGCCGCGAGCAGTGGACGGTTCGGGCCAGCCGCCGGCTCTTCCCCGACAACGATCGGCTGGAGGTCGGGCCGATTCGCTACGACGTGCTCGAGCCCCTCAGGACCGTTCGCTTCAGCCTCTCGCCTAACGAGGTTCTGCCGATCAGCTTCGATTGGACATTCAACGGCGCGCTCCCGGCCGCCTTGGAGCAACCTGAGCGCCACAGGAGCCGGGACGGTGCCCGGATAGATGCCGACATCGTGCGTTACCACCAGATCGGCACGGCGAGCGGTTGGGTCGAAATCGACGGGGACCGTCAGATCCTCGACGAAGCCGTCTCGGTTTCGACTCGAGACCACTCGTGGGGAGTGCGGTACATGGTTGGTGCGCCCGTCGCGGACGTTGACGCTGCACCGAGGCCGCCCGGTGTGTCGACCACCATCCTGTGGTCGCCGTTGCTGTGCGAGCGTTCAGACGGGAGCCGGTACGGGATCCACGTCTACTACCAACGTCACGCCATCGGAGGTTGGCAGCGGCTCGAGCTTCAGGGTGGTGTGGAGCACCCGGACGGCCGCCGGGAACCGTTCGCTGCGCTTGTGCCGCACGCCGACGTTCGCGACGACAACCGGCGCCTCGTGCGAGCCACGTTCGATTGCACAATGGCCGACGGTGCGGCTCGTCCGTTGACCCTGGGCGCCATCAGCGACACGGGATTCCACCTCGGTACGGGCCTCTACTTCGGCTTCGACGGCCACTGGCACGGCGAGTGGCGCGGAGACGTCCACACCGACGGCGAGCACGTGGTCGACTGCACCGATCCGGTCACGGCACGACGCCTCCACCAGATGCGTGACAACCTCGTGCGGGTGGACGACCCTGTCGGCGGCGGCACCGGGTTCGGAAACCTCCAGAGCATCTTCGCCGGTCCACACCCGGACATCGGCCTCACAGAGGAGGCGTCCTTCCTGTGACCCTGGCCGCCGAGCGGGATCTCAGGGCCCTTCGAACCGGGCTCGAGCGATGGCTCGGGCGGCCGGTCGGCGAGATCACTCGGCCTGCGCCAGGCTGGTCGTGCGAGACGGTGATCGTCGAAGGCAGGCTCGTCATCCGTCTGCCACCCATGGGCGACGGGATCTTCCCCGTCTACGACCTCGCACAGCAGTCCGCCGTCCAGCACGCCGTCGCATCGGCGGGCATCCCCGTCGCGTCGCCTGTGGAGTACGAGGCGAACGCTTCCTTCTTCGATGCTCCGTTCCTCACAATGCCGTTCGTCGCGGGACCGATACCGTCCGAGTTCACGGTGGCAGACCCCTGGCTCCAGTCCCTCCCCAAAGACGCACAGCACCGGGTGTGGCGCTCTTTGGTCGACACGCTGGCGGTCATCCATGGCGTTCCTGTTGAAGGACTCGGGCTGCGGACCGGACTCGACGCCGAGTTCGACTTCTGGGCGGGCTATCTGAATTGGGCCACCGACGGCGCGCCGCCGGCGGGGCTCGTCGACGCGCTCGACTGGTGCCGCGCCAATCGCCCCACCGACGAGCCCCCAGTCGGCCTCCTCTGGGGGGACGCCCGACTCGGCAACGTCGTCTTCGACCCCGACACACTCGCTCCGAAGGCCGTCCTCGATTGGGACATGACTTCTGCCGGTCCTGTGGAGATGGACCTCGCCTGGTTCCTTGCCCTGGAGCAGCTGCAAACCGACCTCACGGGGACTGCCGTTGCGGGATTCGGCACCAGGGAGGAGGCAGTGGCGGCTGTCGAGGAAGGGGTCGGGCGAACCCTCGAGCACCTCGAGTGGTACGAGATCTTCGCCCTCGTGCGGGCGAGCGCAGTTTCGTCCCGTATCGCGATCCTCTTCGAGCGCGACGGTCGTCCGTCCGTATTTAGGTCGGGCGAGGACCCGACCTACGTGGCGGCCACGGCTCGGATCGCCGCGGCTGGAGCGGGATGAACGTCGCTGCATATCAACGGGCACCCAACGTTGTCCTGGCTGCGGGCTTTTTGCCTCCTGTCATCTGACCAAGACCAAAAGGGTGTTAGACCTTTGGATGACTGAGGACGGTCCTGGCAGAGTCTGCCGGGGGCCTTGATCCCGCTTAGCTCCGCGCCCTGGTCGTATCGAATGCGGGGTAGCGGATGGAACATCCCTTGTCGTCGGACACGTGGCGCGCTGAGCCACTGGACGTCCTCGTCGTGGGCGGCGAACTCCCCGTGAGGCACTCTCGAGCCGACCTGCTGCGCTTGTCAGGCTTCAGCGTCATCGCGACTGGAGATGGCGAAGCGGCACGAGCCTTGCTCAGAGGCCACCGAGTCGGCGTCTTGGTGCTCGACGTCGATGCATCCCGTCTCGACGGCGCCGCAATTCTGATGGAGCTGGAGGATCGTCCACCCGTGATCCTCGTCGGCTCAAACAACTCCCGCCCTCACTCACCCAGGGCGGTCAGTGAGAGGGTCCTTCTAGACGCCCACAAGCCCATCGAACCTCAATACCTCATCGATGAGGTCGCTCGTGAGCTAAGTCGCCGCAGCCATTGACCGCGGATCTGCGGACGTTGTATCAGCAAGGGTCGAGTAAGGACTCCTGCCAGGGGTAGGCTCGGTCTAGATGGAGAAACACTCGGTAACGACCCGAATGCTGAGATAACCGAGTGGAAGATGACCGGCTGCAGAGCATCTTGTCCAGGATCGAGGCTCAAGGCGATGCTTGGCGTCCGCCGAGGTTGTGCCAGGTGAGCCAAGAGGTGGTCGGCGCTTCCGGTGCCGGCATCATGCTCATGGGCCGTGAACTGCCCCTCGGGTCGCTGTGCACGACGAACGCGGTCAGCGCAGCGATCGAGGAGCTGCAGTACACCTTGGGTGAAGGCCCGTGTGTAGATGCCTATAGGCAGGACCAGGTGGTAAGCGAGCCCAACTTGGCCGATCCGGTCGGTGCCAGATGGTTGGCGTTCACACCAAAGGCACTGGACGCCGGCGCTCGTGCGATCTTCGCCTTCCCACTGCGGGTTGGCGCGGCGCGCATCGGCGTCCTCGACTTCTACCAGGATCGACCCGGCCCGCTGGCCGAGAAGCAACATGCCGATGCCCTGGCGTTGTGCTCCGTCGTCGCTCACTCGGTACTGGACATCCAGGCCGATGCGCCACCGGGGACCCTAGCTGCGGAGCTGGAAGTGGGCGCTGACTTCCACTTCGTTGTGCACAATGCGGCCGGCGCGGTGTCGGTCCAGCTCGGCGTCAGCGTGACCGAAGCAATGATTCGACTCCGGGCCTACGCCTTCAGTCGCGAACGCTCGTTGCGCGACGTGGCAGAGGACGTCGTCGACAGGAAGCTGAGGCTTGGATGATCTCTCGCAATTCCGGTATCAGTGGTTCTGGGAGCTTGGGAGGTGATGTGACGTGAGCCGCGAGTACGAATTGATACGCAGCCTCGTCGATATGGCCGACACTTTGGTCGAGGACTTCGACGTCGTCGACCTGCTCACCGGCTTAGCCGAACGCTGTGTGAATCTCCTCGACGTCTCGGCGGCCGGCGTCATGCTCGCAGGGCCCGGTGGCGAGCTCCGACTCATAGCGTCGTCCAGCGACGCCATGCGAGTCGTAGAGACCTTCGAGTTGCAGGCCCAGGAGGGACCGTGTCTTGACGCGTACCGGTCGGGCGAGCAAGTCTCTTGCGAGGACCTGACCACTCAGACGACGCGCTGGCAACGGTTCGCCGTCGTCGCGGTCGAGGCGGGATTCCTCTCGGCTCTGGCCATCCCACTGCGGCTGCGGGAACATACCGTTGGCGCGCTGAACCTATTCAAGGCGGAAAAGCTTCCGGTGGCCGAGGCCGATCTTCTGGTGGCACGGGCCTTTGCGGACTTGGCTGCGATCAGCGTCCTTCATCATCGCTCTTCCGTCGAAGCCCTGGTCATCAACGAGCAGTTGTCGCGCGCGTTGACGAGCCGCGTCCTCATCGAACAGGCCAAGGGCGTGATCTTCGAGCGAGCTGGCATCGACATGACCGAAGCCTTCAACCGTATGCGCGGCTACGCACGCGGCCACAACCTTCTCCTGACCAACGTGGCTCAATCAGTCATCGATGGCACCGTCAACGCTGCTGTTTTGGGGACACGCCGCCCTTCAAAATCCTGACTTACCTGTCGATCCGCCGTGCTACTCCCGCGTCGGGGCCCAGGATGGAGTTCGGCTGACAACTACGAACGTCGCTCGATTCGGGTGGCAACAGCGACGACATCGAGGAAATGTTGCGGAGAAATGGGCTTTGACAGGTAACTGAAGATCTTTCCTCCGACACGTCGACGGGCCTCGTCCTCCATTTCGTACGCGGACACGACCACGACGGGAGGCGGTTTCGAGAGCGCCGCCAGTAGAGACACACCATCGCTTCGGGGCATCCTGAGATCGAGCACCATTACGTCGAAGCGCATTGTCGTGAGCAGCCTCATGGCGTCCTCGCCATCGGCGGCTTGGATCGTGGTGTACCCCACGGTGCGGAGGATGTCGGTCAAAGAGGACCGGATGGATTCGTTGTCGTCGACCACCAAGACAGCAACTGCTCTCGTGGGGTTGTCCGAGGTGCTCGACGATGGCGACGAGCGGCGGGACCATTTGGGTGGTTGCCAGCTACCCCTTTCCAGAGTCTCTGTGGTAGCGCTCAACCTTTCCCGCCTCTCGACCGCACCTCCCCCTGCTTTGGGAGCGCTGCCTCGAACGCCCTATTGCGGAAGGCCGGCGGCGAAGAGCTGAGCTGGGTTGGCCGTAGGACAACAAGCCTCTGGACGCAGGCCACGGGCAGGTGCAGGCTTGTGGAATGAGAACTGCGACCAGAGCGCGGACGCCATGGCGGGTGCCGGAGCCGTCGTCGATCCGGGACCGCTACGTGATCGGCACCGGTGCGAGGGCCAACTCCCGTCCTCGATGTGGGGTGTCCGGCCGCCGGCGCCGGGGGGGTTCAGAGGCGCCGCGCGAGGGTCGGGCCACGATATGGCTGGCCGAGGACGGCAACCGTACAAAGGTGGCCACCTATCTCCGCAACGCCTCGGTGCGCCTGGTCTTCGAGCCTTTCCGGCAGCTCAACAAGGACGGCTGGCACGACTACGCACTCATCTCGACGCTTGACTCCGGCATCACGGTGCTCGATCTCGAGAGCGGTGACGTCGTGGCCCGCGAGTCGGGGGGCACGACGGACAGCGCCGTGGGGCGCTGGGGATTCGGGTATGCGCCGGTCGAGTACTTCGTGCCCGACTGGTGGGATGTTCATGACGGGTCAGTGCTACCCGGCAACCCGCTGTGGTCCGACGCCACCGACAGCTCCCCCAGGGGGACTCACGGGTTCGTGGCCGGTTGTGCGTGGGGCGACACGTCGTCGTGGAAGATCCATCACCTCGACCTGTCCCGCATTTCAGACGGCATTCTCGGACGCGACGACCGCTTCGGCTACCTGGAGATCCCACCAGACGCCAGGCTCAAAGACCGTGTGCGCTTCCATGTGGACACCCCCGAGCGGGTGCGTATCGACGTGACCCTGACCTTCGAACTCGCAACTGGCGAGGTCGGTGCATGGAACCTGGATCAACTCGTCGACCCCACGTGGCGCCAGTACCGGCGTCCTGATGAGGCGCGCGTAGGGACGCGTGGAGAATTGCGCGCTACCTAGTTGAGTTCGATCATCGGCGTCCGACGTACGGAGTTCTCACCTGGTGGTCGCATCTGTCGACTCCTCGACCCCGAGGATCGATAGCCCATTCCGGACGAGGACCTGCCGACCTACAAGGACTGCGGCGCTGAGCAACAACAGGACGGCGAACAGACTGGCACCTTCATCGACATCGATTGGCCAGCTCGGCCCGCTAGCGTTTAGGCCGACGTCGGCGACGAACCCCGCCATCGCTCCGGCTGCCGTGAGAGCTAGGACCACCATCGCCCAACGAGCAATCAGGCTGGCACGCCGCACGCGACCTAGAGCGTCGGAGAGGTCGCCTTCATCTTCCGGTACGTCTACGACCTGTGCCCAGACCTGAACCTGCCACCAACAGAGTCCGAGCGCTCCCAAAATGATCACCGCGATGAAGGGAGTGGCCCACAGGGAGCCGAGTTGAATCGCGTTCCAAATTTCTTGGGACCCGAGGCCCGGCGGGAAGATGGAAGCCGTCTCGGTGACGACACGCGCGATTCCCGTGACTAGGCCTCCCAAGGCAAGTACGCCGACACTGGCCAAGGCGACCACACTGACGATCTCGGGTATCTGCCAGGGCAACGACGGAACGGTTTCGTCCTCTTCATCGAGCGGTTCGTCATGGACAGGTGGTCGGGCCATCACTGAATCCTAAAGTCGCCCGTCCGCATTCGTTCGTATCGAGCCGCGTACTGCCAGCTCGAGAACCTCGCTTCTAATGGTTCTCGGATATCCGTGCGGCACGAGCTCTGGGTCGTTCGTTCGGCTGCGCGCGCTAACAGCGAGGAGAACGCCGGTCGCAGGACGCGCTTCGCCTCGGTGATCGCATCTCGAGGTTCGTCGAGGTGGTAGAGCATCCAATGCACGTGACCGCGCCAACGCTGCCGGTAGCCGAGCGGCACCTGCTCGAATGACCGGGCCGTGTGCACAGTCGGCGAGCTGTCGAGGCGACTCCTCGACACCGACCCAGTTCAGACGCCTTCGAACGGCGGCTGCGAGCCTGCCGGTACCGCAACCGACATCGAGCACTAGCTCAACCCTTTCCGAGACCTGTCGATCGGACACCGGCCCGTGCACATCCTCCTGCCAGTAGGTCTGAAAAGAGCGCGACCGCTCTGAATCGGTGTCGTAGTCAGGGTTCGGAGCCGCCACTCCGAGGAACGTAACGCGGCTTCCACCGGATGTAAGCCCTTCCTGCCGGGCATCCGCTCTGGGCTCGCACCCCACCGAAGTTAGATTGGCCCGCCGAGATTCGGTCGTGGGAGCGATCCCTGAAGAGGAGACGGCATGGACGCACAACAGCCTTCTGAAGGAATGTCCATAGGCCAGCTCGGACACCATGTGGGGCTTCACGTATCAGTCAACCTCGAAGGCAAGACGGTTGGCGGAGTCCTTTTCGGGGCCGAGCAGTGGGTGCCTGGGGTCGTCGTTGGTCTAAGCGCGCTGGGCGACTATGTGACGATCGAGCTCGACGGGCCTGTCGGTGGCGCCGAAGGCCAGGGGCTCTTCCATCACAAGTCGCACGGGCAGGACATGGTCTCCATCGACGATCCCACCCGAGTCAGACCGACGACGCTTGCCGAGGCCCAGCCGGGGGGAGTACCGGAAGAGATCGTCGGGCTCGTTCGGGCCGGGAAGACCATGGAGGCGATCAAGCGATACCGGGCCCTCAACGGAGCCACGCTCGACGAAGCACGGGCCGCGATCGACCAGCTTGGGAAGTGACTCCGGTCAATGAACAGGCACTCAGGGGGTCTTCATCTTCGCAAGTGCGATCGGACGGCCGTCAGGGTCACCCAGAACGACGAATCTCCCCCATGTCGCATCTTGGGTGGGCCAGAGGACTGGAACTCCAAGCCGTCTTGCCTCTTCTTCCCATGCGTCCGGGTCTTGAACGCTAAATCGCACAGATGCTGCCCCAGCCGTAGCGCCCGCTGGGAAGATGCCTCGCTCATCATGGCCACGGTCGTTTCGGTGTAAGACCACTCGACCCGAGGATCCACCCACCACCACGATGATTTCGTCCTCGAATAGAACCGGCAGCCCAAGGATGTCGACGTAGAAACCCTTCGCGTCGCCGAGGCTCGCGACGTAAAAGATCAGGCTGTCGTAACCGTCGACTTTCATAATCCGATCCTAGGGGAGTCGTTCGACATGATTCGCGAGGTGATTGAGTGCAGCGTGGTCTGGTGAGATGACCAAGAGATTTGAAAGGCGCGCACGTCTCGACGACGTCCATGACCTTGCCGGGGCCATGCCCCACGTCACTGTGACTCACGGACCATCCGGTAACGCCGTCTACCAGATCGGTGGGAAGTCCTTCGTCTACTTCCGAAACCGACGCCCAGACGCATTCGATCCGCAGACCGGTGAGCGTTACGACGACGTCATCATCTTCTGGGTCCCGACCGAGGTCGACAAGGAGGCCCTGGTCCAGGACCCATCCTCGCCGTTCTTCACCACACCGCACTTCGACGGCCACTCGTCGGTACTCTTGCGTGTCAGCCGGCTCGGAGAGATAAGCCGCGACGAGCTGGCGGAGGTCATCCAGGACGCGTGGCTGTCGCGGGCTTCACAGAGGAGAACGACGGCATGGCTCCGCTCTAAGGGGTTGCCCACCGACTAGTGGACTGCCGACGCGACTTCTGACTCTCCCGGCGCGACGCTCTACGTGCCGCACTGGCCATTGGTCGGTTAGCTACTCACAGCGTCCTTGGCGCTCTGCCAGGCCTCGATCATCCCGACGAAGTGGGCGGGATTGTAGATGTCCTCCTCATAGGACCAGAGACCGTTCCCCGCGTACTTGAGCAAGGTGAAGTTGTACGCCTGGTGGACGCTTCCATCTCCGGGGTCTTCCATGCGGTTCCATATCTGGCACACCACCCATCCGCGGTCCTCGTCGAACACCGACCAGCCAACCGGGAAGGCGTCCATCTCGCTGCCGGGAGGGCTGGCCATGGTTCTCGTGATCCACTCCCGGATGGCCTCTCGGCCGCGCATGGTCCCGAACAGGTGCTCGACGTATTCAGCGTCTTCGGTGAACAGCTCAACCCATGCGTTCCAGTCCTTGCTGGAGGCTGCCGCCTGAGCCGTGACCTCGTAGTGGCGGAAGGCTTCCTCCAGCTCGCTGCGGGTCCATGCGCCCACTACTACGCTACGTGCCGAGTCGCATCCGAGTTGGAGTACGAGATCGCATCCAATTTGGAGTGACCACTCACAGTGAGAGCTGGCCGTTCGAAACGCTACGCCCAACTCCACTACGCCAGCGGAACCTTAGCTGTCTAGCCCTGCTGTATGGAGGCTACTGAGTTAACCGCTCGCTCAAGACGCCGTCTCGCCACAGAGCAGCCCACCGCTCCGGGGATCGGGCGTAGACGGCGGGAACGGTGAAAACTTCAGACAGAGCGCCAAGGGGCCGACCATCGGGACCGCAACTTGGCTCTGAGGTTCGCCCATTGAGGATCAGTTGGTCGACTGACCTCTGAACTAAAGCGGCCTCATTCGACAAAATCAGCTCGGGGGCACCCGTTTCGATCAAGCGCCGCAACTGGTTGTTGCGGTTGACCAAACGACTGTAGTGGAACTCGATCGGCGTCCTGACCAGCCCGCAGCCATCTCTGTTCCACCTCACCCTCAACACAGGGGGAACGACAACTACAACCGAAGGGACCCACTTCTCCGGTTGCCATGCACAACCGCCATCCGCACCGCACGCCAGGGCACCAGCGAGGCGCCGCAAACGCGAAGCTCTACCCATCTCCGCCTCCGAGACCCTTTCCGCATCCGGCGAGGAATCCAGAAACCGATCCAGGCCGCAGACCCCTCCGCTGTGGTCCACCGTCTCGAGCAAAGCCTTGATAGCCGCTCCGCCATATCCGGCCGTGAAGTAGTCCCCGAACCACACACGCAACTCATATGGCCACGCTTTCCCAGGGGTCATAGGGATCACATCGCCCACCCGAAGAGACCGGGCAACTTCGACCGCCTTCAATACGCCGGCGCGGATTCTCGCCACTTCGCGCAGTGTTGGTTTCCTCTCGCCCTCTTCCGCCACGTATCCCGCCCGCCGCCCACGCTCGGCGACTTCGGACAGATATTCATCGATCGACTCCTGCTGGCCCGCCAACGCCAGATCCAAGCCCTCCCGGTCGACAGCTGTGACCAACAAAGCTTTTCCCGTCACGACTGCTTCGCAATCTTGGCGTCGGATCACCTTGCCGCCGAGGGCGAGCGAGACAAGGTCGGCCAGCCAGTAACGCCCGCCAAATCGCAGCCACGGGTGGACAACTGGCATAGCGAGATCGATGTGGCCGACCCTCCTCCACTTGCTTCCGGGTCCTTCGCCAGCGACAACGCCACACTCGCCACAACGCTCGCCATGGCCGAGTTCTCCGAAGATGGCGTCGAGGATGGGGCTCAAATGCGCCGAACTGGGGTTCCGGTAGCGCCCACATACACACCGGCAGTCGTCCAGCGGCCCGAAGATTTTCTCCGAACAAGGGCCCTTCTGGTTGAACCTCGGACCCCGGTAGATGCGGTCTGTGAGAACCTCGCCACCAGAGACCGCGTGGATCTCGGTCGGCGTGGCCGATAGGCATCCGACCAGTTCGGCATGGCTTAGCACTACGAGTCGAGCGCTCACTAGAGTCCCAGGCGCCGAATCACCGGCTCGTTGCTCGTCGATTTCCCGAAGAGCGAAGCAGCAATCAGGGTCGTCGGATCTGCATAGCCGTGCGCAAGGTGTCTCTCCACCACCGCCGACGCCGTAGCCCGCATGACCGGGATCTCCCAGTCCATGTCAAGGGCGTCGACGTACCAGTTGAATATGGCCTCCTCGGTCCCCGGCATTGGCGTCTCGCCGTTGAGGGTGCACCAGCCGGCCCACGCTTCCCATCCCCCGGCTGTCGGTGCATTGACTGTTCGGCTCATTGGGTCATCCCTGCTCTCAGCGATTCACCGGCAGGCGCATCACCCGCCGGGGTGTTCTGCATATCGTCGATATAACGCATATCTCGTTCCTTCTCATCACATCGCAGACGAACTCCGCCTGACCTCCCCATGCGCTTCATCTTTCGATGGTAGGCGCAACGAACAAATTCCCCAAAGCTTCAGCGATTCCGCTAGCAGTCCTTGGTTGTAAGGTCCAGGCAGCCAGGGCAATTTGAGCGTGTCGCGTGCCTTGTCTGCCCGGCGACGGCCACTCTTGCGGCACGGAAGCGCCGTCATAAGACTCCAACCGTCGAACCAGAACGATGAGCACGGCGACCTTGCCCGCCACGGATCTCCTACCGCCGGCGGCCGGCTCCCCCGAGTTGTAACGGACGGAAGAACTCGGGAGACATACGTGCGTCCTTACGAGTGCGGCTCACAACGCTCGCCTTCCAGACGAAATGAGGCGCGAACTCGCGATAGCGGATCCACCAGTACTTCTTTTTCGAGTTGGCGTGAATCTCGTCGGCCGTTACCCCGTTGTTCAGGTTTGGGTGAAGTTGTGCTGCAATCTGCGGAAAGCGTGCCTGAAGCGACTGATCGGGGGGCACGGGCGATGCTCTGTTACTGGACACGGCTACGTCCTTGCCGGGCCCGATGGGACTAGACCCGTCAACTCCGTGTGGCGTACAGCATCCAGTAAACCCGGAGGGGTCATCAACTTCCTCATGCGGCCTCGTCCAGCCGCTGCTTCCATGCCTCGAGCCCGTCAAGGGCTCGCCGAAGGAGCGCCTTTTCGCTCTCGAGCCGCCCGAGAGGGATGACCCCATCTACTGCTGCATCTGCGAGAGATCGCTTCCAGTGAAGTCGTGCTAGCCGCTCCTGACACCACGACCACGTCGTCCCATCGGGCAGAGTTGCCTGAGTGATCGGGATCGTAAGCCGCACGTTGGTTGCGCTTTGACCCTGACGCAGGAGTCGTCCTTTGATCTGATCCATTTCGGCGGCCGTCCAGGGCAGGGCGTTGAACGCGAGATTGGAGCACACCCCCTGGAGGCCGTCCACCCCCGTGCCGAGCGCCGAGGAGCCGACCAGGGTGTCGATGTCGCCGGCGAGGAACGCCGCCATTCCCGCCTTGTCTTCCCCCGTGAAGACGCCGACCTTACGACCCACCGCCGTACATGCCTCGACGAGGCGGTCCACAATGCCGTCCACGTAGTGGGTGTAGATCACGGCAGGCTCTCCCTCAATGAGAGCGCCCAAGATGGCAGGCAGCCGAATCTCTGTGAGCACCTGCTCGATCCCCAGGAGGCCTCCCCGCCTGGCTGCCTCGACGATCTCCTCGAGGGCGTCGGTGCAGTCGATGGTCACGGGACGCTCTTCCATGTTCGAGTCGTAGGTGGGCATCCACCTCGTGCCGAGCCGGACAAGGGTGCGGTGCAGAGCGATGGCGTTAGCGATGGTGGGGCGTGTGTCGAGGTGGAGCTGAGGGGTGTTCGTGATGAGCTCAATGAGGCTTTGGCCTTCCTTCAGGTTGTTCACGACAGGGGTCGCCGACATTCCCAGCACAGCGAGATCGGGGTTCTTGGCCGTGGCAGTGTCGATCAGCTGGGCGGTGATCCGACGCCTCTGCGAGAGGGACTCGTCTCGGCGCTTGACCTGCTGGATCTCGTCGACGATGACCATGTCAACGTCTTTGCCGGCGAGAAGTGCCTCGAGACGGCCACCAGAGTCCTTTTGCTGGAGGGTCTCGTAGTTGACGACCAAGTAGCGGGGGCTCATGCCAGGTTCCCACGTGGGCTCGAGGGTCTTGTAGGCGATACGCGAGTCGGGGAAAGCGTTTGTGATCGTGCCAATCCATCCTCGCCCGTCTGGCAGTCCGTCGTCGCCGAGACCCACGACAGAGTTCGGGCAACAAATGATCGTGAGCCGCGCTCCGATCACTCGGGATGCGAGGACTCCAGAGAGCGTCTTCCCGGCACCCGCCCCGGACCAATTGCCGACCTTGCGTCGCTGGACGACTTGCACGGCCACGTGACGCTGCATGAGATTCGGAAGGGTCATCTCGGAAGCCGGGGTCGGGCGGAACGAGTAACCGGAGGGGATCTTGAGATCACGAGCCTCTTCGTACTCGACCCGGAAGTGTCGGCGGGCTTCCTCTGCGTAGTGGTTCTCCTGGGGGACACTTGTTTCGATGTCTGTCGACTCAGCGTCAGCGTAAGCGGCGGACCAGAGTTTGGAGACAGCGGAGGCGAGGAGGAACTCGACTGCCCCGGCATCGCCGCCGACTGCCCCAACGGCGGCGATGCCTGCGAGAACCAGCGAGGCTTTTGCCGGCCGGTTGAGACCTTTTGCGGGGTTGTCGGGGGCAGCGAGGTCCACACACACGACACTGTCGGGGAGATCACGCACATTGTCTGGGATGAGATTCTCATTGGTTTCTATGGAGCGCGGCCGAAAGGACGTTGATAACTCATCGAGGACCTCGTTGAGTGATCGATGACCTGCAAGAAGTTCACGGACCAAGATTCCGTAGTCCGTGCTCAGGAAACCATGCTGCTCGACCAGGGTGAAAAGCTCAGCGTTCGTCATCGACGGCAAGTGCGGTCGCAACGATTCCAAGAAAGAGCGGAGCGAGCTAATTACGAATGAGTGGCAGTTGGGACATCCGGTGCCCGACCATGTACGACTACTGGCGGTCGTCTGCCACACGTGGTCCGGACCCTCCGCACAGGCCCACCAGAACTTCTTATTCGACCCAGCAATGATCTGATGTGCAGTGACCCCGTTGTTCAGGTCCGGATGGAGTTCGGCGGCGATCACAGGGAACAGTGCTGCCAGGCTATTTGTCACAGAGAGCTGCTGGTTGCCGCACATCAGACACCCGCTGCCCAACCTTGTACGACTATCGGCGGTCGTCTGCCAGACGTGGTCCAGACCTTCATCGCAGACCCACCAGAACTTCTTGCTCGACCCAGCAATGATCTGATCTGCAGTGACCCCGTTGTTCAGGTCCGGATGGAGTTCGGCGGCGATCAC
>Ga0116216_10001631_pt1 | contig 15439 bp, 10 predicted proteins | sample Sb_taG_11_FD_89696 | JGI IMG/M metagenome (GOLD analysis project Ga0116216, IMG submission 89696) | Peat soil microbial communities from Weissenstadt, Germany - Sb_50d_3_AS metaG | ecosystem: Environmental > Terrestrial > Soil > Wetlands > Peat | place: Germany: Weissenstadt | collected 2010-09-21
AAGATCTACAACACCGTGCGTCCCCATCAAGCTCTTGGCTATCTCACCCCGCTGCAGTTCCTGCAGCCGGCTTCACCTCAAAGAAAGGAATGAAAGTGTCAACAATCCACTGGACGAGTACATCCACTTCTCAGGATGACGCCAAGGAGATAGAATAGTTCGGGCCGCCCTGCTTGGACAAGCCAAGTCAAACCTACAGTACGGCACAGGACGGTGGAGATCTTATGTCCGCACGGGCCGACTACTCCGCCAAGACCGATACGTACAAAGGACATGCAGCGGTATCGTGCTTGGAGGGGGATTTGGTCGCCCGCGCAGCAATAGATAGTTTACTGAAGCTTAGGCCGGCTTTCTGGAGAGATCCAACGCTTCGATCTATTGCCGGACAAGTATTGCTAGCCTCCTCGGAACAGGCCCTGACGGAAAACTGGGGGAATTTGCGGTACGGCGCAGTGCGGATCATCGCTCTCAGCGAAGTGTGTTACAAGGATCCCCGGTTGGATGCCGCTGTATTTGCCTACTTACCTCCGTCCACACCGATCCCATTTGTAGGACGGATGATCGAGAATGCCCTGCGTGACATTCGTCGCGACCATCTTCACCATCGATTTGCAGATCAATTGAGAATCGCGTCCGCTGAAATTGACGAGTTGAACCATATCGGTGTTGCGCTGTCGGCAGAGCACGAAATCCCCAAGCTGCTGGAGATGATTCTGACCAGGGCGCGCCAAATGACTGCTGCCGATGGCGGTTCGATCTACTTTGTGGACGCTGCGCAAGATGATTTCTGGTCTTGCTCGCCGGAGTCACACCCGGCAATTACCGGTTCGATTCAGGAACTGGAAATTGACTGGCGGAAGCCTGTTGTCACTTCACGCCCGGCGGCGTTACGGTTTATGTGGGCACAAAACGACACCGTTTCCGTTCCCTTCGAGCAGACAACGGTGGAGATCAGCAATGCCTCCGTCGCTGGTCACGTCGCATCTACCGGCGAGAGTGTTCAGCTGGACGACGCCTACGACCTTCCTCCTGGGCTCCCCTATAACATCAATCGCGATTTTGACGCGAAGCTCGGCTACCAGACCAAGTCGATTTTGGCGGTGCCCATGTGCAACGAGAAGGGCGAAGTAGTCGGGGTGCTGCAACTGATCAACTCGAAACGCAATCCTGGGGCCAAACTGACTTCCCGCTCTGCCGTGGCCGCGCAGGTGGTTCCATTCACGCTGCATCATCGAAAATTGCTCCTATCGCTGGCAAGCCAAGCGGCTGTGGCACTTCAGAACAGCCGTCTGCTAGCTTCCATCAAGAATTTATTTGAAGGCTTTGTGCGCGCTTCGGTGGTCGCCATTGAAGAGCGTGACCCCACAACCTGCGGGCACTCTGCCCGGGTAGCCCGGCTGACGCTGGCTCTGGCCGAGGCAGTCAACCGCACCACGACGGGCCCGCTCGCCCACATTCATTTCACGCCCACCCAGAAAAAAGAGTTATGCTATGCTGCGCTGCTGCACGATTTCGGCAAAGTTGGCGTTCGCGAAGACGTACTGCTGAAGAAGGAGAAGCTCTATACTGCGCAACTGGAGCTGCTGCGCCAACGGTTCTTTTTTGCCAAGCGAACTGCCGAGGCTGAGTTGCTGCGAGCGAAACTGGAGCTTTTGCTGGCCCAGGGAGAGCACGACTACAATCAGGAGGCGCAGCAAGCCGACGTCCGTTTTCAGAAATACTGCACCGAACTCGATGCGCTCTGGGACTACGTACTGCAATGCAATGTGCCCTCGGCAACTCCGGAAAGCGTGCGTGCCCGGCTGGCAGAGGCCGCAGCGCGGACTTATGCCGATCTGGACGGCATTCCCCAACCGCTGATTACCGACGAGGAAATCCGCCTGCTCTCGATTCCTCAAGGCTCGCTAGACCCGCTCGAGCGCGCTCAAATGGAGGCCCACGTAACTTATACCGTGCGCTTTCTCAGCCAGATACCGTGGACGCCGGAGGTCTGTGGTGTCATTCCTATTGCCGGCGCTCATCACGAAAAGCTGAACGGCTCCGGCTATCCGCACCGACTCTCGGGAGACGATATTCCCGTGCAGACACGCATGCTGACCATTGTCGACATCTTCGACGGAATAACCGCTTCGGACCGACCGTACAAAAAAGCCTTCAGTCCGCAAGAGGCCCTTGATATCCTGCGTGCCGAGGTGGCCGCCGGCGCCATCGATCCGGACCTGTTCGAACTCTTCGCAGATCTGGTACGTCAAGGTGTGCATAAGGCCGAGTCGCAGCAGCCGGGTTCGGCCTTAGCCGACAAGCAAGCAGTGGCCTAGCTATTTCGCAGCTCTCGCCGCTCCGCCGGGCGCAAATTGAGTTGCACGTTTTCCATAAGCTTACGCATCGAAGTTGCGGAAGGCACGAATGTCGGCTGCGTACAAAGACAACAACCAAGACAATTCCGGCGATGATCTACGGCTCTACGGCACACCCTCTACCGGTCTGTGGGGGTATGCGTGGACAGGCTGCCAGGGAGATCGCCATCCGGATCGCTGTCTACACTGTGCTGGAGCATTTTGAGCGGCCGCGCAAAATCGGCAATTTTCCCGGAAGCGGCGAAGCATTGGAGGAAATCTCCGAGGGTGCTAACGCCCTTGCGCAGGACTCGTGGTTCATGGTTACCGCATGTTCAAGCTGACGTAAGAAAGTCATAACAGCGACTGAAGGGGCAGGTGCGGGAGCAGCTATAGGCGCTGCTCCCGCCGTGTTGGTAGGGGACTAGGCAGGATGAGAGGCGGGACTCATAGCGCGGAACCGACAGCAGCTTGTTGGAACACCATTGTTTCGATGGCGGACTTCGCGATACTCGCAAATTCCGCAAATCGCGTTCATAAATCACCTCGTAGGAGCCGGCGCTGCTGGTCGGCATCTGCTATCGCATCTGACTAAGGCAAGTCTGGTTCCAGACGGAAAGGCGTGTCGCTTGTCTACGAAAGCATTGAAACTATTGCTTGGCGCCGACAGAGAGTTAGGCCAGCCGAGTCGATCTGCTAACTTTCGGGGTAGGGGATGTATCCGGATGGATAGTCGAAGCCGGCGTATCTGCACGTATTGATCCGCCCCGGACCCGCCGGCTTGGTCCTTTATCAGTTGCTTACGTCCAAACTTCGTTTCGAGGTGGCGGAATCGCGCAGACGCTCAATCGGATCTTTGGCGGTCCCGCTCCGCCTCTGAGCCAATTCATTCAAGGGTATCCACCCGCCCTCGACAACATCCTCGCGCGTGCTCTGGCTAAGGAACGAGACGCGCGTTATCCATCGGCAAGCGGGTTCTCCTTACGATTTGCTGCAAGTTGAAGAACAGCTTAAGAGCAGTCGTGTCCGCGAGCACGTCCGGCTAATGAACTCAGGCGCCAGGTGGTGCAGGCCATCGCAAAGAAACAGGGCGGCCTAGAGGAAGCAATCCGGCTAGAGAACAGCAATAGAGCGCTGCAAGCCTCTCGCGATCAGCTGATTGCGGCAGCGTGCCAGCATAGAAAAGCTCAATGAGTTGCTGAGCCGCGCCGAGCGAGTGTACTCCGCCGAGGACTTGGAAGGCGCGAGGCGCGTGGATCGTGCCTCGCCAATCAGGGCGCACGGTGCAGTTTGCTTACCGAAAGTTGTCCGGCATGTTTACCGCCGGAACAGCGTGCTTCCGGGCTCGGAAAAGCGCTGGGTACCCACCCTTGCGGGCGATCCGGTAGCTTTGCCACCCGTTCGCGATTGCGAGAGCTCTCCACCTCCGTTGTGCTCAGAACTAGGCGATCGGCTATGCGGGCCATATCTTCTTGGATAGATCGAGCAGGCCTTATCCGCGAAATCCCCCCTGCGTTGAGTCTGGCGCTCGCGTTGTATGTGCCTCGGCAAATTGAGGATAAGCGACATGCACGCTCTAGCGGCGCCGAACTCTAACGACTGGCAGCGCCCGTGCTTTTCCAATGGCTGCGGAAAACAAAACCAGCTTGCGGAGTTAAGACAATGTCCACCACCACCGTTCTAGTAAAGAAACCCAATTCAGCCCCGAGTGTGCACAACCCCTGCAGCCCCGGGCTTTCAGCGTTCCTCATTGTAGCGGGGGACATTTTGGGATTCGCGCTGTTGTTGGGAACATTATGGGTCAATCCGTATGTCTCCCGATATGCTCCGCCCAATTGGTGGTTGCAGTATTGCCCATTCCTGCCGCTGTTTCTGATGCTTTACTGGTTCTTCGATGTATATCCAGGCATCAGTATCAGCCCGGTCGATGAGATCAGGCGCATATCGCTGGCGAATGCCGGCGCCTTCAGCTTTCTTTCGGTGGCACTCGGACTGAGGCGAGCACCCCTGAGTTCACATTTACTTTGCCTGGCCGCTTTTGTCGGCGCATGCGTGCTGATACCTACGATTCGAAGCATAACCAGGCGAATCGGAGCGCGATGCGCCTGGTGGGGCTATCCGATCGTACTGTTTGGGGAGGGAGACAAATCGGTATCGGTGCTGCGCAAGCTAAAGGCTGATCCACGCCTTGGCTTACGCCCAATCGCGGTCGTTACTGATCGCGGTTTCCACGAGCAACTGGAAGCGATTCCAGTCTGCCACTCCGGGGCGTTGGACAGGATGGTTTCCTGCGGCGTAGAGCATGCCGTCGTAGTCGCTACCGACTTTTCTCAGTCGCAACTCGTCAAAGTACTCGAACGCGCAGGCGAAGCTTTCCCTCATCTGGTCGTGATTCCAGATACAGATTTTCTGGGAAGCGTTGAGGCGTATACGCAAGATCGGATGGGCGTACGCGGGCTTCAAGTACGAAACAATTTGTTCCACGCCGGTTCTCGAATTGCAAAGCGAACGATCGACTTGGGTTTTTGTTTGGCGTTGTTGCCGGTAGTGCTTCCCTTGATGGCGGTGATCACGGTTCTGATCGCAGTGGAATCAGGGTTCCCCGTGTTCTATTCCCAGAAGAGGTTAGGACAGGACGGCCGCACTTTTCATATCTGGAAGTTCCGAACCATGGTGCGGAACGCCGCAGAAGTTCTGGAACGCTCGCTGGCAAGCAGCCCCGAACTGCAAAAAGAGTGGGCCGAAAACCAAAAACTTCGAAACGATCCGCGCATCACTCGAATTGGGAAGGCGCTCAGAAAGGCCAGCTTGGATGAGTTACCCCAGCTCTGGAACATACTCAGGGGCGAGATGAGTCTGGTTGGCCCGCGCCCCATCGTGCACGACGAAATAGCCAAATACAAAGCAGCCTACACCCTGTACACCAAAACAATTCCCGGCCTGACTGGACTATGGCAGGTGTCCGGACGCAATCACACGACCTATGCCGAACGGATCACCTATGACTCCTACTATGTCCGCAACTGGTCCTTTTGGATGGATATTTATTTGCTTGCCAGGACAGCGACTGTTGTGTTCACCGGCGATGGCGCTTATTAGGCAAATGACAAGCTTTCCGAGAAGAGGTGAATTCATGCAAGCTCGTATCTTATTAGCGTTTTGCATTCTCAGCCTGGCGGCTCTTAGGGCGGCCGCACAGTCCGAGCCCAACCAGCCTGCGCCGCCAAGCGACTCTACCCAAAGTTCGCAGGCATGGACGACCAACCTCGGCGATGAATCGGTCGGCACAGGAGACCTCGTTTACATCACCGTTACCGGCTCTCCCGAATTCACTCGTAGCTATCGGGTTTCGAAGGATGGCGACATATCGATACCGCTTGTCTCTAAGCCCATATCCGTTATCGGACTGGCGCCTGCCGCCATCGCGACTGCGGTTTCCGATGCGTTGATCCGCGACCGCATTCTGGTGGCTCCGATCGTGTCGGCGGCGGTGCTCCAATATACGAGTCGCCAAGTGACAGTGGCCGGAGCTGTGAACTCTCCGGTCATCATCGAGGCAACTGGCAATCTCAAGTTGCTCGATGCCATCGCGCGAGCTCACGGAGTTGCTCCCGACGCTGGAGGTGAGGTCATAGTCTCGAGTCTCGACAAAACCACAGGGAACAGAAAGTCGACTTCGATCCCGATCAAGGACTTGCTCTCCGGTGAGGACCAAAAACTGAATATTCCTCTGCACGGTGGCGAAGAAGTCCGCATTCCCGAGGCTGCCAAACTGTTTGTTAGCGGCAACGTAAAACTGCCTGGCGTCTACCGAATCAATGACGTGGAAGGCTCGTCCGTACTTAAGGCACTGGCTCTGTCGCAAGGTATTCTCCCTGATAGCACAAAGGATGCCTATGTGTATCGCATGGCCGCAGGCACCAACCAGCGCCAGGAAATCCCTATCCCGTTGCGAGACATACTGCACAGGAAAGCTGCTGACGTTCCGCTACAGGCAAACGATATTCTGTATGTTCCCGCAAGCCGCGGGCCTCACTTAGGTTCCATTCTCAAGGGTATGACCGGCTTGGGCCAAGCGGCCCTAATGCACCCATAACTGCAAGGAGTCTTAACGGCTAGGAGGAAGTCATGATCTACACGCAATCAAAAGATGAGTTGGTCCTCGGTAAACAAGCTATGAATGAACAGAAAGCTGGCTCCGAGGTTCCCGAGAAGAATTTGGAAGGTTTCACTCAAATCATCCCTCCGGTGAAGCGATTGACGTCAGTGTCCACGGCCGAGGCGCGGCGCAAACTGCGCATGGAAGCCAGGTTGGTGATTCTTGCCGGCATCAACAGGGGCAGGGTCGTCTGGCTGGACAAAGACGAGATCTTGATCGGCCGCGAAGAGGGATGTGAGATCTGTTTAAACGACGAAGCGGTCTCCCGCAAGCAATGCGCCGTGAAGGCCGACAACGGCTCGTTCCTGATTACGGATTTCACTAGCCGAAACGGTAGTTTCGTGAATGGGCTCCGGATACGCGAGAAGGTTTTGCAACACGGAGACAAGATTCGTATTGGCGCCACCGAGCTTGTGTTTCTAGAGAATGACGAACTGCCAACTTCAACCGCCGTAGAAGACAACGTTCCAAAACTAACCGATGGCATGCGGTACCCAGGATCGAAGGAGTTGGTGCTGGAACCAAACATTGCGAACAAGGTTGCTCCCTACCTTTCCCCGAGGGCAGTTCCCGTTCAGATTCCCGTGCCGGTGGCTCCTGCACCGACGGACATGAGCCCTATCGACGGCAGTGCCTCTCTGTCGCAATTTATCAAGATCGTACGCCGGCAGCGGTGGAAATTGATGGCGTTCGTTGCGGTTGCAACCCTGGCTGTCGTTGGTGTTCAGCTCATCGTGCCAAAGGTTTACGAAGCCACAGCACTGGTCAAAGTCGAGCGCCACACCGCGGGCGGCGTGGTAGGCCAGGAGGCATCTCAGGTTTCGTCCGTCGACGATATGGACCAGGTGATCGCGACCGAAATCGAGTTGGCTCAATCGGATCCGGTCCTCCGACCAGTGGTAGAACGTTATAAGTTGCTTCCGGTGAAATCGAAGAACTCTAGGAGCGCCTCGCAGCAGAACGGCGCAGCGCCAATCCGGTTGGATGCTCTTAAAGTGACCCGTTCACCCAGTTCTTATCTAATACGCATCTCTTATCGCGCCCACGACGCGAAATTGGCCGCCGATGTGGCCAATGCCGTGGCGCAATCCTTGTCCGAACACGCCAACGATACAGGAAAAAGTTCCTATGAAAAGCTTTCCACACTCGTTGCCCAGGATATGTCGGAGTTGCGCTCGAAGATGCAAGCCTCTGCCCAGCAATTGGGCGAGTATGAAAAAGAACTGAACATGGTAGATCCTGAGCAGCGGGTCACGATCCTGAGCGCTCGCCTGGGTCAGTTGAATACGGATCTTACGGCGGCCCAGGACGAGCGGATCCGGCGCGAAGCGATCCTAGCCCAAGTTAACAATTCCAACACCCTCGCCTCCGCACAAGCGGCGCAGGCGGCGGCGCAAGATCCACTGCTGAGCGAAGCCGTTCAGCGGCTAAATGTGGCGCGTCAGCAGTTCACTTCGGTGCGTTCCTACTATGCCGAGGGCCATCCGGAATACGTGAAGGCACAGAAGCAAGTACAGGAAATGGAGGCCCAGGTTAATGAACTCAAAGCACGAGCCAAAGAGCGAGCGGCGGCGGATTACGAGCAGGCACTGGGACGAGAGAAGCGCCTGTCCAGCGTTCTCCAACAGACCAAGGAAGAATCGGACAGTCTGAAAGCCCGCACTTACCAGTATGAACAACTGAAGAGCGAAGCCGACAACGACAAGAAAATCTATGAGGATCTGGCGACGCGAACAAGGCTGGCCGGCATCAACCAGCAGTTTCAGAACGCCACAGTTATGCTCGCCGGGCAGGCCCTGACACCGCCCGACGCCGTGTTTCCTAAACTGTGGATCAACCTACCCGTGGCGGTGATTCTGTCAGGAATTCTGGGTATTCTCATTGCGGTTTTTGCCAGTGTGTTGGACAACAGCTTCGCCGATGCAGAAGAAGCGGCGAGTCAACTTCGCGTTGACGTGCTTGCCGAAATACCGCACGCCAAAGGTCTGCCAGGTATCTCCCGCGAAAAAGAGCTTGCAGAGGATTCGGCTTTTGCGGCTAAGCTGAATGCAGCCTATCGGGAAGCGATTCGGAATCTGCGTGCCGCGCTGAACGGCGTGAGCAGTTATCGGCCAATACGAAGCCTAGTGATCACGAGCGCGGTAGCAGGCGAAGGCAAGTCGACCACCGCGGCTCAGTTGGCGCTGGCCTATGCGAAGACTGGAAAGAACGTGCTGTTAGTGGATGCCAACTTCAGCCGCCCCACCCTCGATCCTCGCTTGCTGGTGTGTTCAACTCCCAGGAAATTTAAGGTCGCCAGCACCCTTGGTTTTACCGAAGTTCTCAAGGGCAAAGCATCTTGCAACGACGCAATCATCCAGCTGGAGCAGCCGGGGTTATCTCTGTTGCCAGCCGGGCGGATGTCACGAACCGCCGCCGATCTCATTAGTACGAGAGCGTCTGCGGTATTAACCAAACTTTACCAGAATTTCGATTTGATCATAGTGGATGCGCCTCCGGTTCTTGCTGCCGCGGAAGCGCAAGAATTGGCCGCAGTGGCCGACGCTGTATTACTTTTGACCAAGGCGTCCGAAACTGTCGCAAAACAGGTATCGGATGCCATTTCGGTTCTGTCTCGCGCTCGCGCCAATGTAGTTGGTCTGGTCTTAAACCAGGTCAAGTCTAATGCTGTCGCGGACGCTCACGCTTCGTACCACTTGGGATCGACCGACTCGTTAATAGTGCCTCGTTTAAACGCCTGAGGACTCACATGACCTATCTAAAGAAACTTCGTGGCTACGGTTCCGGCACCGCGGTTCTGCTGCTCATATCGCTCGCGACCGGCGGCCTCTTTAAGTTGTCGGCCTTTGCTCGAGAGGCGTTCATCGCGGCACAGTTCGGGCTTTCTTCCGTTACGGATGCCTACTTTGGACTCCAGCAGTTTCCCCTCGCGCTCGCGAGCTTCATGTTTGGAGCTTTTTCGCTGGCTTTTACTCCCGCCTACGAAAACGAACACCGGCGACATTCTGGCAGTGTCGAATGGCTGCCAGGCCTGCTGTTCTATAGCTGCGTATTGGGCGCGCTTTTGACGGTGCTGATGCTAGTCTGTGCTCCTTACCTCTTACGACTGATTCACAGCGCAGATTCGAGAGAGGTTCGAAGCACGGTTGTCCTTCTCGGTGCTTGCTACCTTCCGATCATTTGGATCGGCATATGGAAAGGGATCTGTACCGCTCGTGGACGCAACTTATGGGCGACAAGCCTGCCCGGACTCCCCTATCTGATTATGACGGTCGTGCTGGTTGGTAGTTACGCGATAGGGCGGCTCAGCAACCTCAGCTTGCCTGTGTCCATGACTGCAGGTTTTACACTCGCTGGGTTGTACTCGCTTGTTCGCATTGGGAAATCGCAATCTTTGCTGCCACGGAGCTCTGCCGTGATCGCGATTTGGAAGGTTCCGGAGTGCCGACATTTCCTCCGGCAGCTCGCAGCGTCGGCCGTGGAGAATGTCGGCTTCCTCGCGAATCAGTCCTTCTTGTTGTATTTCCTCGCCCGCCTTGGCACGGGCGTGATCTCCGCTAACAACTGCGCGATGCGAATCGGAATGCTGGGGTACAGCCTGCTTTCGATGCCCCTGACTACACTGGTACAGGCGCGTCTCTGTTCAGCTGAGGATAAAGAAAGGCCAACCGTGTTCCGCCGATGGCTAATGGTACATACTACGCTGCAGCTATTGTTCGCGGTCGCCGTTTGTGCGCTTCGATTTCCTATCCTGCGCATAGTGTACATGCATGGAAAATTTGGCGGGACTGAATTGGCTGAAGTGGGCCACATCTTGCCCGCATGGATTGGCTATTGTGTGGTGATGTCCCTCAGTGAACTGTCGGCGAGCTACCTGTTCATACGCGCGATGGGCGTTCACTACATGCGAATTCGGCTCTGCGCTTACGTTGCAGCGAATCTCCTTCGTCTCGCTCTCGTTGGCACAGCCAGCGCCGCCACCCTGATCTGGTGCTCGGTAATCATCGAAGCTTTCGTTCTAGGGCTGAATTTGCGCACCTGCTTGACTGAATCTAAATCGAGGCTGCCAGTTTCGACTGCTATGGCAGCAGCCTCGGCGTCTTGATTGGACGACTGGCACGATGCGCGGCTATGATGTTTTGACGGACCTCACCCGAGGGCGAAGGAACGAAGACGAGGTTAAGGGCGTTGCCACTTCCCGCCGGGCAACTTGTATCCCCTATAATTAAGATGAATGACCTGCCGTCTACTCATCTTCTGACCAAAGAAGCCAAGGACTTAAGTAGCAAACGTGGGCCGTCAAATAGTGTTCCGATTTCGTAGGTCAAGAGAAACAATGATGCAGCAAACACGCCGGAGTGCTTATTGCATTCTTCGTACAGCTGTATGGATCGACGCTTAACGGTTGGAATCAGGGCAACGTACGCGACCAAGATACCCAACACAGAGCCCGCCAGAATGTCACTTGGCCAGTGATAACCCATGTAAATTCTGGGGACGAAGGTAACCAACACGACATAGGCAAACGCGACGGCGCCGACTCTCCTGCTTCGAAAAAATAAACCCATTGCCAGAGCGCTGAAGAGAGCGGCATGATCGCTCGGAAAGGAACTCCAACGAATGAATTGGTCGGCGTCTACATGGTATGGCCACTGAAAGTGCAGAGCTGGATCGAAAAATGGCCGCTCTCGGTATGGGAGTAGGTCTGCTAGGCCGCGAGCCACCACCATCGCTGGAACCACCAGTATCAAAACCGTCAGAAGAGTGGCGCGCGCATCGACCTCTTCTGGCTCGGTCCCTTGCTTGCCCTGTTCAAACAAAAAATACCAGTACACCGTCACAATGGCGATACCCTTAAGAAATTCCGAGCCACTGACATGGTAGACGGCCAAGTCGAACCAAGGCCAACGCCCGACGAACTGATTCACCCAATGCATCAGCGCAAAGTCGAGATGCATACTTCTTCTCCAATGAGGTTACTAGGCCTCACTTCCCCGATTCCTAACCGGGGGAATGGCTCACCTCGACGGAGAACTATAGTCGAGGCTACACTCCTTCGCAACGAAGACAACACCCGCCCCTCTCCGCACACTGCGTTCGATGAAATTTGCAGAGCGGATTTGCCGAGGCCCCTGCGGCTTCGTCTCCCGCAGTGGATCCACCGCGTTTTTTTGGCAGTTTGCATCGCCTTGGCTCGGCCAACGGTGGGCCACCGGTCTATCGGTCTATCCGATTCGATAGTCCGCCTCTTCGTTCCGATAGGTCTTGAGCGATATACCTACAACAAGTGCGGCTCTCCCGAGAGCACCCGTTTGGGTAATGTGTTGTAAATACGCGCATTCCGCTTGTGTCGAGCCTACCGTCCGCCGTTTGGATTTTTGGCAAGGTGGAAGCTTAACAGACCGTGATCGCGAACGGAAGTCACAAATCAGTAGATGGGCAGTTGCAATGAATCCAGAAATAGGAGACTCGCGGAAATACTATCTATAGCAAACAATGCTCGACGGGCGCTGTGCTAGCCGCCGCTGCCGCCATTGTTATGATCGCGGTTTTGAACATAGCCCTCGGCGAAACCCCCAGGTCTTAACAACGGCTCAGTTCACTAAAATCACAATTAATCCGTCAGTGAATTACTCAGAAGGACGTACATGAATGAATACGCCAGGCAAACTTAAGATCTCTTTCGTTTCCGAAGTGGCTGCCTTTTTCATACCTTTTCTTTTGGGCGTCTACTGGGCTCCGGTTGGGATCGCGATCGAACTCAAAGCTACCTTGCTACGATGCGTAATTGCCGGGCTATCAACCCTACTGCTCGTATTCTGGCTGCGTGCGCCGCTCACGCGAGCGGAAACGAGGTTTGCAGCCCTCTTCGGTCTGCTTGCGCTGCTGCTCATAGTTCCGTGTCTGACGGCGAGCGACTCGGCGCGAGCGTTTAAGGACCTGCTGAAACTCGTCCTGCTTTTCGCTGTGGGTCTGGCGATGGCACGGGCACTACGGCACGGTAGAACCGCCAGAGCGTTTGGATATGGCATGCTACTTGGCAGCACCGTGACTTGTGGATTGATCCTCTCCGCCTATATCCGGCACATGGGACTAACCCTTCCAACTTATCAGGGGCTTCGCATTCTCAAGGAGGTGCTTAGTAGGGGTGAAGGGTTTCCTCTGAATCCCATCTCTTTCACGGCGATTTTCATGTATTTGATTGGTTTGTGCCTGGCACCTCCAAGGGCGCTGACGTGGTGCCTGGGAGTTTTTGTGTTCGCCGTCTCGTCATTCCTGACCGGCTCCCGCGCGCCACTCGGCATCCTGTTGTTGAGCGCGATGGTCGCGACCGCGTTGCATTGGCTCCGGGCCCCATCGTTTGTGTTGCGAGTATCGGGGTGCGTAACCTTGCTCCTGCTGACCGGTACCATCTGGGCTGCTGTCGTCACGACTGATTCACGAAAAATGGTAACCTTCTCCGAGGGACGAACCGTCCTTTGGTCGGTGGCGTGGTCCAAGTTTCTGGAAAAACCGCTCTTTGGTCACGGGTACGAATCCTGGGAAGATGACTTGCTCCCCCGTATTGCCGGAGGCGAATATTTTCACACTTCAACTTCCCTCATCAGGGGTGGCGCGTACCACAACCAATACATCACCCTGCTGGCTGAGGAAGGCCTCGTAGGCTACGTGCCTGCGATGGCAATCGTGTGGATGCTGCTGCGGTGTTGCCGCTGGCTCGCCTGGAGAACCTCGATTCCCGCAATCAACCGCTACATGATCCTGCTGGCGTGTCTCTTCATGTTGTTGCGTGCCGCCGTGGAAGTACCCGGACTGTTCGGCTTCGCCAACGATCCAGCCGACTATCTTGCCTATTGCTTCGTGGCAGTTGTAGTGAGCCGAATGTCACTGCATGAAGATAGGCGCCGACTCACTCCCCGCGGGCTTACCAGCGAACCGCAATTTTCCATGGCGGTCTCCGCCTAAGAATAGCGGCGACGTCGGATGCGGCTCTTGACAGAGATCGTTCAAGGTGTGATAGCAGGGGTGTTAATTTATGAGAAAAGGCTCCACATATTGTGAGGTCAAAATGCTTTATGCCCTATTCTTGTCGGCAGTCGCTAGTCTTGTCTTTACAGGCAACGCATTGGGTCAGCAGCCACACCCAGATAGGGCGGCACCTCCGCCGCAAGCGCAAGGGTACAAGCTAGTGTTCGCGGATGAGTTCGACAGACTTGACCTCAGTCCGGACGGTCGGGGAATGCACGAGTGGTACGAGGGGATCTGGTTTAACCACCAGCACGCATCGCGAAAAAATATTTCCGTGGCTAATTCGATTCTCTCTTTGAAATGGGAGCGAGGACAAGGGGCGCTAGACACCAGCATTACGACTTTTTCCCCTCACGCAGGAAACTATGCGGCCTGGCGCTACGGTTATTTCGAAGCGCGCATGCGGTGGGATGTAGTCAAAGGCACATGGCCTGCCTTCTGGCTGATTCCGGTGGAAGATGCAACCGGCCAGGATATTTATAATGGCACGAAGGAGTCGGGCGAAATCGACATCTTCGAAGGTCAAGGCGACCACCCGCATGTTTTCTATGGCACCATTCATGATTGGGTGAACCTCCATGATCATGCCAACCGAAACAACTTTTTTGCTCTCCCCGGTAATGTGGATTTGTCCCAATTCCACACCTACGGTCTGCTTTGGACGCCCGGAAAAGTGACTTGGTACCTGGACAACCAACCGCTGCACTCAGAGAGTACACCTTCCATATTTGATCGCCAGAACTTCTTCCTTGTTCTCACCATGCAAGAGGGAGATGATTGGAAAGCTGGGAATCTGTCTGGCGTGACCGCACCCACGATGACGCTGAACGTAGACTGGGTACGAGTGTGGCAGCCGTAGGAACCACTTTCTATAACGCGCGTTGAGGCAGAAAGTGACTTGTTGTTTCCCTGGCAGGTAGCGTACCGGATAGCTGAGGTCTACCCGATTGGATAGCAAGGATCTTGATGTGCGCCTTCGCGCTTTGCTCGCCCACGAACGTCATTGCAGCCAAGTTTCTGCACCGGTTGGAGATACGCGAGGAGAGTAGCCGGACGGCAATGGTCCCACGAGTGGCACCGCATCTGCTCTTGTATGAGTGGAAACACGAACCGTGATCAAGGTGAAGGGAGAAAATGATCGGCCATGTCTGACGTTCACTGTGGTACTACTAGTGTTCTGCAGAGCGGGTCGTCGGCTGTTGCCAGCCCCGAGCCGCGCTCGAGTGGCTCCGGATCATTTCATAGAGAAGAACGCATTTTCCTGCACACCCCCGAGCCGTTCTCATCGGCGGCGTTGTACGTTGAAGCACTGTCTCGCGCGGTTACGGCCGAAGGAACTCCGATCCACATCGTGTGTCCTAGCAATCATCAGTTCCTGGAAGAATTCAACCGTAACCCCTTAATCACGGTTCACCCCACGATTGCACGTTCCACCGATGGCGAGCAGGGTTTTTTAGGGAAAGTGGTTGTCAACGTTCGATTTCTGCTTTCCTCGTTGGCCGTTTTATTTTGTGCTATCCGACGTGGCGATCTAGTGCATTTTCAATATAGCTTGCACTTGCCTTTCGGCGCACTCTTCTTTTTGTGCGCTCGGATTCGCGGCTGCAAGATTGTGTATACCGCTCACGATCCGCTTCCTCACAAGTGGAAGATGCCGAAGAAGCTGCGCTGGGTGGAGACAGGTGCGCTGGCGTGGATGTATCGCGTCAGCAACATCATCATTGTTCATAATGAAGTGGGAAGGCGCACGATCCTGGAACAGTTCGGCGAGAATAGCGCAAAGCTTAAGGTGATCCCCCAGGGCCCCTACGAGCTTGGCGCCGACAGGCTACCGATGCCCGAATCGGAGTATCTGGAAGTGCTTCTGTTCGGCGCGCTGCGTGAGAATAAGGGCGCTCACCTCGCCATTGAGGCC
>Ga0116216_10001635_pt1 | contig 15413 bp, 15 predicted proteins | sample Sb_taG_11_FD_89696 | JGI IMG/M metagenome (GOLD analysis project Ga0116216, IMG submission 89696) | Peat soil microbial communities from Weissenstadt, Germany - Sb_50d_3_AS metaG | ecosystem: Environmental > Terrestrial > Soil > Wetlands > Peat | place: Germany: Weissenstadt | collected 2010-09-21
GGAGCGCGTCGTTCTCGAGAGGTTAGAGGCACTAGAGTTAAAGGACTAAGTATGGGAGCATCGGGTGCAGCCGCCACGGTGAGAGCCATGCAAACTGCGATACCCGCGAAAACGGAGAGCGCCCAGGAGGCGGCACCGCCACTGCGCTTCAAAATCAGCAAGGTCAATTTTTATTACGGCGCGAAGCAGGCGTTGTACGATATCAGCCTCGACGTCCCGACGAATCGCGTGACCGCGCTGATCGGGCCTTCCGGCTGCGGCAAATCCACATTTTTGCGAAATCTGAACCGCATGCAGGAAACCATCCGGCACACCCGGCTCGAGGGCGAAATCCTTCTCGACGGGCAGAATATTCTGGGGATGGATGTAGTAAAGCTGCGGCGGCGCGTGGGGATGGTGTTTCAGCGGCCCAATCCGTTTCCGAAATCGATTTTCGAGAACGTAGCCTACGGATTGCGGATCAACGGCTATAGCGGCAGCCTGTCGGAATTGGTGGAGAAAAGTTTGCGGCGCTCGGCGTTGTGGGAAGAAGTAAAGGATAAGCTGAGCCATTCGGCTTATGCGCTTTCGGGCGGGCAGCAGCAGCGGTTGTGCATCGCGCGCGCGCTGGCGGTCGATCCGGAAGTGCTGCTGCTCGATGAGCCTTGCTCGGCGCTCGATCCCGTGACTACGGCGAAGATCGAAGAGTTGATGTTCCAATTGAAAGATAGCTGCACGATGGTAATCGTAACGCACAACATGCAGCAGGCGGCGCGCTCGAGCGATTTCACGGCGTTTTTGCTCGACGGGAGATTGATCGAGCGGAGCGTGACGTCGGAACTGTTCACCACGCCAAAGGATCCGCGGACTGAAGCGTACATCACCGGACGCTTCGGATGAGACGCTGAGGGAACATGGAACGCCACTTCGTACATGATCTTGAGGAGCTGAAGCAGCGGCTGCTGTGGATGGGCAGCCTTGCCGAGCGGGCCGTGCATCAGGCCGTGCAGGCGGTGCTCGATGTCGAGGAGCATCTGGCGGAGACGGTGCTCGAGGAAGAGAACGCCATCAATGAAATGCAGATGGAGATTGACGATCGCGTGACGCGCTTGCTGGCGCAGCAGCAGCTTGTGGCTGTGGACCTGCGATTTATTCTGGCGGTTTCGCGGATCAATAACGATCTGGAGCGCATCGGCGATCAGGCGGTGAATATCGCGCAGTCGGCACTGCGGATTTTGCGCCATCCGCAAGTGAAGCCTTATGTGGATTTGCCGCGCATGAGCGAAATTGCCGAGGGCATGGTGCGCGATAGTTTGAACGCGCTGGTGCGCGGCGATGTCGATCTGGCCCGCAGCGTTCTCGCCCGCGACGATCAGGTAGATTTGCTCCGCGATCAAATGTTTCGCGAGCTGCTCACCTACATGATGGAAAATTCCGCCGTGGTGTTCCCAGCCTTCGAGTTGATTCTAGTGGCGAAAAACCTAGAGAGAATCGGCGACCACGCCACAAACATAGCCGAGGACGTAATCTACATAGTAGTAGGCCGCGATGTACGCCACCCAGCGCTCGATCGGCGCTAGCCCGCCCACGAACCTAGTGGGCTTGGTTTCCATGATTGCGCCGAATCGTCGTTGAGATACTTCAGGCATCCTTGCCGGATGCCTTCATGATGACAACACTTCGGCTTGGGCACTAGCCGAGACCAATGGATCCGGCATTGAGTTTCGATTCTTACCTCAGTGGAGTAACCTTTTCCAGCTAGGGCGGTTGTGCTTAATAGCGCGGAGATCTGTCCGAGCGGGAGGGTGTTTCATGGCTACGACTGTTTCGACTCAAGAATTGCCGCCGCCGATGGCTTTGTTCCGATTGGCTACCGGATTTTTTGTTTCGTCGGCGTTGTACGTGGCGGCCACGCTGAAGATCGCTGATTCGATGGTTGATGGGGCGAGAGGATCGGCGGAGATTGCGGCGGCTGTGGGGGCGCATGCCGGGGCGCTGCATCGCGTGATGCGGCTGCTCGTTAGCGCGGGCGTGTTCGCAGAGGACGGCGCGGGGAAATTTGTGCTCACGCCGATCGGGGCTTGCTTGCGATCGGAGGTACCGGGGTCGGTTCGCGCCGGGATTTTGCTCTTCGGCGGGCTGACGCAGACGGCCTGGAGCGAGCTTTTGTATTGCGTGGAAACAGGCAATCCGGGATTTACAAAGGCTTATGGCAAGGACTCGTTCGCGTACATGGAAGAGCACCCGGAAGTTGCGGCCATGTTCGATGCAGCGATGGCATCGTTTACCAAGCAGATTGTCGCAGCGGTGGTGGCGGCGTATGACTTCTCGGGATTCGGCGCCGTGATGGATGCGGGCGGCGGAGATGGCGAACTATTGGCGGGAATCGTGACGGCGAATCCGAAGCTGCGCGGGGTTATCTTCGATCAGGCGCACGTGATCGCGCGGGCTCGGAATAAAATCCGCGATCTGGGGCTCGCGGAGCGATGTTCGCTGGTGGCCGGCAATTTTTTCAAGGACGTGCCCGAAGGCTGCGACGCAATTCTGCTCAAGCACGTGATTCACGATTGGAACGACGAACAGGCCACAGCGATTTTGAAAAATTGCCGGCGCGCGCTGCGGCCGGGCGGCAAAGTTTTGATCGTCGAGGGCATTTATCCTGTGCGCATCGATCAATCGGAGATCTGCAAGGGCGTGACGGGGAATGACGTAAACATGCTCGTCTGCACCGGCGGGCGCGTAAGATCGGAAGCCGAATTTCGCGCGATTTATGAGGCGTCGGGATTGAAGCTGGCGCGCATCGTGCCAACGCAGTCGCGCGTCAGCATCGTGGAAGGCACGTTGGTCTAGCGCTGGCTCAACCGCGCCCCCGCAATTTCACGCCGTGTCGTTGTCCGGTCTCAGTCCGCCGCCGAGAACCGAGCTGAATAGAAATTCCGGAAGGCGTCGGTCAGGCCGTTCATGCGCAACATCGTCGCGATTTGCGCCCAGTGGCGGTTTTCGTGCATCACAATGTGCGCGATAACTTTTTCGGGAGTCGCCGTCAGGATTTTATTAAACATCTTGTGATCCTGCGGGACATCCCACTCTTCGATGGGAAACTTTTCAACACATTCCCGCAGATCCTTCCGGCTTTGCTCGCCGAACTGGAAGAGAGCTTCGATGTCGTCGTTTGGTAGGGAGGCGGTGTCGGTGAGCGGCCGGTCAGAGAGCCGATCAACATAGCGCTTGTCGGCAGAAAACACTTGCTCCACCACATCGCCCACCGTATTCATGCGGCCGTCGCCATTCGGCCCGGCGCTGGTCTTCAGAGCATCGTCGCCGCGCTGCCGGAGCTAGGCATGCTACTTCTGCAGCTCTCATTCGGTGTTCGTCTTCAGCAGGTTCGAGAGTAAGAAGGCGCATTGGGTAGCTGCGGTTTCGGGCTGAGTGCACCGATGTTTATTTCCTTCGAGCGGCTGCAATTGTACTGAAACCTCTCTTCGAGCGTGACGCGTTTTTGTTCCTGTCTCCGTTTCAGGATGGCCTCTCGTCGGCCGTAGTACACATGGCCGGAGCGACGTTCCCGATCCCTTCGTGATAGCGACGATGGTTCTAAGACTCGATGAACTCCCAGATCGACCGCTACAACCCTTCCGCCTCAAATCGTGACTACCTCAATTTTACTGCAATCGCCGCATTGCGGGTTTCTGGCCACATCTTCGAAGGACGTCTAATCGATTGAATCTTTTGTAGTAAGAGTGGTGGGCCTGGGAAGAGTCGAACTCCCGACACGCGGTTTAGGAAACCGCTGCTCTATCCAAACTGGCCATGAGTTTCACGCGACATTTCTCATGCCTTCTAGATTGAATGTCGATTTTCGCTCGTTCCGTCGCGCCCCGATTCGCTCTGTTGTCTTTAGCGATGAAGATGTCTGGCTCGGTGACAGCCCGCGCAGAGCGTAATGAGATTCTCTTCCACGTCATCCCCTAACCGGCTGCGGGGGCGGAGGTGGTGGACCTGAAGATTTTGTGCTGTGCCGCAGTCTTGGCAGCGCCACCCGTCGCGCGCGAGCACGTCGCGGGCGAGCTGGCAATACGCTTCGGGTTCAAGCCTCAGTCGCGACTGCTTCCCTCTGAATCGGTTCAAGACGGTTCCTCACGATTTCCAACAACTGCAGTCTCTGCGCGACAGGAAGAGCGCCTATAAGGCGAGCGAGCGCCAAAAACAATGTGCTCTCCGCGCCGGCCTCCAGGCTCGCTCCCGCCAAAAAGTCCGCGCAGATCATCTCCAGGCAGTAACCCCGCGACTTGTCCGTCCCGAGCATCAGTGCCGCAGTCTCGAGCGCCTGCTCGATCACTGGGAGCTGGCTCTTGTACACCTTGAAGTAGAGGATCTCCCACGGCTCCGTCTCCTGGCCCGTCAAGTGGCGGTCCACTTCGCGCTTGAACTCCTCGGTCTGCATCGAGCGCGCCTTGTGCAACCAGATTGCACTTTCGAAGCGCTGTCCCTCCCTGCGTGCGATTTTGGCGAGCTCTGTGGCCTTCGTCCATCCCACCTCTCGGAGCTCCGGTTTGGGAATGCGTGGCAGATGCTCATGAATTGCCATCAGGTAGTAAGCTTTCCGCCGGGATTCGGGAAACCGTTTCTCAAGGAATTCATCGAAGGATTTGAGATTGTCGAGCCGCCAATACTGCCCGGAGCGGACTTCACACAGGTAGCGACCGAGCTCCACAAACCGGGTATCACGCTCTCGCTCGATGGCTTTCTCCCAACCCAGGATTTCATCGATCTTGGCCAGCACAAAGAGAGCCCTGCGGCGGTTGAGCTTCGGCGCCTCGAGCGGTCTTCCATTAGTCGTCAAGGTGGTCAAGCCAATCAAGGTCGCTGGCTCCTGGCCGGCGGATCAGATTCGCGTCAATCAAAGACTGGTTGTTGAGACACAGCCCCAAATGGGGACAGCTGACGCAACCGTTCTGTGGGAAGCGGATGCCGCTGTGCGAAACGAACTGACCGGCTTCGATCTGAGATACCGTGGCTTCGACCAGCCGGCCGTATTCTCGTCGTTGCTCTTCGGAAATCGTGGCCCGGAGGTATTGAATTTCCGGTTGGTTCTTGCGTACGAACACCACGACCGCCACCTCAGGAATCCCGCTGATCCAGGAGTAGCAGATCAACTGAGGATCGAGCGCCAGTAATCCCTCGGGCTCTTCCGGATAACGGCTCGTGGTGGTCTTCCAATCGATCACGCAGGGCGTGCCATCGAGTTCTCCGAGGGCGTCAATGTAGGCCACGAATTCGTTGTTTCCAGGAAGCGAGCGGAGCATCTTGACCTGCAGGCTGTTCTTCGGCCGGGGAATCCGAACGCGATCGTCCTGAGCGAACTTCTGGAGCAGATGGACTCCCTGGTGGACCAGGCGATCCCAGGAGTCGCCTTTCTTGTATTCAAACGGCGCATCCCGATACGCACCCCATTCCTTGAAGAGCACTGCACTCGGATCCTCCTGGCAGAAGTAGGCACCGAGGGCCTTCTCAAACGAGCGGCCGAAGACCATGGCGGCGCGTGTTTCTTTTTCCTGCCAACCATCGAGATACCGGTAGCGATAGCTTCGCGGACAGCGCAGGAACTGGCTAATCTGTGTGTGGCTGTAGATCATCTTCATTCCTCCCCTGGGCTGCAGCACACGAGAGTTCTTCCCACTCGCCGGCAGGGGCAAAAGCTTCGAGGCTCTGGTAGGAGCGCCCGTTGAAAGTAGCCAGTGAGGTTCGTATGACTCCTCTAAGGTTGAGGAGCGCTTTCTCATCCACTTGATCTTGCCCAAGCAGTTCGGGGTCATAGCCAAAGTCGTGCAGAAACCAATTGAGCTTCCAGAGCGCTCGCCGGCTGCAGTACAACCGCCCGGAGAAGGAATGTGTGGCGAAGGATTCGGGCTCAAGGACCACAAAGCGGAGAATGAGGAATGGCTTCTGCGGATGCCAACGGTAGGAAGCGGCATCCACGCGCACCAGGAAGAAGCCCTCGAGACGACGATCCATCGCTTGGCGCACTGAGTGAAGGCCCGGAATATGGCGTTTCATGGCTGCACCTCCACAGATTGGGCGTAGGAGTTAAGTTTGCAGATCAAAGCATCCCGGTCGTTTTTTGCCGAAGCGGCGAGATGGGAGATGAAGGATTCGACCAGGTCGCGACTGGCTTCCTTGAGAGTTTCGGTACCGCAGAAGTCGGCGGCGTAGGCCTTCACGAGTGCGGGGTCGAGGTTGTGCTGGCGGATTAAAAGACAAAGTTGGTCGCGTAGCCGAGGATGATGACCATTGGTTGAAGGATCCGCGATGTGAAATGCACTTGAATGGCCCGAACGGAGGGACGCGGTTGGCGGGCTGGAAAGTGAACCTAGCTCTTCTACGCTGCAGAGCCCGATGCCGTATGCCTTGCGCAAAGCCCGGTTGACAGCTCGTGTTTCGGCAACGCGCATTTCGGCGCCGCGAACTAGCGCAGAAACATTGGAGCGATCGGCGTCGCCGTAACCGACGAACCCTGTAGACATCGCGGACCGATAGACGACGGCCTTAAACACCCAGCGACTAGATGCCGGATCACAGAATTCGCGCATCATCCGTACGTGGATGCCTACACAACGCTTGCGTCGAGCGAGACCCAGTAGGCCGCTGTTCGTGACATACCACTTGCCGTCGAGCAAGCGTAAATCACCTTTAGCGATTGATAGATGAAACTCCCGTGACAAACTCTTGAGCATGCGGATGTGTTCTGCGTAGAGCGTCCAAATCTTGCGAGCGAGTCGGACGTTCTGGGAAGTAAGCGCACGCCGGGTTGGCCTCGTAAGTCGTTCGGTCGTTCTTTTGTGCATAAAGTTCACCCCCGTGTTTCTAATAGAAAACAATAGTAACTACTAGAAACGCGCCTGTCAATTGTTTTCTGTTGTAAAACTTTTGTTACGGCAGCTATGATTCGACCCATGGCGAGAAAAGTATTCTTGGGGATCCGGATCGATCCCGAACTCAAGAAGGCACTCGAGCAAGTCGGAAGGATGGAGGAACGAAGTGTTTCTCAAGTCTGTGAGCTGTTGTTAAGAAATGGCGTTGAGACTTATAAGAGCCGAGGTCCAGGTTCCATTCGTTCGGCCCGCAAGCAAAAGGAAATTGAGCCAAAATAGGTGCTCGAAATTGGTCGCGGTCATTCTGCCCCGCGCGATGAGTTGGATAAACGCTGCAAACGACATTAATCTTGTTCGAGACCGCTCGGGTTCGCACGGCTCCCTCTGCTCGCAATCTCGCGGCCGAGCGTCCCGGGCACCTAGTTGAGTTGACGAGCGCCGAGAATTGCAGTAACGTGGTTCTTAGTTGAGCCTCCTGGGAGGCGGGCGGCAGGAACCCCCCGCTTGGGCCAGGCCGTCAGGTGCAATTGGCGGAAAGGCCGGCGATGTACCCCGGAGGCTTATGTTCGAAACGTTCGAACCGTTTTCCTATGACCCTCTAGAAAGTGCCATGGGGCAGGCGTTTCAGAGCGAAATGCGCTGGACGCTTGGTGAGCTTTTCCCAGATGGTCGGTCTCTCGACCTAATTTACAATACCGAATCGGATCAACTGGAACTGGTGTATTTCGAGGGCCCGAAAACAAAAATCGGCGCGACGATTGACGTGCGGGGCCACGACTACGAAGTCGCGCAAATAAACCGGACTTTCGTATGCGCGAGTGTGTGGCCGTCGCGGGTAGAAGAATCCTGTGGATCGACGGCTGTCCTTTTCGCGGCGATTCGCGACGTCTTCGCGCAGTGTGGTTTTTCTGAGGTTGTTTCGGTCGCCGCGGCGTATTCCGTTTTTTCTACCTGGTTCTCGGAACTCCTTCCAATCGCGCCCACTCTCTTGATCAGGGGGTCTCAATCAGAGGCAAGATATTTGCTCGATATTTTATCGTGTCTTGTGCGTCGTCCGCTGCGGTTCGGAGAACTCGCTCGCTCCGTTCTGGGCTGTCTGCCGTTTGCATTACGCCCTACGTTATTATTCATCCCCCAATCGGAGAGAAAGAAGGCGCGGGAGATCCTGTCGATTTCAAGTCGGCCCGGATGTTACCTTCCGCGCGGGACGAGTATCGTGAATGCGTCGTATCCCAAGGCCATCTACGTTGGTGCGGAGTTCGCCTCTGACGATTTCGGCGGCGGCGTGATCCCGGTCCACATCACGCCATTTCGTGGGCGCCTACCGAGTCTCAGCGCTTCAAGCCGACGACAGATCGCCGACGAGTTCCAGCCAAAGTTAATGGCCTATCGCGCCGGAAACCACGTCGCGGTTAGTCAATCCCAGTTCGACGCTCCGGAATTCACGTCGGAAACTCGGATATTAGCGCGCGCTCTCGGATCCTGCGTCGTCGGCTCACCCGAGGTTCAAGCCGGACTGAAGAATATACTCGGGAGCTGTGACGAAGACGCCCGAGCGGAGCACTGGTGCGATCCGCGATGTATCGCCGCTGAGGCCCTCGTATCGCTCGCTCATACGCAGCCAGACGCGAAGGTGTATGTCGGCGAAATCAGGGCAGCCATCGTGGAAATTCAAAAGAATCGTGGGGAAACCGGTGCGCTCACAGCGAGACAGATCGGCGAAATCCTGCGATCGTTGGGAATCCATTCGAAACGCGACGGACAGGGATTTTCATTTGTCCTAACCGATAAGATGCGCCGTCAAGTTCACGAGCTCGCGCGCGAACTCGAAGTCGCGCCCTTGGAGCAAGGCGAACCGCCATGCAGCCTTTGCGCTGAGCTGCTGGCTGCTCCAGTCAAAACGAAAGTCGCTATTGCGGAAAGTGAAGAGGCGAAGGGCGAATGAACGCACTTAGGGTGGCCGGACGTTCGATGTACGTCGTGTACGTTATGTACAACATTTAGATCTATCGTACCAAGGACGGATAGGGAACCATCCACGGCGACGCTCTGCGTGTCGAAGCGTCGCTGTCGGCAGGTGAGCCCCGCGGAGCTACTACCGACATTTATACTTCAGTATCGAAGACTAGACATCGTCGCGCCTGTCAGAGGCGGATCGAAACGCGCCCTCGACTCTGCCGTGAGGCTGAATCGCTCGAAACTTTAGCAAGGATGCGGTTAGGCGGGGTACTTTCGCGTGGCCGTATCCCTTACGTTGACACCCCTCTTGGCGGTCTCTAAACTGCAAGATTCGGGCTTTTCTAGGAGAATTCGCTGAGGATTCGTGGGGGCATCTGGCTGGTTTTGCTGGCTGCGGCGGCGGGATTGGCTGGCGGTTGCGCGCACGTCAGCACGCAGAAGCATTTGCCGCCGGGGCAGGTGCCGCGGTCGCTGGACGCCACGAAGGCTGAGCTGATTGAGAAGTACAACAGGCAGGCTGCGGCCATTCAATCGCTCAATGCCACCGTCACGTTGACGCCTACGGCAGGCTCGCAATACAGCGGCGTGATCGAGCAGTATCATGAGGTGAACGGATTCATCCTGGCGGCGCGGCCGGCGATGATTCGCGTGATCGGCCAGGCGCCCGTGGTGGCCAAGAACGTTTTCGATATGGTCAGCGACGGCGAGACGTTCCGGATTTTCATTCCTTCGAAGAACAAGTTCATCACCGGCCCGGCGAGATTCGAGAAAAAGGCGAAGAAGCCCATCGAGAATTTGCGGCCTCAGCATTTGGTGGATGCGCTTTTCTGGCGGGGAATCCCGACGGATGCGCCGGTGCTGTTTGAGGAAACGGAAGATGCGACAGGCCGGGCTTACGTGTTGACAGTGTTGCGGCGCGGCGATGGCGATGCGAATCTCGAAATCGAGAGCAAGATTCGCTTCGATCGCAGCGACTTGAATGTTTCGGAGATCGAGAATTTCACTGGCGATGGAATTCTCATTTCCGTGAGCCGCTATGCGGACTGGCAGGCGGCGGGCGCAGCGCAATTTCCGCGCAGCATCACGCTGGCGCGGCCGCGCGATGATTACAAGCTGGCGATTCAGGTGAAGAAATTGACGCTCAATGAAACGATTGCGCCGGAGCGATTCCGCCTCGCACAGCCGGCCGGGAGCGAATTGGTGGAAGTGGGCAAAGAGGACCAGGGAGCGCAGCCGTGATCCCGCAGATGATTTTGAACAACGTGCTGCACCGGCCGATCCGCACGATCATCACGGTGGTCGCGGTGGCGGTCGAAGTGATGCTGGTCATCATCGTCGTGGGGCTGACGAGCGGCCTCGTGGCGGAATCGGCCAAGCGCATCGAAGGCGTGGGCGCGGACATCATGGTTCAGCCGCCTTCGGCGTCGGTGTTCATGGCTTTCAGCGGCGCGCCGATGCCCATTCGCCTGGGCGACAAGCTGGCGGAAATGAAATACGTGAAGTCGGTGGCGCCGGTGCTGCTGCAATTTAATTCCACGAATGGGCTCGACATTATTTATGGCATTGATCCGGAATCGTTCCACGCGGTGTCGGGCGGATTTGTCTTCCACTCGGGCGGCGATCTGGAACAGCCGAACGATATTCTCGTAGATGATGTCTATTCGCGATCGAAGCACGTCGTGGCCGGGCAGATGCTGCACATTCTGGATCACGATTTTCACGTAGCGGGGATTGTCGAGCACGGAAAAGGCGCGCGCCTGTTCGTGCTGATGCATACGCTGCAGGATCTGGCCGGCGCTACGGACAAGGCCAGCGTCTTCTTCATCAAATGCGAGCGTCCCGACGATACCGATACGGTGATGGAGGAGCTGCGCGAGTTGTTACCGCGCTATGAGATTCGCCCTCTGAAAGATTTCATTTCGCTGATGACTTCATCGAATCTGCCGGGATTGCAAGCGTTCATCAATACGATGATCGGAATCGCCGTGGCCATCGGCTTCCTGGTGATTTTTCTTTCGATGTACACGACCATCATCGAGCGCACGCGGGAGATCGGCGTGCTGAAGTCGCTGGGGGCGTCGAAGGTGTACATCGTGCGGGTGATTTTGAGCGAATCGACGCTGCTTTGCGTGGCCGGGATTTTGCTGGGCATCGTGTTTTCATACGGCTCGCGCGCGCTATTCTTGAAATTGTTCCCGACGCTGACGATCTTGATCACCGTGGATTGGATTTTTAAGGCGGCGTTCATTGCAATTCTAGGCGGCCTGCTGGGATCGTCGTACCCCGCGTGGCTCGCCAGCCGCAGAGACCCGGTCGAAGCTCTGGCGTATGAGTGATGCGGAAGTTCCTGCCGTTTTGAGTTAATTCCCATCGCAAAAAACAAGATGCAGGGCCGCACACCGGGCGGGGCTGAAGGCCCGCCCCTACAACGGCTTGGATTGCTTCTCGTAACCTGGGCACTGTAGGACTGGTAAGCGTGGGTACTTTGCGAAATTTGGATCTGTGGCTGAGAGGCGGCAGAGAATGAATTCGGCGCCGCGGTCGCTGCGAATTTTTTGGGCGTTGTTGCAATCGGCGCATAGGCCGGCTTGCTGGCGTGCGCTGGCTTCGTCTGCGTCGGCCATTGCGGTTGGCTACGACTCGCGGCCGCGCAGGATTCTGGCGGCGCGGGCTACGCCGGATTCGCCGCTCGCGGCGCCATCGGCGCTTGCTTCCGCGTCGCCGTTTGCGCCCGCCTGTGCATCATCTGCCGGCGTGTCGCCTTCGCCGGGCGCGAGGAAGAGATTGCTCTCGAGGCCGTGCTGTTTCGTGTAGAGATCGAAGTAACGGCCGCCGAGCGCGTAGAGCGTCTGGTGATTGCCACGCTCGATGATGCGGCCCGCTTCAATCACCAGGATTTGATCGGCGCGGCGAATGGTAGAAAGGCGATGCGCGATCACGAACGTGGTGCGTCCGCGCATCAGATAGGAAAGCCCCTGCTGAATCATGGCCTCGGATTCGGAATCGAGGCTCGATGTAGCTTCATCGAGAATCAGGATGCGCGGATCGGCCAGGATGGCGCGGGCAATCGAGATGCGCTGGCGCTGCCCGCCGGAGAGCTTCACGCCTCGCTCGCCGATGATGGTGTCGTACTTCAGCTCGAAGGATTCCGCGAATTCATCCACGCGAGCAATTCGGCAAGCGGCAAGGATGTCGGATTCGCTGGCATCGGGGCGCGAGAACGAGACATTGTCGCGAATCGTGCCGTCGAAGAGAAAAGTATCCTGCAAGACGATCCCGAGCTGCGTGCGATAGGTATCAAGGCGCACGTGCGAGAGATCAATATCATCCACGGCCACGCGCCCGCTCGTCGGCGTATAGAACGCGGCGATGAGCCCGATGATCGTCGATTTCCCCGCGCCCGATGGCCCGACAAGCGCCGTGACGGTTCCCGGCTGCGACTCGAAGCTCACATCGTAAAGCACAGGCTTCCCGGGATCGTACGCAAAATTCACATTGTCGAACACGACTTCGCCACGAATCGCGCCAATCGTGATCGTCCGGTTCGGATCGACATCCTCGGGCTTCTCGCTCAAAATTTCGCTGGTGCGCTCGAGCCCGGCCATCCCTTCGGTAAGCTGCGTGCCGATGCTGACGATCTGAAACACGGGCGCAACGAGCAGCGCCAGGAACGCGACGTAAGTAAAGAACGTGCCCTGTGTCATCGTCCCCGCGGTGACGCGTTTCGCGCCCATATAAAGGATGAGCGCGCTCTCGATTCCGAGAAGCAGCGTGGACGCGAGATTCATCAGCGAAGTCGCCGTCAGCGTCTTGAGAATATTGTCGAGAAGCCGCCCAACGCCGCCGGCAAAAACTTTCTCTTCGCGCCCCTCGGCGCGATAGCCCTTCACCACTCGCACGCCGGCGAGCGATTCGGTGAGCCGCCCGGTGACTTCGGCGTTCAATTTCGAGCGCGCGCGATAAATGGGGCGGACCGTTGCGAACGCGCTGTTCAATCCGATGGCGAAAGTGACCAGGATCGAGATGGCCACGCAGGTCATCAACGGGCTGATGCGCAGCAGCACCGCGAACGCAAACAGGCCGGTCATGGCGCTGCCCACGAATTCGACGAGTCCCGTGCCGACCAAATTTCGCAGGCCTTCGACGTCACTCATGATGCGCGTGACCAGCGCGCCAGTCTTGGTGGCGTCATGGAAGGAGACCGGCAAGCGGCCGATGTGCGCCTGCACCTGCAGGCGCAATTCGGCGATCATGCGCTGCGCGGCCTTCGAGAGGAGTTGCGTGAGCGCGTAGGAAGTCCCGCCCTGCACCGCGGCGGCGCCAAGCAGCGCGAGCACAAGCGGGAGCAGAAGCGAAATCTGGTGCTTGTTGAAGATGTTGTCCACGACGAGTTTTGTGGAGGCCGGCAGCACCAGACCCGCGAGACGGTTGACCACCATCAGCAGCAGACCGAAAAGTAGAAGCCAGCGCTGCGGCCGCACATATGGCCACACTTCGGGGAAGAGCCGGATCAAAGTGCCGGGGGTAGCAGCCAATTTCGAAGCGGTGCTGCTACCGGCGCCGGGATCGGAAGAGCGCCGCGAAGAAGTGCGTTCGGAATGGAATCCAGAGCGAGCCATGGGACAAGCATCTATTGTCTAACATCTCGCAGCGAATTGCTTGGCGCGGTGCTGTGACGCGATATGGATTACAATGCTTGGATGGGCAGGGACGCCAAAGCTGCGGAGACGCTGGATCTGCTGAAGCGGGCGATTCAGGGCGGGCTTTCGCGGGCTTACTCGACCGTGCAGATTGATTCGGAGGCTTACCTGCGGCACCTGCGGCGGGCTCACGGTCTGCCGATTCTGGGTTACCGCGACATGTTCCGCCTGCCGGTGGCGGCGCTTGATCACGTGGCCGAGCAAACCATCTCCTCATCGAAAAAAGTAGCGGCGCTCGAAGGCGCGGGCGTTGGCATGGGCGGCATGCTCACAGTCCTTCCGGACATGAGCTTCCTGGCGATCATCGCCATGCGTATGCTGCAAAAGCTCAGCCTGATCTACGGATTCGAATACGCGACCGAGGAAGAGATCGTCCATCTCTGGATCGCGGCGGGGACGGCGGCGGGGCTCGATCTGGGACGCGATTTGCTCGAAAAAGAAGTTCTCGAGCGCTTTGTGCCGCGCGTGATGGAGCGGGTGGCCGCGCGCATGGGCGCCGAAGTCGCGGAGAAATGGGCGGGCCGGCTGATCCCGGTACTCAGCGGAGTCATCGGCGGAACGCTAAATTATTATTTCATCCGCGAGTGGGGCCGCCGCGCGAAAGAACACTTCCGCGAGCGGCATCTGATGCGCCGCCAACTCGAACTGGTCGAGCCTTCCTATCGCGAACTAAATTCCGGCACGCCGCTTCTGCCTTCGTAGCTCCGAAGTAGCGCCGGCGTCCCCGCCGGCATCCGGCGAAGATAATTCCAACCACGGCAAACAATCACGCGCGGACGACTGAGTCCCACTAGAGCGGATCATTGAGCGCATAGCTCCGCGCACGATTATCGCCTCTCGGAACATTCGCGCTCGCAAGATGCCGGCAGGGACGCCGGCGCTACTTCCTGCGAATAGCCTAGTCAGCGACGAAAATCGCGACTAGAATCGACTCTTCCCCTTCGGCAGAGAAGCGCTGCCGGGAGCGTGTGTTGGAATCCATACTCAAGACCGAAAATCTATGGAAGGTCTATCGCCAGGGCAAAGTCGACGTGCCAGCCCTGCGCGGCGTGAGTGTGGATGTGCCGCAGGGAGAATTCCTGGCCATCATGGGCCCATCTGGCTGCGGCAAATCGACGCTGCTGCACGTGATCGGCGGCCTCGCCAGCCCCACGCGCGGCCGCGTGCTTCTCGATGGCAATGATCTATCGGCGCTGAGCGATGCCGAGCGCACGCGCCTCCGCCGCCACAAAGTCGGTTTCGTCTTCCAGCGCTTCAATCTTCTCCCCACGCTCAGCGCACGCGACAATATCGCCCTCGCGCAACACATTCACGGCGACGGCTTCGATCCGCATCGCTTCGAAGTCGTCACCACGATGCTTGGGCTATCGGGCCGCCTGACGCACAAACCTTCCGAGCTATCAGGCGGCGAGCAGCAGCGCGTAGCCATCGCCCGCGCCATCATCAACGAGCCGAAAATCGTCCTCGCCGACGAGCCCACCGGCAATCTCGATTCGAAAAGCTCCGACAACGTGCTGGCCATGCTGCGCCAGCTCAATCAGGATCTGGGACAAACCATCGTGATGATCACGCACAATCCCGACGCGGCGGCTTTTGGCCATCGCGTGATTCACATGCGCGACGGCCTCGTGGTGGACGCCGCAGCGGCGGACTAAATGCACAAGCTGTGGAACGCTCTGCGCAGCACGCTTTTCTGGTCCTACGACCGGGGAAGCTGGCCCTACGACGTGATGGTCATCGCGATTCTGATTTTTGTGCTGCTCACGCCGCGGAAGTGGTTCAACGATCAACCGTCGGCCACCACGGCCGCCGCCGCGCAGATCGAAGCGATGATTCAACTCGTCGCGCAGGACGATACGGCGCACACGCGCACCTACCGGCTGAGCGCCACCGTTCTTCCTCC
>Ga0116216_10001636_pt1 | contig 15405 bp, 9 predicted proteins | sample Sb_taG_11_FD_89696 | JGI IMG/M metagenome (GOLD analysis project Ga0116216, IMG submission 89696) | Peat soil microbial communities from Weissenstadt, Germany - Sb_50d_3_AS metaG | ecosystem: Environmental > Terrestrial > Soil > Wetlands > Peat | place: Germany: Weissenstadt | collected 2010-09-21
GCTCATGGTGACCGGCTCCAGCTCGGACATCGCCGGTTCCACGGCTTTGAGCTTGTTGGTTTGCGCCTGCAATCTATTGGTCGGATGTTCCGCACCGTTCATCGACTCGCCCACGTCGAGGTCCACGCGCCGACTGCGCTGGCTGGCCTCGAAGACCTCGGTCGAGAATATCTCCTCGGCGGCGCGCGGCTGATCCACGGTGTCGCCGGTGCCGAGCGCCGTCGCCAATCGATCCAGATCCAAATCGACGCCATCGGCCTTGATGCCGCGCAGCTTCGAGGTCGAATCGACGTCGACCCGGTCCGCTCCGCGAATGTCGGAGAATTCGGGCGAGGACTTCAAGCGAGAAGTCGCGTTGAGATCGCCGTCCCGGGGCATCAGCACGGTGGGAGCGGATTCGGGCCCCAGCACCGCGGTCTTGATTTCGTCGTGTTGCGCATCGAGATCGGCGATGAATGACGCTTCCAGCTCACGCTCGAGCTCGGTCAAGTCCTTGTCGCGCGAATCCTTTGCCGCTTCCTCCAGCATGCGCCGCGAGCGATCGTCGAGGCCGGCCACCATGGTCGGCGCATCGGACGGATGATCGGTTTCCTCGAGCGGTCCGATACTGTTGGCCGACGGCGCCCCGGTCTGTTCCAGGTGATCCAGATCGAGCCCCAAGTCATCGATCGATACTTCGGCGGTTTGATCCGCCTTCGGGCCCGCGGGCTTCGAGGAATGCCGATCCAGGATGCCGGCGGTATTCATCTCGGCAGTCTTCAGCACCGGCGACTCCGCCGTGGGCGAATCGGCGAAATTCATCAGCTCCGTTTCGACCGTCGGCTCGTCTCGCTGCGGCATTTCCCGCGTCGGCGACTCGTCCGCGCCTCGCTCGGGCATATCCAAGGTAAAGTCCAAGTTCGATTTGGCGCCGAGCCCCGGGGACTCCCCGGTGGTCGCATTGTCCTCGTGTTCATTGGCGAGCGTGTGATCCAGGGTGCTGCGCTCGCCTTCCGGTTCGCCGAACAGATCGATATCGACGCGATTCTCGCCGCCCTCTAGGTTCAAGTCGACCAAAGCACCCGCGCCGCGTCCGCTGCCGGTGGCCGACGTGAACATGGGTTCGTCCGGGCAAATCTGCTTGCCCATGATGACGATCTTGTCCCACTCGCCGGCCGGCGCACGATCCCGCGTGCTCTCCAGCGTTTTGGCGGTCTGCAGGAACAAATCCTTGTTTCCCCAAACGAAATAGATTTCCAACAGTTTGAGGCGCAGATCCCGCCGATCGGGCTCGCGCTCGAGCGCGATACGCACCAAATCGGCGGCTTGGTCGTACAAGCCGTACGCCATGTGGAAGTCTGCCTCGGCCAAAGGATCGCCCTGGTCGAGATTGACGGCGGTCTCGCTCGACATGGTGTCGTCGGGAGACTTCAATTCAGCGGTGTCGCCCATTCGGCCCGTGTCGGCGCCGAAATCCGGCGCGGCATGCGGGCCGGACTCTTCAACCACGAATGAATCGTTGCCCTTGCGCATGGCGCCGAGCCTGCCCGCGTTTCCAGACTCGGCAACGTGGGTCTCGTCCATCATGGCGTCCAGGCCGCCAATTGAACTCGGCCCCCGCCTCTTCCACGCAGCAAAACCGAGCGCGCCGAGTATCGCGAGCAAGATCGCGGCCGGCAACCACCAGTTTCCGGACACCCAATCGAGCCACGATCCCGACGGAGGGGGCGGTGCCACATGCTTGTTCTTTTCCGGCGCGGGCGCGGCGGGAGCCGCCGCAGGAGCCGGCGCGGCCGGTTGCGCCTGGGGCGGCGCAGCCGGAGGTGCTGAGGGCTGCGCTGCAGGCGGAGCCGCGGGCTGAGCCGCAGGCGGCGCCACGGCGGTCTGCGGCATGGCAGCGGGCGGCTGCTCTACCGGCGGTTGGGTCACCGGCATGCCGAGCTTGCGCTGCAATGCACTCAGTTCAGCATTGCGGATATCGATCAGGCGCTTCGAATCCGCCAGTTGACCTTCCAAATCCTTGACCCGACCGCGAAGCGCCTGCGCTTCGGCATTCGAGGCCGTCGCCTCACCGCGGCCGGGTGCGCCGCCCGCCCCCGAGCTCGGCGTCACCAGACGCAAATGGCCGCTGGTCGGCGCCGCCGCCGCACCGCCGCTGCTTCGCCAGGCATCCATTTGCCGGCGAACTTCACTGATCGCCTCTTTTTGATTGAGGGTGGCGATGTCATCGGCTCCGGGAACGCGCAGCACGGAGCCGCTGCGCAATATATTGATGTTGCCGCCGAACGCCTCGGGGTTCGAACGGTACAGAGCGATCATCGTTTGGTCCATGTTCGCCGGCGTATCGGCATGTAAGCTGCGCGCAATTTTGAAAAGCGTATCGCCCCTCACGACACGGATGGTGCCCGCACTCGAGGCCCGTGCAGCCTCCGGCAGCGGAGCTGCTGCGGACACCGTCGGTGAGGGCGCTTGAAATGCCGCGGATGCGGCGGGCGCAGGCTTTGCCGTCGGGCCAGGCTTGCGCGCAGTTGCCGGCGCGGCCGTCGCCGCCGGCGTGCCGGCAACGGCAGGCGCCGTGACCGGAGCGGTAGAATTCGGATTTTCACCGGGCGTGTAAACCGGCGGATCGAGCAGCACAGTGTACTCGCGCATCAACCGGCCGCGTGCCCAGTTCACTTCCACCAGGAAAGTCACAAACGGCTCGGGAATTGAGTCGGACGAATGCACCTGAAGCACGTCCCGACCGTCCTTGCTCTTGCTCACCTTGAAAGTCAGGGATGACAGGAAGGGCGGATGGTCGATGCCATAGCGCGCAAACGCATCGCGGCCGGCGAGTGCCGCATGCAGCGCGGCCAATTCGTCGGGTGTCGCGGAAATCAGGTCGATCTCGGCGTTCATCGGCTCGTTCAAGGCCGAGTACAAATGAATTTCACCGAGCCCCAACGCCGACGATAAGGACGGCCACAAAGAGGATACGGACAGCAGGCACGCCATCAGCATCATGCGAGGCATCGTCACTGACATTTCTACTCCCAGAAATCTGGTGGGCAAGCGGAATAAGTTCATTGTGCGTGGAGCTTGGAGCCGATTTTTCACTGACCTTCACTTGCCTTTAACATATGCGCTTAACTATATCTTACCGGGGACTATTTACCAAAATCTGGGCGACTGAAACTGCGTTATGTGCCGCACATTTCCGAACATTATCGGCAACGATCCAAAAATTTAGAGCTTGATCACGGGTCAAATCGGCTCGCAGGCGGCCCACATATACCTTATCGGGGGCGGTGGCCAATGTGGCCGGCGTCGGAAATTCGGCGGCGGTACCTCCGTCGATCATGCAGAGGCCTCTGCCGCACTGCAGCACCCGCGCGGCTTCGGGCACGGTCACCGGTCGTCCAAAGCTCGCGTGGACGGCCAGGCTGTGGCCGAAAAAGACCGGCACCCGCACCGCCGTCGCGTTGATCGCGACCTGCGGCATACCGAGAATTCGCCGCGTTTCCTGCCATAGGCGCCGCTCTTCGCGCGAGCTGCCGTCGGCTTCCAACGTGTCGACTTGTGGAATCACATTGAAGGCTATTTGCCGACCGAAGGCGCGCCCGCGCGCCTTTTTGCCGCTGAGCATGGCCACCGTTTCGCCGGCCAGCTCATCCATGGCGGCGCGTCCACTGCCCGATACCGCGTGATAGGTCACAACCTCCGCGCGTACCAGCCCCGCGAGCGCGTGTAGGGGCGCAAGCGCCGTCGCGAGCGCGACGCTGGCGCTGCCTGGCAAAGCCACCAGGCCGCGACCCGACATTCCCTTGAGCGCCTCGGCGTTGACATCGGCCGCTACCAGCGGCACGCGCTCCTGCGCGCGAAACGTCGACGAGCTGTCGATGACCCAGGCATGCGCGGCCGCCGCTTCTGCATAGCGCTCGCTCAGTGCCGCGCGACCGCAAAAGAACGCAAGATCCGCACGCGAAAAATCGAATCGAGCGACGTCGGACGCGCTCGCATCGGACGCGAGCGGCCGGCCAAGGTGGCGCTCCTCGTCGAGCGCATGCAGCTCGGCGCGAGGAAATTTCCGGACATTGAGCTCCTCGATCAGCGCCTCGCCTATCAGGCTCGACGCGCCGACCACGGCGATCCGCGGCGGCGCCGCGGCCACTGTCATGCACCGCTCCGTGTAATGACCGGCGTAATGTTCACTACATCCGCGCATTGCGCGCGAAAGCGCAGATAGTGATCCATCAGCACCAGCGCCATCATCGCTTCGGCGATCGGTGTCGCACGAAACCCGACGCACGGATCATGACGGCCGGTGACGGCAATTTGCACGGGGCGGCCATGCACGTCGATGGTCGAACCCGGCACGTTGATGCTCGAGGTGGGCTTGAGCGCGATGTTCACCACGAGGTCCTGGCCCGAAGAAATTCCGCCGAGCACGCCGCCGGCATTATTGCTCCTGAACTCGGTCGGTGTAAGCTCATCGCGATGCTCGGAACCGAGCTGCGCCACGGCCTTGAATCCGGCGCCGATCTCCACGCCCTTCACTGCGTTGATGCCCATCATGGCGCCGGCCAAATCGGCGTCGAGCCGCTCGAACACCGGCTCGCCCAGCCCGGGCGGTACCCCCACGGCGATCACCGTAACGCGCGCGCCGATCGAGTCGCCGGCTTCGCGCGTGCGCCAGATCAGATCCTCGATCTCCTTGACCCGGCCGGGATCGGGGCAGAAGAAGGGATTTTCATATGCGCTTGGCGGATCCTTGGGCTCGAGAATGAGCGGCCCGATTTGCCCCAAATAGCCGTGAATGGTCACGCCCAAGCGCTCGCGCAGGAATTTTCGCGCAATGGCGCCCGCCGCGACGCGCATCACCGTCTCGCGCGCCGAGGAGCGACCCCCGCCGCGATAGTCGCGAAACCCGTATTTTTGCTGATAGGTGTAGTCGGCGTGACCCGGACGAAATCGATCCTTGATCTTGTCGTAGTCGCGCGAGCGCTGGTCCTCATTCTCGACCAGGAGGCCGATCGGCGTGCCGGTGGTTTTGCCTTCGAAAACGCCCGACAAAATGCGCACCGTGTCGGGTTCGCGCCGTTGGCTGGTGTACTGCGAGGTGCCTGGGCGGCGCCGCTCCACATCCGCCTGCAAATCCGCCTCGCTCAAGGCGAGACCCGGCGGACAGCCGTCGACCACACAGCCGAGCGCCGGGCCGTGACTTTCGCCGAAGCTCGTGACCGTGAAAAGCCGGCCGAATGTATTTCCCGCCACGCGTAATTCTCCCTAGAGTTGCGTCACCCGCAGTAAATCAGCCGCCCGCAACACGAAAACGCCGCCGCCGCCCATGGCGATATCGGGCCATATGAACGGCAATCGCGGAAACGCCCGCAACAGTGCTTCCTCGGTATTGCCGACCTCCACCACTAAAATACCGTCGTCGACCAGATGCTGTCTCGCCCCGGCAAGGATCGCCCTCACGGAATCGAGGCCATCGACTCCCGAAGCCAAGCCCAATGCAGGTTCATGGCGGTATTCGCGCGGCAGGTCGCGCATTTCGGCACGCCCGACGTAGGGCGGGTTGCTCACGATGATATCGTAACGGCAGCCCGCGACCGCGGCGAAATGATCCGAGCGCATAACCCTGACCCGCTTCGACAATCCCAAGCGGCGGACGTTCCGGCGACAGACCGCGAGCGCATCGGCGGAGATGTCGACGGCGTCCACGGTGGCGCGGGCAAAGGCGACGGCGCATGCCAGCGCGATGGCGCCGGAGCCGCAGCCGATATCCAATATCCGGCGTATGCCGCGCGGTTTTGCCCACGGGGCGAAGCGCTTTTGTATCAGCTCCGCGATGGGCGATCGGGGCACCAGAACCCGTTCGTCCACGTACAGTTCGAGGCCCGCGAACAAGGCCCGGCGCGTCAGATAGGCGAGCGGCGTGCGCCGCGTGATCCGCTCATGCAACAGCGCATCGATCCGCGCCGTGCGGCGCGCGGTAAGCGGCTTTCCGTACGCGGCGGGACCGGCCGTGTGCGCAAGACCTGCCGCGAAAAACACCAATTCAGCTGCCTCGTCGCGCGCATTGTCGGTACCGTGGCCGAAGTGCACGCCGGCGCGGCGCAGCGCACGGGCGCAACGATCGATGGCGGCGCCGACGGTTTCTGGCGCCGTATGGGATAATCGACGCATGGCATCTCGATCGAAAGTCTTGATTCTCGCTTCCGTCTGTTTGGCCGGCATCTTGGGTGTGGGCGCCGCACTCGTTTGGCGCCACCCAGCGGCGCCGCCCACGTTGGCGACCGGAACCTATATTTCGCCGCGGCGCGCACTGGCCGATTTTAGCCTGATCGACCACCGGGGCCAGGCATTTGGGCCCAACAATCTGCGGGATCATTGGTCCATGCTGTTCTTCGGCTATGCGAACTGCCCGGAATTCTGTCCGGCGACGCTCACCACCCTGGCGCTCATGAAGAAGCGCCTGCGCGCGAGCGGCGCTGCGGTACTGCCGCAGGTGATATTCATATCGGTGGACGCGCAACGCGACACCCCGCAGCTACTCGCCAAGTACGTGCCGTATTTCGATCCTGAATTCATCGGCGTCACCGCCGCCTACCAACCTTCCTTCGAGGCTTTGGCGCGCGATTTCGGCGTTTCCGTGATCATCGAGCCGAAGCAGGCGGACGGCAGCTATATGGTCGATCATTCCAGCACGATCATGGTGTTGGATCCGAGCGGCAAGCTGGCCGCGATCCTGACCGGCCCATTCACGGCGGAGTCCCTGCAAGCCGATTTTCAGCGCATCGTGGCCGGCCCGGCATGAGCGGATCGCCGCCCGCCGACCCGGCTTGCGCGGCGGCGGCAAGCGACCACGAGCGCGGCACCATACGCGGCCGGCTGTTCGTCTTGCTGCAACTTGCCTTGCCGCAACATCGTCTGTCCAGGTTGGTATACGCCGCAACCCGGGTACGGACGCCGTGGTTCAAGAATTTGCTCATTCGCGTGTTTCTCAAGCGGTTCGACGTGGACATGACCGAAGCGGTCGAAATCGATCCGCATCGCTATGACAGTTTCAACGATTTTTTCACACGGGCGTTGCACCCGGACGCGCGACCGATCGCGCCCGCCACGGCCGCCATCGCCAGCCCGGTAGACGGCATGGTGAGCGAGTGCGGCAATATCGACCGGGATGAACTGCTGCAAGCGAAAGGGCGGCGCTATACGCTCGCCGAACTGCTGGCCGATGAGCCGTGGGCACGGCGTTTTGAAGGCGGCTCGTTCGCCACGATCTACCTTGCCCCTTACAACTATCACCGCATTCACATGCCGATGCGCGGGCGGTTGCTCGATACGGTGTATGTGCCCGGCCGCTTGTTCAGCGTGAACGCAACCACGGCACGGCACGTTGCGCGCTTATTTGCGCGCAACGAACGGGTGCTGACGCTGTTCGAGAGTGAGTTTGGGCAATTCGCGCTGGTGCTGGTGGGCGCGCTCAATGTCGGCAGCATGGCCACCGTCTGGGCCGGCGATATCACCCCGGCCGCCCGCCGAGTCGTGACCCGCATTCCGGCCCCCACCGTGGTGCTCGACAAAGGCGCCGAGCTCGGACGCTTCAACATGGGCTCGACGGTCATCCTCTTGTTCGAAGCCAACCGGGCGCGCTGGCATCCGCTGCTGAGCGCCGGCTCCGTGGTGCAGTTCGGGCAAGCCATCGGCAGCGCCACGTGAGCGGCGAACACGGCGCGGATTGGCGACCTACGGCGACTGTGAGCGCCTTGCGGCGGCGCGCCGCCCTGTTGGCGCGCACCCGAGAATTCTTCGCCGCACGCGGTGTGCTCGAGGTCGAAACGCCCCTCTTGGGCGCGGCCGGCCCCTGCGATCCGCAGATCGAATCCTTGGTCACCCAAGTTAGCGGCATGCGCGGCCGACTTTTCCTGGCCACGTCACCGGAATTTCACATGAAGCGCCTGTTGGCTGCCGGCAGCGGCGATATATATCAGCTGTGCAAGGCGTTTCGCGACGCCGAGCACGGCCGGTGGCACAACCCAGAATTCACACTGATCGAGTGGTATCGGGCCGGATTCGACGATGCCGCAATGATGGCGGAGGTCGAGCACCTCGTCGCCCGGTTAATGGCACCGGAGCGCGAACTGCCGCCGGCGGAGCACCTCACGTACGGCGAAGCAATGCGCCGGCATGCCGGAATCGATGCCGACACCGCCAGCGAGCGCGATCTCGTGGATGCGGCCACGGAGCGCGGCATCGTCTGCAAGGCGGGACCCGAGCGCGACGCCATGCTCGATCTCTTGATGGGCTTCGTGGTCGGGCCTCGCCTGGGGCGCGACCGCCCGTGTTTCGTGCGCGACTATCCGGCCTCGCAAGCCTCGCTCGCACGCTTAAAACCGGGGCTACCACCGGTGGCGGCGCGATTCGAGCTCTATTTGGACGGCATCGAACTCGCTAACGGCTTCCATGAGTTGGCCAATGCCAGCGAGCAGCGCGACCGATTCGCGCGAGATCTTGCAATTCGCGGGCAGAGAGGCCAAGCGCAGCCACCGGTGGATGAGCGCTTGCTGGCGGCGCTCTCGGCCGGGTTACCCGACTGCTCGGGGGTCGCGTTGGGCTTCGACCGATTGGTCGCAATCGCCCTGAACGCGGCGAGCCTGTCGCAGGCCATGGCGTTTTCGATCGATAACGCCTAGCCATCCCACGAGGCCGATTGGTCCCCGCCCAGCCGGTTGGTGCCCGCGCCGCTAGCCTTTGCCGCGCGATAAGTACTCGCCGGTTCGGGTATCGATGCGCAGGACTTCCCCCTCGTTGATGAATAGCGGCACCCGCACCATGGCCCCTGTTTCCAGTTTGGCGGGTTTGGATCCGCCCGTGGCGGTGTCGCCGCGCACGCCTGGATCGGTTTCGATCACCTTGAGCTCCATGTGCGCCGGCGGCGTCACTTGCAGCGGCACGCCGTTCCACAGCGTGATGATGCAAATCGTTCCGTCTTTCAGCCATTGCGCGCTGTCGCCGACCGCCTGCCTCGAGGCCGTGAGCTGTTCGAAAGTGTCGGGAACCATGAAATGAAAAAAATCGCCGTCGCTGTACAGATACTGCATCTCGGTGTCCACGACGTCGGCGGCCTCGACGGTATCGCCCGACTTCCAAGTGCGTTCAATGGTTCGACCGGTTTTCAAGTTACGCACCCGGACACGGTTGAAAGCTTGACCCTTGCCTGGCTTGACCATCTCGTTCTCGACGATCGTATAGGGATCGCCGTCGATCAGGATTTTCAGTCCGGATTTGAACTCGTTCGTGCTGTAGTTCGCCATCGCAGGCCTCGGTTTGAAGGGCGCGTATGATAGCCGCAACGACCCGTCGAAGCCAATTCCCGCGAGAATCCTCACCGACGCAAGACGCGGGTCCCACAATCGCCAAAAACCTGGTGTTACACTTTGCACCCGTTTTGCGAGGAATTCGACCAGTGGCTCAGCAGGGCGCCGTTCCAATGATCGTCATGTCGCGGTCTCAAGACCACGTCGAGGCTATCAACAGCACGTTGCGCAAAGCGGGCCATCCGGTGCACTGCACCTGGCTGCCGGACGCCCGCGATCTCGGGGACGCCCTCACGCAGCTCAATCCCGAGATGCTCATCGCATTCATCGAGGAACTCGGCGTCGAACTGGCGACGATCATGAAGGTGAGGCAGCAGACCGTTCCGGAGATGCCGGTGCTGATCGTGCGGGAGACTGTCGACGAGGCCGCGATCGCGGAGGCCATGCGCCTGGGCGCGCAAGATGTGGTCACCCTCGCCAACCGCAGCCGCCTGCAGTCGGTCGCCGCGCGGGAGCTGCGAGCTTATCGGCTGGAACGGGCCCTATCCAATACGCTGTCGTCGGCGCGCGAATATCGGGAGCAGCTGCAGAATTTTCTCGAGGGTTCGGCCGACGCAATCACCCATGTGCAGGAAGGCATCATCGTGGACGCCAACCGTGCCTGGCTGGAGCTGTTCGGCTACTCAGGCGATGACGCCCTGAAGGGCATGCCCCTGATGGATTTGTTCGAACAGGAGACGCATCCCGCGCTCAAAGGCGCGCTGGTTGCCTGCCTGCAAGGCAAGTGGACGGACCACGGACTGAACGTGCGAGCCCTGCTTTCGGATGGCTCCACCCTGCCGCTGGTACTGACACTGACCAGGGCCGACTACGAGGGTGAGCCGGCTACGCGCATCAGCATTCCGGCACGCAACAAAAAGGATCACGATCTCGAGGTACAGCTCGCCGAAGCCGTCAAGAACGATGCCTCGACACGCTTTCTCCAGCAGCGCTACCTGATCGACGCGATCCGCGAGCGTTGTGCCCATCCGATGAAGGGCGGCGTTCGGCAATTCGCGTACATCAAGCCCGACCGCTTCCTCGAGATCCAAAATATGATCGGAGTCCTTGCGAGCGAGGATTTCATGGCGCAGCTCGCGGAGCTGCTGCGCTCGCAGCTGACGGCGACCGATCTGTGCGGCAGATTCGGGGGCAACGGGATCCTGGTGATGCTCGAGCGCGGTACTGCGCGGGACGTGGAGACCTGGGCGGATAACATCGTCAAGCGCGTCAACGACCATAACTTCGTGTTCGAGGTCAAGAACCTTACCGCGACCGTGACCGTCGGCCTGGGGCTATTGCCTCCCGGCAACCCCGACGTCGATGCCGCCATCGGCGATGCGATCAGTGCCGCACGCCGCGGACGCGAACTCGGCGGCAATCAAATGTACGCGGTCGACAAGGCCGACACCGACACGCGCGTACAGGCCTACGACAAGATTTGGGTCAAACACATCAAGAGCGCCTTGATGGAGAATCGGTTCCGGCTGGTGCAGCAGCCGATCGCGAGCCTGCTCGGCGAGGACAAGGGCATGTTCGACGTGCTGGTGCGAATGCTGGACGAACAGGGGAACGAGGTGCTTCCTACGGAGTTCATCGCCGCGGCGGAGCGCAACGATTTGATGAAGAACATCGACCGCTGGGTGATCGGCGCCTCGATGTCGTTTGCCGCCAACCGCAAGGCCTCGTGCATTTTCGTGCGCGTATCGAAGGATACGATACTGGACAAGAGCCTGATCGGCTGGCTCGCCACCCAATTGAAATCGCTCAAGATCGAATCGAAGCGCCTGTGCATTCAGGTGACCGAGGAAGTCGCGATGCAGTACGTCCGGCAAACCAACGAACTGGCCGACAGTTTGCGCAAACTCGGCTTTCGCTTCGCGCTGGAGCATTTCGGCACCGGCCGTGATCCGCTGAAATTGCTCACCGGCGTCGGCATGAACTTCATCAAGATCGACGGTTCCCTGATGCAGGGGCTCGCGACCAACCAGCTGCAGCAGCAGCGCGTCAAGGGGCTGGTCGAAGCCGCCAAGCGCAAGGGGGTGGAGACCATTGCCGAACGAGTGGAAGACGCGAATACCATGGCCGTGCTCTGGCAGCTCGGCATCGAATTCATCCAGGGATATTTCGTGAATGCACCCGAGGATGTCACCATGTCGTCGGGCGACCGATAAGCGCCGGATCGGGATTCCCGATCCGGCGTGTTATGGCGGGGCGACCTCCAGCCGATCAACCTGTTTGTAGGCCCTAGAGAATCTCTGCCGGCGCTGACCCTTTTTGTCCTGGAACTGCTTCAGGTCCTCGAATTTGAGCTTCATCGGCGCGCTGTTGCCGCTGTATACAGTGAGGATCTCGCCCGGCGCGACCACCGCCATTGCCGCCAGGTACTCGCTGCGATCAGCGGACTTCTTGCCTGGGATCCCGTAAAGATTCTGGCCTTTGCCGGCGCTCATTTCCGCGATCTGCGCCGCTGGCAACGCCAGCACCTCGCCGTCGTTGTTAACGAACACGGCGATCGCCTCCGGATTCGTGATCGGCTGCGCCGGTAGAACGAGCGAGCGCTCCGGTACCTTGAGAACGGATTTGCCCTTCTTGTTGCGTGAGTACAGATCGCGCAATCTCGCCGAAAACCCGTAGCCCGCATCGCTCGCCAGCAACCACAGATCGTCCGGTTCACCGATGAGAACCGCGGCAAAGGTGGCGCCGTCGGGAGGATCCACCGTGCCGGACAGCGGTTCGCCGTAACCGCGCGCGGCCGGCAATTGATGCGCATCGAGGCTATAGGCCCTCCCGGTGGAGTCGATGAACACCGCCTGCTGCAAGTTGCGCCCCTTGGCCGCCGCTTGGAATTCATCGCCGCTCTTGTAGGCGAGGGCCCGCGCATCGATGTCGTGTCCCTTTGCCGCACGCACCCATCCCAACCGCGACAGCACCACCGTGGTCGGCTCGCTGGTCAGGAGCTCCGTTTCCGAGATCGCCTGCGCGGCTTCCCGCTCCACTAGTTTGGTGCGTCGCGCATCGCCGTAATCTTCCGCATCTTGCAGCAGCTCCTCGCGCACCAGCTTGGTGAGGCGCGCCTTGCTCTTCAAGATCTTGTCGATTTCATCGCGCTCCTCGGCGAGCTTTTTCTGCTCCTCGCGGATCTTCATTTCTTCCAAGCGCGCCAAGTGCCGCAGCTTGGTTTCCAGGATGGCCTCGGCCTGCTCGTCGGACAGCTTGAAGCGCTTGATGAGCACCGGCTTCGGCTCGTCCTCTTTGCGCACGATGCGGATCACTTCATCGAGGTTCAAATAGGCGATCAGCAACCCGTCCAAGATGTGCAGGCGCGCGCTCACCTTTTCGTGCCGGTACTTCAACCGCCGCGTCACCGTGGACTTGCGGAATTCGAGCCACTCCAGCAGCAGCTGCTTCAACCCCATGACGCGCGGGCGGCCGTCGAGCGCGATGACGTTCAAATTCACGCGATAGTTGCGTTCGAGATCGGTGCTAGCGAACAAATGATCCATGAGCGCGCGAATATCGACCCGATTGGACTTGGGAACGATGACGAGGCGCGTCGGATTCTCGTGGTCCGATTCGTCCCGCGTGAAATCGACCATCGGCAGCTTTTTTTGCTGCTTAAGGGCCTCGATCTGCTCGAGCACCTTGCTTCCGGACACTTGAAAGGGCAGCGCGTCGATAACGATCTCGCCGTCCTCGATTTCGTAGGTGGCGCGCGCCTTGAAGCCGCCGCTGCCCGTGTCGTACATCTGCATGAGATCTGCGCGCGGCGAGACGATCTCGGCGCCCGTAGGCAGATCCGGGCCCTTGATGTGCGCCATGAGCTTGCGGGTGGTGAGATCCGCATCATCGAGCAGCGCCACGCACGCATTCACCACTTCGCGCAGATTGTGAGGCGGGATGTCGGTGGCCATGCCGACCGCTATCCCTGCGCCGCCGTTCAACAGAAGATTCGGCACGCGCGCCGGCAAGATCGTGGGCTCGTCCAGTGACCCGTCGAAATTCGGAACCCAATCGACGGTGCTCGAGCCCAATTCGTCGAGCAGCAGGTCCGCATACCGGGTCAACCGCGATTCGGTGTAGCGCATCGCCGCGAATGACTTCGGATCGTCGGTCGAACCCCAGTTGCCCTGGCCATCGACGATGGGATAACGGTACGAGAAGTCTTGAGCCATGTGCACCATGGCCTCGTAGCACGCCGAATCGCCGTGCGGATGGAACTTACCGATCACATCGCCGACGGTGCGTGCGGACTTCTTGTGCTTGGAGCCGGCTGCGAGCCCGAGCTCGCTCATGGCATAGGTGATGCGCCGCTGCACGGGCTTCAGGCCGTCACCCAACGCGGGCAGTGCGCGGTCCAAAATCACGTACATGGAATAGTCGAGGTAGGCGCGCTCGGCGAATGTCTTGAGCGGCTCGCGCTCGATGCCTTCGAAATTGAGTTCCTGATCTTTCATGCTAGACGCGCGCCAGATTGCCCTTGCTCTCGAGCCACTCGCGGCGGTCGCCGGCCCGCTTCTTCGCGAGCAGCATGTCGAGCAATTGATCCGGGTTGTCCTTGGCGTCGATGGTCAGCTGCACCAGCCTTCGCGTCTGCGGCGCCATCGTGGTCTCGCGCAATTGAGTCGCGCTCATTTCGCCGAGGCCCTTGAATCGCGTCACCACGACCTTGGTGCGGGAGTTTGCCTCGGCAATGCGCTTCAACGCGCGTTCTCGCTCCGCTTCGTCGAGGGCATAGATCACCTCCTTGCCGGCATCGATGCGAAACAGCGGCGGCATGCACACATACACGTGGCCCGCCGCCACCAAGGGACGGTAGTGGCGCAGGAACAATGCGCACAGCAAAGTCGCGATGTGCTGCCCGTCGCTGTCGGCATCCGCCAGGATGCAGATCTTATGATACCGCAGACCCGATAAATCGGTTGCCGAAGGGTCAACCCCGATGGCAATGCTGATATTGTGCACCTCCTGGGATTGCAGCACCTCGCGGGTGTCGGATTCCCAGGTGTTCAAAATCTTGCCGCGCAGGGGCATGATGGCCTGAGTGACGCGGTCGCGCGCCTGCTTGGCGGAGCCGCCGGCCGAATCGCCCTCGACCAGGAACAACTCCCCGCGCTCGGGGTCCTGATTTACGCAGTCGGCGAGCTTGCCCGGCAGCGCCGCGCCCGAGCCTGTGCGTTTGCGCTCGATCTTCTGGCTGTCCCTGACCCGCTGCTGGGCCTTCGCGATCGCCAGCATGGCGATTTTTTCGCCCTGGTCCGGATGCTGGTTGAGCCACAGTGCGAACGCGTCCTTGATCACGCCCTGGACGATGCCGGCCGACTCGCGCGAGGAAAGCTTTTCCTTGGTCTGGCCGGCGAACTGAGGCTCGCGCATCCTCATCGACAGCACGAAACTCACTCCATCCCACACGTCTTCGGGCGCCAGTTTCAAGCCGCGCGGCACTAGGTTTCGAAACTCGCAAAATTCGCGCACCGCGTCCGCGGTGCCGACTCGCAAGCCGTTGACATGCGTGCCGCCCTCGGTCGTCGGGATGAGATTCACGTAGCTTTCGGCGATGCGCTGCTCGGATTCCAGCACCCAGGCGAATGCCCAGTCGAGGGAGCCGCCCTCGATCTCGCGTTTGCCGTAGAACGTCTCGGCGGGCAACCACTCACCCTTGCCGAGCTCCTCGGCCAAGTATTCATGCAGGCCGCCGGTATAGAACCAGCGGTCGCTTTCGCCGGTGATCTCATTCGTGAGCGAGACGTGCAAATTGGGACACAGGACGGCCTTGGCGCGCAGAACCTGCTTCAGGCTCGGAACCGCGAACTTATCGGTGTCGAAGTATTTTGGATCGGGCCAGAACTTGATGGTCGTGCCGGTTTTCGATTTCGGCACCTCGCCAACGACCTCGAGCTTGGAGGTAGGTCTGCCGCCCGCGAAGCTCAGGTTGTATTCCTTGCCGCCGCGGCGCACCCAGCACTCCAGGTGCTTCGACAGCGCGTTGACCACCGAAACGCCCACGCCGTGCAGTCCGCCGGAATGCTGGTAGGTCTTGTCGTTGAATTTTCCACCCGCATGCAGTCGGGTCAGAATCAGC
>Ga0116216_10001639_pt1 | contig 15380 bp, 15 predicted proteins | sample Sb_taG_11_FD_89696 | JGI IMG/M metagenome (GOLD analysis project Ga0116216, IMG submission 89696) | Peat soil microbial communities from Weissenstadt, Germany - Sb_50d_3_AS metaG | ecosystem: Environmental > Terrestrial > Soil > Wetlands > Peat | place: Germany: Weissenstadt | collected 2010-09-21
CCTTCGGGCAGGCCCGTCACGATCGCGCTGGCGGGTTCGATGCCCTCGGCCACTCCTTCGAAGCGCACCCGGCTTATGCCCGCAGGCAAGCGAACGGTGCGGGTTTCGCTGATCAGCGCAAAGCCGCCGAGCCGATCGAGGTTGATCGATCCGGAACCGCGATAGGGTGAACGATAGACGGTGACGGAAAGGTCGGTGGGAGCGTCCGCCGATACTTCGGCCCCGCCGGCCGACGCCGCCGCAATCCCGCCTGCGAGGAGCAGCCACATCGAGCACCGCGGACACACGGCTGCTTAAGCCTAATAGCGCGTGTCGAAGGTGGCGCTGAGATCGGCCCTGCCGTTGGCGGGAACCGTCACCGCCCACTCGGCGACCTCGGCGCTGCGCCGAGTGCTCTTCTGACTCTCGGCGGTGATCCGGGCATCACACAACAGGCCCTCTTGAAGCAATCTGACCGTGACGGCCTTCGGCAGCGCATTGCTCAATTCATAACGCATGTCGGTCTGCCAATCGAACGGTCCCAAGCGCGTGCGCCTGTCGACCACGGCACGCACCTTGACATCGAACGCATCCCCGGTGGCGAGCGACAGGGTCGAGCCCATCGGCGTGTGCTCGATGCGGCTCTCGCCGATGAACTGCGGGTTGCCGCGCTTGTCGCGCATGTAAAAGCGCAGCACCCCCGCGGGCAGCTGGTCTCCCAAACCGGCGTGCGCGCTGGTTGAAAAGGCGTAGATGGTTTTGGCGCTTTGCGGCGCATCGGCACTGCCCAGCCAGTGATTGCGAAATTCATAGCCGTGCTCGGCGGGCACCCCGCGCACGTCGAGGAAGCTCACCTGCTTGGTCTGTAGATTGGCGATGGTGGTGCGCTCGGCGAGCGGATAAAGATAATAATCGCCCAAGCGCTCGCGACTGCCGCTTTCCGTGCCGGCCTGCTGCACGGTGGGCCGCGGGGGCGGCGAGTACCTCATGTTGGTCGGCCTCGCGGTCCCATCGACCTGGGCGGGCGAGCCCGCCACCAGCAGCGTTTGCGCATTTTCATACGTGCTGCCGCTCGAGTTGGTCAGCGTCACCCAACCCTGTACGTCGATCTTGTTCTCGCTCTCGTCGTACAGCGCCACATAGTCGGCCCGCCAACTTAAGCCCGGGGTGAGGTAACTCAAGGTGGCCGGCCGTATTCCCGCATGACCGCCCGTGATCGTCACCGATAGGGTCGGGCGGGCGCGCAGATTATCCGGCACTTTATCGAAAATCACGCGCACCGGCAGGCCATCATCGCGCAACACCTCGATTCGCTGGCCGATCTTCAGGACCACTCCGCCGTTCGTGGCGAGCACCTGCGCCTGCTCGCGCGTCTCCGCGCCGGTCGCCGGATTGACACGCACGATGGTGATCTCTCGACCCACGGCCTTTTCCATCAGCTTGGCGGGCGTCAGCAGATCGAAATCGAAGTTCTGCTCGACGATACCGATGTCCGCGGCGCTCAGCGACACAGTCTCCGGGCGAATTTGCGCCGACACATCCTGGAATTCAATGCGCTGCCGGCCGCCTTTGACGTCGATGTCCCGATGGTCGGTTATCAGCGCGAGATCGTCGGCATAAATGGTCACCGACAAAGTCCGATCGGCGGCGCAAACGCTCGAACCCGCCACGAGCCACATCGGCCACAGGAGCCAGCCAATCGCGAGGAGATGAGCGCGCATGAGCCGACTCCAGTTGCAATGAATTAACGCATCGACACCCGGACGCGGTCGATCGCGCCCTCTTCCATCCAGCTCTTCACGCGCTTGGCATCGGCGACGCGCGTGTACTTGCCCAGTGAATCGAGCAACACGATCACCACGTCGCGGCCTTCAATTACGGCTTCCATGACCAGGCACCTGCCGGCCTCGGCGATATACCCGGTCTTCTGGACAATGATGTTCCAGGTGGGATTGGCCACCAGGTTATCGGTATTGCGAAACTCCACCAGATGCCTGCGGACACGCACCTTGTAGCGCCTGTCGGTGGAGTACTCCCGGATGGTCGGATTCTGCGAAGCGGCGATGACCAGCTTCGACAGGTCCTCGGGGCTCGCGACGTTCTCACTGGACAAGCCGGTCGGATCGACGAAGTGCGCGGTCGTCATCCCGAGCGCGGCGGCCTTCGCGTTCATGGCACTCACCATAGCCGGCATGCCGCCCGGATAATGGTTCCCGAGCGCGTGGGCGGCGCGATTTTCGGATGACATCAGCGCCAGGTGCATCAGATCGCCGCGCGTCAACACCGTGCCTATGGTCAGGCGCGAATATCCGCCCTTCGGCAGATCCTGTTCCGCCTGCGTGATCTCGAGCGGTTCATCCAGCGGCTGTTTCGCGTCCAGCACCACCAAGGCGGTCATCAGCTTCGTGATCGACGCGATGGGCGCTGCCACGTCCGAATTACGCGAATACAGAACGGACGAATCGCTGGGGTCGAAGATGAGCACCGAAGTCGATTTGAGCTTCGGAACGGGCATAGGCTTCGCGGTCGCATTTACGGCGCATACCGTCAGGAGTATTCCGGCTAACGCCGCCGGCGCATAGCGCGCTTGATCGATGAATCTCATGAATCTCCTAAGGTATTACTTCAAGTTATGCAAGGTAAGCATATGTTAATCCAGCGCCGACGTGATCCAGTGCTAACTTTGCCACCATTCCGGCCAAAGTCCAACCTGCGGCTTGAGCCGCGCCCCGCCAGGGTCCACCGGCACCGGCCAAGGCCCAACACCGTACCTCAAGCGTTGGCCTCGGCACCGGGAGCGCGGCGCAATTCTTTGTCGCGATACATATTGCGATCGGCAATGGAGAGCAATTCGCGCGTGTCGCGCCCGTCCTGCGGGTAATTCACGACGCCGACGCCGACGCTGCAGCGGATCATCTGCGAGCGAAGGTCGAGGGTCGTTTTGTATACGTTGTGGCGGACGCGCTTGACCACCGCCTCCGCAACCTCGGGCGAAGCCCCGGGTAGCAATACCGCAAACTCGTCTCCACCGAAGCGAGCGGCGGTGTCGGTGCCGCGAATGCTTCGTTGCAGGCATTGAGCGACCAGGATAATGGCGCTGTTGCCGGCCTCGTGGCCGAAACTGTCGTTGATGTCCTTGAGCCGATCCATGTCGATCAGCAGCACGGCGTAGGTCCCGCCGTCGCGCTCGCGGGCGGCGTGTTCGTGCTGCCATACCTCGTTGAACTTGCGCAAATTCAACAGCCCGGTCAAGGAGTCGGTTTGAGCCAAGTTCTCGATGCGCTCACGCGCTTCGGTGACGTCCGCGGACAGGGTGGTCGTGAGATAGGCGACCAGCAGGAACGGCGCCAGTTGACCGACGACGCGACTGGCGTACACCAGAGAAATCACATCGAGGCCCGGGGTCGCCGCCGCCAGCATGAGGTGGCATAGCGCAATCGCCGCGACTTGAGTCAGCGTCACCAGGCGCCCCAGAGTGAGCGCGCTCAAGATGATCGGCAGTAGGTACAAATTGAGCAGCGGGCTCGAACTCTTGCCGGTAAACCACAGGACGGCCGTGATGAATATCACCATGGACCAGGATTCGATCAGCAGCCTGGTTCGTGTGCGGCCCGGAAAGAAACGCCGGGCCCGGAAAGCGACGATCGCCGCGGCAAAGCCGCCCAGCAGCCCAAGCACGGGCCACAGCTGCGTTACCGGCGAATTAGACCAAACGAGCACCAGCGCGGCCAAGACCAAACAGAGGATTTCAATCGATTGCGTACTGCGCACGATGCTATACGCTACCTTACCGCCGCCGAGACCGCCCCGCGGCCGCTGACCGTGGGTACCTTCAGCTCTTGAATGGCGCGCTTCACCTCGGAGTCACGCTCGAGCAGCGGCGCATCGGCAGGCGCCGGCGACAGCTGCTTCGGATCGCGCTCGAGCTCGATGTCGGGCGCGATGCCGCGGTGATTGATCGATACACCCGAAGGCGTGTAGTAAAGCGAAGTGGTGAGTTTGATGGCGCGGTCGCCGGACAGCGGCATCACCGTTTGCACCGAGCCCTTGCCGAAGGTGGTACGCCCCATGAGCACGGCCCGGTGATGGTCCTTGAGCGCACCGGCGACGATTTCCGCGGCCGACGCCGAACCGCCGTTGACCAACACCACGATGGGCGCGCCGTTGAGATCGTCGCCGGGGGTTGCGGTCATCTCGAAATTCGATTCCGGCGTCCGGCCCTTGGCGCTCACGATCACGCCGCTGTCGAGGAAATCGTCGGCCACGGCGACCGCCGCCTCGAGCACGCCGCCTGGATTGTTGCGCAGATCGAGCACCAGGCCTTTGAGCGGCCCGCCATTGCTCTTGCGCAAGTCGCGCAGGGCGCCCATCAATTCCTCGCCGGTCTCGTCGCTGAACTGCGAGATGCGCACATACCCGTAGCCGGCCTCCGGCAGCTCGGATTTCACGCTGCGCAACTGCACCCGTGAGCGCTTGAGGGTGAATTGCAGCGGTTCGGTACTGCCCTCGCGCATGATTCCGATTTTGACCGTGGTGCCCTCTTTGCCGCGCATGCGCTCGATGGTATCGGTCAGCGTGCTGGTATTGACGGCAACGCCGTCGATGGTCGCAATGACATCGCCCGGACGGATGCCGGCCTCCGCAGCCGGAGAACCATCCAAGGGGGTAACGACCACGACCTGGCCGTCTTCCAGCGACACCTCGATGCCCACGCCCGAGTATTGGCCCGAACTGCTGATTTTCAGCTCGTCATACTCTTCGCCGTCGAGGTACGCCGAATACGGGTCGAGCGAGGAGACCATGCCGCGGATCGCCGCCTGCAAGAGTTGGTGATCGTCAACGGGATTGACGTACTCGCGCTCCACCCGCTCCAACACCTCCGCCAGAAGCCTCGCATCTTGCCAGGGCAGATCCTTGGCGAGCGATTCGGCCTTGTCGGCCAGTACGCCGCGTGCAAGACCCAGCGACAACCCGATCGAGATGCCGAGCCCGAGCAGCAGTACGTGGCGAGTTTTCTTGATCATCAGGCGCCGCAGCATACGTGCGGCAGCGGATCACCGCCAGTCGCCGCCGCTAGATGCCGGAAGCGGCCGATCGGTTTCCTGCCGCAACGCGCAAATCCGAGGGCGCCGAAAAGCACGAATACAAGGGCAGGTCGCGGATGGCTTGATCGAGTGCCAGCGGCTTGCCGATGAAAAATCCCTGGCCGTAGTCCACTCCCAATCTCGCGGCGAGCGCGCGGATCGCATCGGTTTCCACATGTCCGGCCACGGTCTCCAGGCCGAAGGTCTTCGCCAGCTGGGCGATAGCCACCATCATCGACTGGGATTTCGCATTTTCGGTCAGATCCCGGCTCAAGCCGCCGTCGATCTTGATGCACGACACGGGGAGGGAGTTGAGGTTCGAAAGCGAGCCGATACCGCGCCCGAAATTGTCGAGCGCGAAGGAAATCCCCTGCTCGCGCAGCCGATACATGAACGGTGCGATCGTGCCGACGCGGCCGGCGGCCGCCTCCTCGGAAAACTCGAAGCTCAAGGTCCCTGGTTCGACGCGCGTGTTGCGAACCCGCTCCTCCACCAGGCTCCAGAATTCCCCATCGACCAGCGATGCCGCGGAGACGTTGAGCGAGAATCGCGCGCGATGCCGGCGCAACAAATCGCGACAGTCGGCCAGGCGCCGAGTGAATTGCTCGATCACCCAGCGGTCCAGGTCGCGAATCAGCGCTTCACAGCCCGCACCCTGAAGCTTCTCCAAACCCAGGCGCGAGCCGTCGCCGGCGCGCGCGCGCAGCAGGATCTCGAAGCGCGGATCGGCCGGCGCCGCACTCAAGGGCAGAATGGGTTGCGCCCAGAGCTCGAACGAGTCGCAGGCGAGCGCCGCGCTGACCTCTGCCGCGAGATCCAGGGACGCGGGGCGTCGGCTTAAGCTTTGCGCGTTGCCGTAGAATATTTCGACCCGGTTTCGGCCGCGCTCTTTGGCCGTCCGGCAGGCCATTTCGGCCGCAGCCATCGCGTGCTCGAGCGGGCGGTCGCGATCGCCGATCCGCGATACGCCGATGCTGAGCGAGACCAGCAAAGGCTTGTCGCCGCGCGAGGAGCTGAGCTTGATCGCAGCGCTTCGCAGCTCCTCCGCGATCCGCGCCGCGGGCTCGATGCCGCAACCCGGCACCAATACGGCAAACCGGCCGCCACCGATGCGGGAGGCCAAGGTGCCGACGGGCCCGCGCCGGCAGATCAGCCCGGCGACACTCTGGATGACCTCGTCGCCGACATGCATGCCGTGATCTTCATTGACGACATTCAGCTGATCGACGTCGACATAGAGCAATCCATGCCGGCTGGCGCAGCCTCGCTGCTCGGTCGCCGGCCACTTTGCCGTGACTTGCGCGATGAAGGCCGCCGGCGTGAGCATCCCGGTGAGCGCATCGAAGCTCGCGCCGATGATTTGCGCGCCCTTGCGGGCCAGAAGCTCCAACACTTCGGCGTCGCGAAGCTCAAAATCCGGACAGTCGGCCAGGCGGAACACCGCGAGCGCCCCGATGACTCGCCGAGTCTCGTCGCGAATCGGCGTGGAAATCGCCTTATACGGCACCTCGGCATTCGAGCCATCGAGCGACAGCTTGTTCGCCACCAGCGTGCACCCATGCAGCTGGGCGCGCGTCATCAGGTGACTGTGCATTTGCGCGAGCAGCGCACTCTGCGCCTCGAACGACTGGCCGGGACGCGTCCGGCAGATGGTCACATTGCGAGCGGGCAGAAGTATGGCGGCGACCATGCCCGACAAGCGCTCGAGCGCGATTTCGGGTACCTGCGCCAGGGCCTGCAAGCCGTCGGCGGGAGCCGCCGCAGAAATCCGCTGCAGCAAATCGAGGTCGCGGCTATTGTCCGCAAGATTGTCGTTGAGCTCGCCGATGGCGGCGCGCGCGTTCAATTCGCTCTGCAGACAGTCGAGCGCCGGCTTGATCAGCACGTACAGCGCATCGACGCTTTGTCGGGCTCCGGCATGGGCGGGTACGGCGAGGGCGACGAATCCCAAGACTTCATCGAGTCCACCCCGGATTCGGAATCCATAGCATGCGTCGCCCGCGCACTCCGTGGTCACTCCGTCGGCGTCGCTGTGTCCGCCGGCCGTGGCTAAAGAGAGGGATTGCAGGGTGGACCGCAGCAGTGCCGGCGAGCTCGGATCGCTCGACCACAGCGGCTGCGCATCGGCGCCCGAAAACACGATGTGACTGATGTTCGGACAGAGTCGCAGGAGCAACTGCGCATACGACTCCCAAGTGCCGACCGACGCTGTCATGCGCGCGAGGATGCAGGATCCGTCGCCGCCGATCTACGACGTGCTCGGCACTTCGGCGCGCCGGCATGAGACATAATTCCCTGACCTGCAAGCTTGAGCCGGCAAGCTCAGGGATTCCGTTTCAACCAGATTTTTGGATCCACCGGCTTGCGGCCGTCGCGTATCTCGAAATAAAGCTGCGGCGGGACGGCGCCGGCATCGCCCACGGCCGCGATCACGTCGCCCGGCGCCACCCAATCGCCCACCGATTTGTACAAAACCTCGGCATGGCCGTAGAGGGTCATGTAATTGCCGCTGTGCCCGATGATGAGCAGCAGCCCCAGGCCTTGCAGCCAATCGGCGTAGATCACCCGGCCAAAGTATGGCGCACGCACCTTCGCGCCGGGCGCGGTCTCGATCATCACGCCGTTCCAGCGTACAACCGCCGGTTCGCCGGCGGCTGGGAGCGCGGCGGCCACCGGCTGCGTTCCGTTGGCGCGCGACTCCTGGTAGTGGGTGGTCATTTTTCCCGGAACCGGCCACGGCAGCCGGCCGCGCAGCTGCGCGAAGCTTTGCTGAGTATCGACCGGAAAATCCTGCATTACTTGCGCGAGATCGGCGATGAGGGATTCAACCGCCTGCTCTTCGCGTTTTAACTGTGCCATCTCTTGATTGCCGCTGCTGACTTGCTTAGCAAGCGCGGCCAGCGCCAACGCGCGCTCCGCGCGCGCGTGCTCCAAGCCGGCGACTTCTCGAGCGACGTCGTCCGCGAGAGTCTTGAGTTTTGCCGCCTCCTCGTCTATTTCGGCCGCCAATTGCTGCAGACGTGCGGCGCGAGCGTCGATTTCGTCGATCTTGGCAGCGCGTTCGCGCGCGAAATACCCATAAAGAGTCAACATCCGGCCGGCCTCGGCGGGATTGCTCTGACTCAACAGGATTCTCATCTGCTCCTGTTGTCCGATCATGTATGCGGTGCGCGCCTGCGCGGCCAGCGCCGCGCGCTCCGCTTCCAACGCGGCTTCGGTCCGGGTCCGTTCCGCGCGCAGCTCGCCGCGGCGCCGCTCCGCGTCGAGCTCGGCCGCGTGCAAAGAATCGAGCCGCCTACGCTTCGCGGTGATCTCCAAATCCGCTTCGCGCAGGCGCGCATTCAATGCATCGCGTTGCTTCAGCTCGAGCCCCAGGCGGTTCGTCAGCGCCGCAATATGCGCCCGCACCGCCGCGAGCTTGGCTCGCGCCTGAGCGGAGTCGGCGGACTCGGCCGCCGCGCCGGCTGCGCTTGTGCAAAGCAGAAGGGCGATTACGACGAATTGTTTCAAACGTTCGATTGCTCGGCTCATTGAAGGCGCTTCGATCCCAAGGATCGCAAGCATACAAGGCTAGGGGTCGCTGCTATACTTGCCCGCCCGAAAAAACCATTAGTGCTTCGCATGCAGCGATTGATCGAGTTCATTGGCCATCATCCCTATCTGGCGATCGGCGCCGTGTTGTCCGGCGCCGCGGTAATCGTTTATGAAATCCGGGAGCGCGTACAAAGCTTCGCCGCCCTCTCGGCGGCGCAGGCCGTGCGTCTCATGAATCAGGGCGCGCTCGTCATCGATCTGCGCGGCAAGGATTCGTTCGACGCCGGCCACATCGGCGATGCGCGCAACATACCGGCGGCCGAGCTCGAGGCCCAATCGGAGACGCTGAAAAAGTGGCGCGACAAGACCGTCATCACTTACTGCGACAGCGGAGTGAGCGGCGCCGCCGCGGCGCGCACGCTCACCAAGCTCGGCTTCGCCCAGGTCTTCAATCTCGAAGGGGGCTTGAACAGCTGGGTCAAGGATAATTTGCCGCTCGCGAAGAGCGCCCGCGGCGGCAAGGCGAGCGCCAAGTGAGCCAGCCGGATATCGTCATGTACGCGACCGGCTGGTGCCCGCACTGCGATCGGACCCGCCGGCTGTTGACGGAAAAGGGACTGGCATTCAAGGAAATCGACGTGGACGAGGACGCCAAATTGCGTGAGGAAATGATTGCGCGCAGCGGTCGCCGTACCGTCCCGCAAATTTTCATCGGCGCCAAGCACATCGGCGGGTGCGACGAGCTTTTCGCGCTCGAGCGCAGCGGTGAGCTGGATCCATTAATTGAGGGGGCTTGATGAACGAGGTTAAAACCGAGGGGGCGTTGGCCGATGTCGGCGGCGTCCAAGTGAGCTTGCAGAGCGTCTATTTGAAGGACTGTTCGTACGAATCGCCGAATGGTCCGAGGCTGCCCAACAATCAAGGCTGGGAGCCAAAATTCCAGCTCAACATGAATACCTCGACCGAGGAACTGGGCCCCGATGTGCGCGAGGTGTCATTGACGGTCACTCTCGAAGCAAAGCAAGGCGATACCACTCTGTATCTCGCCGAGGTCAAGCAGGCGGGCGTATTTTCCATTGCCGGCGCGTCGAACGAGGATTTGAAACGCGTGATCGGCAGCTTCTGTCCGAGCGTGTTGTTTCCCTACGCGCGTGAAGCCATTTCGCACTTGATCGTCAAGGGCGGCTTTCCGAATTTTCTACTGCCGTTGGTCAATTTCGAGGCTTTGTTCGCGCAGGCATTGGAATCGCCGCAGCCCGGATCGGTCAATTAGTCCGACGATGCAGAACCCGCAATTTGAGCCCATGGTGGTCATCGGAGCGGGCTCCTGGGGAACGGCACTCGCCATTCATTTCGCGCGTGCGGGCCATCCGATTCGACTCTGGGGCCGCGACCGCGCGCAAATCGAAGCGATGCAGCGCTCGCGGCGCAACCTGCGCTATCTGCCCCAGGCCGAATTTCCCGATGCGCTGGTCGCCGTCGCGGATTTGGCGCAGGCGCTGCGAGGCGCATGCGACGCGCTGGTCACGGTGCCCTCGCATGCATTTCGCGCGGCGCTGAACGGGCTCGAGCCGCATCTGGGTGCGGCCACCCGCATTGCCTGGGCCACCAAGGGATTCGAGACGGCGACCGGGCTGTTACCTCATCAAATCGCCAACGAAGTGTTTCCGGGGCGGCCCGGTGCCGTATTGTCGGGTCCGACATTCGCCGCAGAGGTCGGCGCGGGATTACCCACGGCCATGACGGTCGCGTCGCGCGACCAGCGCTTCGCCAAGGAGCTGGTATTGAGGCTGTCCGGTCCGCGTTTCCGGGCCTACACGCAATCCGACATCGTGGGCGTCGAGGTGGGTGGCGCCGTGAAGAACGTCATCGCAATCGGTTCGGGCATCGCCGATGGCATGGGTTTCGGCGCCAACACCCGGGTGGCGCTCATTACGCGCGGGCTCGCCGAGATGATGCGTCTCGGGGTAGCGCTCGGCGGCCGGCGCGAGACCTTCATGGGCCTCGCGGGTCTCGGTGATCTGGTACTCACCTGCACCGACGATCAGTCCCGCAATCGACGCCTGGGGTTGGCGCTCGGCCGCGGCGCATCGCTCGCCGATGCCGCGCGTGACATTCATCAAGTAGTCGAAGGGGTCGAAGCGGCATGCGCCGTGCGCAACGTCGCCGAACGCCTCGGAGTCGAGATGCCCATTTGCCGCGAGGTCTATCGCGTCATGCACGAGGGCAAACCGGTGCGGGAGGCGCTGCAAGCGCTAATGGCGCGAGAGGTGCGCTCGGAATCGGACTAAGGCCCGCAGCCCGCAAAACCCAACTGGCGCCACGCCTCGTACGCCACCACCGCCACGGCGTTCGATAGATTGAGACTTCGGCTGCGCGGTTGCATGGGAAGATACAGCGAGTTTTCGCGTCCGATGCGCTCCAACACCGCCTGCGGCAATCCGCGGGTCTCGGGCCCGAACACGAGAGCATCGCCCGCGCGATAGCCAAAATCGGCATAACAGCGCAGTCCCCCGCTCTCCACCGTCATCAATCGGGCATCGCCCAATTCGCGCAGGCAGGCCTCCAGATCCACGTGAACTTGCACCAGGGCGAGCTCGTGATAGTCGAGGCCCGAGCGCTTGAGACTCCTATCGTCCAACCTGAAGCCGAGCGGCTTGACCAGATGCAGCGTCGCCCCGGCGTTGGCGCACAGGCGAATGACGTTGCCGGTATTCGGTGGAATTTCCGGTTCGTACAGAACGACGTGGAACACTAGGAGCCTGTCTGGTTCTCGACCAGCACGCGCTGCGTCGGATAGGCGAACCTCACTCCCAGGTGGCGAAACTCATCGAGGATGCGAAACCAGTCGGCAACCGAATTGGCGTAAAAGACTCGTTCGGAAATTCCCAGGGTATGTTTCAGGAAGTCGGCCATTGCGCGCGATTATAGGCCGGTGCGTCGGTCAGCCCACGTCCTCCATGCCCAGTTCCTTCATCTTGCGAGACAGCGTGTTGCGGCCCCAACCGAGGAGCTTCGCGGCATCCTGCTTCATCCCGTCCGTCTTGCGCAGCGCCGCGCGAATCAAAATGCGCTCCAATTCGGGCACCGCTTGTTCCAACAGCCGTTGCGTTCCCGCGTTCAACTCCCTGTCGGCCCATTGCGCGAGCTTGGCCGCCCAGTCATGGGATGCGGCGCGCCCCTCCGACACGCCGCCGAGATCCGGCGGTATGTCTTCGGCTCGAATTTCGCGCCCCGGCGCCGTCACCGTCAGCCGGCGGCTGGCGTTCACGAGTTGGCGCACGTTGCCGGGCCAATCGTAGGTGACCAATGCCGTCTCCGCCGTCGCCGTCAATAATTTCGGCTCGATGCCCAACTCGCGGGCGGCCTCGCTCAAATAGTGCCGCAGCAGTTCGGGAATGTCCTCGCGCCGCTCGCGCAGCGGCGGGATTTCGATGCGAATCACGTTGAGCCGGTGCAGCAGGTCCTCGCGGAAGTGACCGGATACCACGCGCTCTTCCAAGTCCTGGTGGGTCGCGGCAATCACGCGCACGTCGACCTTGACCGGTGTCTGGCCGCCGACTCGATAGAATTCACCCTCGGCCAACACGCGCAGCAATCGTGTCTGCAGCGCCGGCGACATGTCGCCGATTTCATCCAAAAACAAAGTACCGCCGTCCGCTTGCTCGAATCGACCGCGGCGCAGCGCGTCCGCGCCGGTGAATGCGCCTTTTTCATGTCCGAACAGCTCGGACTCGAGCAGATCCGCGGTGAACGCCGCGGTGTTGAGTGCCACGAAGGCCTTGTTGGAGCGGGGGCTGTGCCGATGCAGAGCGCGGGCCACGAGCTCCTTGCCCGTGCCCGATTCGCCGGTGATCAACACCGTCATGCTGGAGCGCGACAACCTGCCCACGGCGCGAAACACCTGCTGCATGGCGGGCGCTTGACCCAACAGCCCGGGAATGCTGCGGCGGGCCGCCTCGACGTCCGCAGTCATCGTCGCCTGCTGCGCGGCGCGGCGCACCAGATCCACCGCCTTGTCGATGTCGAAGGGCTTCGGCAGGTATTCGAACGCCCCGCCTTGGTACGCCGCCACCGCCGCATCCAAATCCGAGTGCGCGGTCATGACGATCACCGGCAGTCCCGGCCGTGTGGCCTGTATTTCTTTGAGCAAATCGAGGCCGCTGCGGCCGGGCATGCGGATGTCGGTCATCAACACGTCCGGGGTATCAGCGCGCAGCGCCGTCACCGCGTGATCGGCCTGTTCGAAGCACCGCGCGGCCATGCCGCTGCCGCGCAAAGCCTTCTCGAGCACCCAGCGAATGGAGGCATCGTCATCGATCAACCACACCTGTAGAGGCTTCGCATTCATTGGCTGTCCACGGGGAGCGAAATCATGAATATCGTCCTACCGGGCGCGCTGTCGAATTCGATGAGGCCGCCATGCCTGCTGACCAGATCCTGCGCAATCCCCAACCCAAGCCCCGAACCGGCGGCGCGCCCCGATACCAGCGGATAGAAGATCGTGTCGCGAATTTCCGCGAGTACCCCCGGACCGTTGTCCTCGAATTGTATGGAGGCGACCAGGCGGTGGCGGTGCGCCCCGAGGCGGACGTTGGCTGCGGCACGGGTGCGCATGATCAAGCGCGGCGCCTGCGCGCCCGCGTCCGACAACGCCTGGATCGCGTTACGGCCCAGGTTCAACATGGCCTGAATGATGTGATTGGGGTCCACCGAAAGCGGCGGCAGGCTCGGATCATAATCGCGGTCGAGCGCTATCCTTTCGGGGGCTTCGCCGCGCAGCAGCTGGTATACCCGCTCCAAGAGTTCATGCACGTTGACCAACTGTTTGGCCGGCGGACGGCTTGGGCCCAGCATGGAATCGAGTAGATGGGTGAGCCGGTCCGCTTCGCTGATGATGATGCGCGTGTATTCGCGCAGCGCCGGATCCAACAGCTCACGCTCGAGCAGCTGGGCCGCACCGCGCAAGCCGCCCAAGGGGTTTTTGATTTCGTGGGCGAGCTGGCGGACCATGAGACGGCTTCCGCCGAGCTGCGCCAGCAAGGCGCTTTCCCGAGTCAGGCGGCGGTGCTGGGTGATGTCTTCGATTTCGAGCAGCAGGAGGCCGCTCTGCGACCCGATGGTGATTTCGGTCGCTGCGCAATTGAGAATCCGGTCGGCACCTCCGGGCGCCGGCCAGGCGAGTTCCCGCTGCACCACACCCTCGCCGCCGCGCCGGGCTCGCTCGAGCAGGGGCAGCAGCGTCTCTGCGCCGCGCGCGAGCTCGGTGATCCGCCGGCCGAGTGCCTGATTGGGCCCGAGCCCCAACAAGGTCTGCGCAGCCGCATTCAGGTAATTTACCTGCAGGTCGTGATCCAGGAGGAACACGCCGGTAACCAGGGCATCGAGCAATTCGGTGCCGGCGATCTGCAAGGGCTGCATCTTGAGTTCAGCCGCCAAAGAATCGGCCCGGCCGGCGGAAATAGCGGCTGCTTACTGGGACCCTTTGCGCTGCGGGGAGAACACCGACGTGCGCATCACATAGAAGGTCACGGACTCGGCGCTCTTCGATTCGCCCGAAGTTTGATCCGCGACCGTCGCCCCCAGGGTGTAGGTGCCGCGGGACAGGTCCTCGAGGTTGAACTGCGTGGCATCGGGAGGCTCCGTGATCGGGCTGCCGTTCAGGTACCAGGTAATCGCTTGCGTCGGCTTCAAATCCGGAGACACCGCGAGGTGCACCTTCACCGGCTGATTGCCGGTGATGGTTTGCTCGTTCCCGGGCGAGTCGATGGTGACACTCAGAGGCGTCGCCGTGGAGGTCGGTTTCGGCTTCGCCCCGGGGGCGCTGCTCGACCCCACCGTCACCGTCCCGATGCGCGAAGCGCCCGAGGTCACGAATTTCTCCGCGCCGGGCACCGGTTGATCCGAGAAATGCACCACCCCGTCGGAATCCGTCCATTTGTAGATGATGGCCGCCCGCACGGCGAACGGACCCGCGGCGAGCGCAAGCGCCCCGCAGGCAATCCATGATCTGCACAGGTGCATAATTCGAAAGCATAGTCCTATCGCCTCCCGGCCACAAAACACAAGATGCGGACAATGTGACCGCCCACACCTTTATGCCTGCACCTTAAGGACCGGAGCACCTCTTAAGGAGACTCACAAACTGTAGTACATCTCCAATTCGATCGGATGCGTGGTCATGCGCACGCGCGTCACTTCCTTCATCTTCAATTCGATGTAGGCATCGATCAAATCGTCGGTGAACACCCCGCCGGTCTTCAGAAAGGCCCGATCCCTGTCCAGGTAATCGAGTGCCATATCGAGCGAGTGGCAAACCGTCGGTATCTTTTTGTCCTCTTCGGGCGTCAGGTCGTACAGGTCCTTGTCGCCGGGATCGCCGGGATGAATCTTGTTCTGGATGCCGTCGAGACCCGCCAGCAACATCGCGGAAAATGCGAAATACGGATTGCCGGTCGCGTCCGGGAAACGCACCTCGATGCGCCGTCCCTTGGGGTTCGACACCCAGGGAATACGAATCGAGGCGGAGCGGTTGCGCGCCGAGTAAGCGAGCTTCACGGGGGCCTCGAAACCGGGCACCAAACGCTTGTAACTGTTGGTGCTCGCATTGGTAAATGCATTGAGGGAGCGCGCATGCTTGATAATGCCGCCGATGTAGTACAGCGCGATGTCGGATAGGCCGCCGTACTTGTCGCCCGCAAACAGCGCTTTGCCTTCCTTTTGCAGGGACTGATGCACGTGCATGCCGTTGCCGTTGTCGCCGACGATCGGCTTGGGCATGAA
>Ga0116216_10001640_pt1 | contig 15371 bp, 5 predicted proteins | sample Sb_taG_11_FD_89696 | JGI IMG/M metagenome (GOLD analysis project Ga0116216, IMG submission 89696) | Peat soil microbial communities from Weissenstadt, Germany - Sb_50d_3_AS metaG | ecosystem: Environmental > Terrestrial > Soil > Wetlands > Peat | place: Germany: Weissenstadt | collected 2010-09-21
CCTGCACCTCCTCACCGCGCAACTTCCCCTGGTCCATCCCGACCAGTCAGCGCCTTCCTGGGGCCGCGGCACCTTGCCCTCGCTCGAGGCCGGCGTCTTCTGGGGCACCGTCGGCGCCGTCCGCGAGCTGCTTGCCCGGCAGAGCTTCGAGCACCACGAAAAGCCCTGGATCATCTGGACCGGCGGCGACGCCGAGCGGCTGGCGTGGTCGGTCTGTGGCGAGCACGCCCGAATCATTCCCGACCTGGTGCTGAACGGGTTGGTGCGGGCGGCGTTTTGATCGGATGGTCCAGCATTGGACAACCTGAAAGGGCCCCGTCGGGCGTGCCGAACTGAATGGGATCAACTTCCTCTGGTGGAGGCCGATCCGGGCTCTTGTCCGTTCGCGAGAAGTGAGGCTAGCCACGAGGTGGAGCATGGATATCGCGGATCACCGACATTTCGTTCGTGGCCAGCCGGTGCTATCCGGGTTGGCAACCGGTCAGGGCAACTGGAGCTCGAAGCGGCCGCTTTCGAACGGAAACGAGGCGTCGGTGAGCCCCAGGACGGCATCCGACCAGTACGTAAGCACGGGGCCATCGACGCGCTTGAGCAAGGTGGAAAGTGCCGCGGGCAGCGGGGCCTTCACATTGGCCTCTCGCGCAATGAGCCGATCGAGGGGCATATCGAGTTTGAAGATCTGAGCCCCGCCCTCGGGCGACCACCAGATCGCGCGGCCGGGATTGGATTTGTCTGAAAAGTAGAACACCAGGCTGGGATTCGTGGTCGAGAGCCGTACCACGCGAGTGCCGGTCTTCGCAATGAGGATTCCTTCGACGAGCCAGAAGTCGACGTCCTTGGTGCGGTCGAAGACCAGCCCGATCGCTTTGTCCAGGTAGGGTCGAAGCAAGGGCAAGACGTCTCGGCTTCGCTCCAGGGCGAGCAAAGCGATCTGTACGAGCTGCGTGAAGTCCACCGCCAGGTCCGATTGTGTGTCGAGTTCGAGGAGTTGCAAGGCTGTGAACAGGAGGATTTCCAGTATATCGCCGCGGATATGCCGTGAGTCTTTCAGGGCATCGCGGAGGATCTTGCGCAGTTCATCCTGAGCCTCGGGCCTCTGGGAGGCCAGGTCGATCTCGGTGCGGGCAATGCTCTGCAGGACGTGGAACTCCCTGATCTGCTCAGGCTTCAAGTCGTCCAGCTCGGATAGGAGCTGGCGAGCTTCTTGGACGTGGACCCCGCCCAGGCGAGAAAGCGCGATGCATCGTTTGAATCTGATTCGCGCCCGGAGCATAGGCTGACGGTTCTTGGGGACATCGAGCACGTAGCGGCTGGCGCTCTGGAAGTAAACATTGGCAGGGTGCGGCCTGGAGATCGGGTCGAAGAGAAGTCCCTCCGCCATTTTATCCAAGGAAATGGCGAACTGGGCCCTGATGTCACTGATGGCCGCCGGGTCGTCACTCTTGTTGATGGCGTCCTCCATGCGGGAGAGGACCCGGTCCAGCTCCCGCTGCGATTCCTCACGCTTGCCCTGAAGCCGCAACGCAATGGCGAGGCCGTACTGGGTGATTAAGCCGTATATGGCGGCCTTGGGGTTCCGTTTTTCGTTCTTCTTCCAGATCTCGGCCGCCTTGTGGAGCTCCTCCAAAATGCGATCGATTTTCCAGTTCTCGAAGTAGGCCCAGGCGAACCGCTCGTGCAGGTAGGCGAAAAGGGGATGGTCAGCCTGGAACTGCGCCTCGGCGAGCGCCTTGGCTTTCACCAAGAGCGCCTTGGCGTCCTTGGAATTGTGGAGGAAAAGGAAGACCTCAGCTTCGTTGCAAAGCGCAACGAACTGGAGGTAGGGGCTCTTGGAAATGCACCCGGCCTCGTGGAAATCGCGCGCGGCGGATTCGAGGAGGTCGCGGGCCAGGTCGAGCTTCATCCGTCCGTAATCCGAGAGGCAGAGAGCGAGGAACTCGGCCGCCTCGGGCGAGTTCCGGTAAAGCTGGATCGCTTCTTGATACGACTCGTTAGCCTCTTTGGCATCGCCGAGCCTGTGGTGGATGACGGCCCTGGTGTGGTAGTCGAAGGCGGATGGGTTACTCTTGAGCCGGTCGTCGAGTTCCCGGCAGATTTTCTGAAGCTTGGTCTCGACGCCTTCCGCTAGGCCCTTGGGGGCGCCGTCGAGGTAGCGGAGCACGGTGTAGTAGTTCGGCAGGCTGGCTCCCTTGTCGTCGACGAACTGGGCGTATTGGTTTTTCAGGTCGGCGTACAGGTCGGCCACGTTGGCACCGAGCAGGGGAGGGAGGTTGCCCGATCTCAGAGACCGGGTCTCACTGACGAGGAACTTGTCGGTGCCGTTGTTCTTCGCGAGCTCGGCGCGGACGCCCGGCACGAGCCAGGGGGTTTCCTCGAACCACCAGCGGCCGTTCAGGCCGGGCATCGATCCCAAGAGCCCGTCGAACCGAGGCGGCACTGGGGGCCCCTTGGAGAAGAAGAAGAATTGGCCGGTTCCGCTCAGGGGGCCGCCCAGCGCGTCCTGGTTTTCCCCCTGTTGCTTCTCGCTGATTCGCGTCTCGACTTCCAGGGCGAGGCGCGCGCTGGTCAGCACGCCCCCCTTCCAGGTTTCGGGGGGCTGTTCCAGCACGTCGAGCAAGGCCTTGGCAAACGGCGAATGGTCCTTGCCGTCCTTCGCTTCCTGCTCGGCCCGCGCCGATGTGAGGGCGTAGAAGACCGGTTCCTTGAAGGCGCGGAAGTTCACCTCGGGCGCTTTCTTATCCCCGCGAGCGCGGAACTTGAACAACTCGCCGGAGTGGCAACTGTCGAGGATCAGCATTTTGTGCCGGGCGTCGCAGTCTTTCTGGATATCGTCGTGGAGCTCGTCGATCTTCATGCAGCTCCACCTCCTCACATTCTTGCCGTTGAACTGGACGTCGTAGGGGAAGATCGAGCCGACATAGTCCCCTTGCTGGGCCGTGTCCCGCCGCTCGCCGTGGCCGGCGAAGTAGACGAGTGCGCAGTCGGGCTCCTTGACCCGCTCGTCGTCCCCCAGGTAGTCAACGACCTGCTTCTTGATGGCGGCGCACGTCGCCTCGGGGCCGATCATGGTCTTGACGTCGAAACCATACCGGTCGCGGAGCACGTTGGCGAACGCGATGGCGTCGGCCTCGGCGGTCTTGAGCGGCCGGAGGCTCCCCTGCTTCACGGCGTCGCTGCCCGTGTAGTTGATCCCGATGACGACCGCCCATTTGCTCCGGTAGCCGGGCGGGGGGGCCTCCTCGACCGGTTCGTCCCGGGCGCGGGCCGGCAAGACGGCGAAAAGGGCGGCCAGGCTCAGGGCTGCGGCGGCAATGCGGCGGACCGCCGTGATCACTCGTTTCACTCCGTGGTCGAGTCGGCTTGCCCGATCGGCAGTATGTGCAGCAAGTGACCCGTGGCAATTCCGCGCGGGCCTTGACAAGAAGATCAGGCGGGACTTTGTGAACGACATGAGCTGTATCCCCCCAGAAGAAACAAGCCGCACGTACTATGGCATTCTTATTCGTATTGGCACTCTCAATGGTGGCCCGCGGGGCGAAGGACAGCTTGCCACTGGAGCAGGCGGATCGACCAGCGGCCGGCGTCCGCGTCGCTGCCACGTCGACCCTCGCCCGGTGCGAACACCTGCCTGCCGACGGCGTCGTAAATTCCCAGCGACGGTCCGCGACAGGCAGCAGGGCCTCCGCCACGTGTCAACGGCAAGTCGGGCTGTCCGAGGAAGAACAGGTTGTGCGGTTTACGGGTCGCCAGCGCCAGGACACGACGGTCGCCGCTGCCTCGGAGACGCTTCTTGAGCGTGGTCAGCTCCTGGCCGGGTACCAGGCGCTGGCCGTCCTGATCGCCTTCTTGAAAGGGCAGGAGGACACTAATCCCCATGTCCGGCGTGACGAGCAGGAGGGTCACGTACATCTGCCTGTCATTCTCGGAGTTCTTGATGCGGACGGCGAAGACCTCTCCGTCTCCGAGCGTCTGCGAACCGCCGGGCGGAGAGGTCACCGGCTCGAGACCGGTGGGTCCGGCCTTGAGGAGTTCGAGGTCCACGCGCGGGGGTGCCTCGAGCGATTCGTTGGCGCCTCGGTCGCTGTCACGGATGTCCGTGGTATCCGCGGACGCGAGACGGATCAGGTTCCGGGCGCGGGCGATCCTCAACAGGGCGCCGCGGAGTTCGCCCGCTGCGTCTGGCAGGAGGAAGGGTCCCCAGCCACCCCTGAGCGACTGGGGGATCGATTCGTCGCGCCCGGGATCCGGTCCGCTCGTGAGTCGTGCGACGCCTGTTGCCGGGAAGATCGCGGCATGACGGCCGTCAACCCGGAGCAGGAAATCCGGGGCCTCGCGGTCGGGGCACCAGACCAGCCATTTCTCCCCTTCGCCGGCCGTCTGAGGCTCGCCCGCGGGCGGATCGAGCAGAGCCTCGACGACCGTACCAAGTGCCGTATCGCCCTTGGCTGACTCGATCGAGAGCGGCGGTCCGTCCCTGCCATCGGGACCGACGCGCGCGACGCGGAAATGGATCGTCGGGTCTCCCGGACTGTGCCGGCGCTCGACGGCGAACCCTCTCCGAAGGCCGGCAGGCACCGCCAGGTCCTCATCGGCCTCGGTCCGCGAGTCGTTCTTCCAGCGGAAGGCCGACACATCGGCCGTCCCTTCGCCAACCGACTCGACCTTGAGCCAGGCGACCGACTTGCCCGGCTGGTCGATCTCCTCGGGACGCGCATAGAGCTCGAAGAGTGACCCAGCCGTCAGGCCATGGATCCGGCCAGCCTCGATTCGGATGCGGTCATCGTCGTTTGCCGCGGGCACGCGAACTGGCCATGCTGTCGCCGGTTGGTCGCGAGCGGGAAGCTTGCCGGAGACGTCGAATACGGGTAATCGATCGGCTCCCTTGCCGAGCTCCAGTTGCGGGCTCGGGGCGCCGATGACCTCGCTCTGATACCGGGCGACGATTCCCATGTGGAGTCGTTCAAAGGTCAGGGCGAGCGGGCGCGCCTGTCCTCGCGCGACCTCGCAGAGAGTCCGCGTCAGGAGGCCGAAATGACGGTCGCCCGCAGTCACTTCGGGCTCGAGCTCCGCGGCGCGGCACGCGCTCAGGCAGGCGACGCCCAGAGGAAGCGTCGACGCGGTCTCGGTGGGAATGTCGCCCGCGGCGGTCGGGGTCAGCTCGCGCTCAAGCTGCCGGGTCGCCGAGCCCCCCCGCGCGCCGGTGCCGGAGTGGCAGCAGTCGAGTACAACCCAGGTTCGGGCCTTGCCTCCTGCCTGGATCTGGGTGAGGGCCGCATCGATCTCGTCGTCGCGGATGTCGATCGGGCTGGCCTGCTTCAGAGCATCGTACGGAACGAGGGTCTCATCGAGGCCATCGGCCTCGTCGTGGCCGGGCGTGCCGATCGGTTGGTCGGGTACCTGGGAGCCGTGGCCGCTGTAGTGCAAAACCACGAAGGCGGGAGGGCCGCTGGCGGGGCCCGCGCGAACCTTGGCCACGAGCTCGGCGATTGCGGTGCGAATGGCTTGGGCGGTAGCCTGGCGGTCCACCAGGGTCACGATGTCGCGCTCTTCGAACCCGCCCAGATCGTGGAGCAGGCTCTTCATCAGAGCGACATCGTTCCGACAGCCCTCGAGCTGCTCGGCAGGCGCGAGGTTCGGATATTCCTGGATCCCGATCAACAGCGCGAACCGTTGAGACTTGCGCGCGGCCGCCTGATCGTCGTCGGCAGCCAGCGCGGCCGAGGCAAGCGTTGCGATCAGAAGAAGGACCCCACACCCGGCCAGATCGGCCGGGCGCGAGAGGGGCATTCGCGACATGATGAATCTCCAGAGGAACCCGGTCGCGCCTGGGCGCGGGCGGACCGGGGCATTTTCAGGCGGACAATGCAGCTCAGCGTGGTCCCCTCGTCGGTTGAGGTTTGGAGTATGTGGAATTGGCCCGGCCGGTCCCGCCGACCCTCAGGTCCCGGCTCGCCCACCCGAGCCTGTTGAGGCTGTGCGCCGCAGGTATCGAATTGGCGGGCGACGACTCGACCTGCTCCCGCGCTTGCCCGATGAGGGTCCGCACGCGGAGGCGAGTCTTCGCGTCGAGGTTCCGCATCGACGGCAGAGCGGCTTCGAGACGGTCAAGAGCCGCACGGTCGGCGCCGACCTTCGCGCCCTTGATCACCAGAACGCACTCACGGAATGCCGCGAATGCGGCTGGGCTCATTTCGTCGATGTTGACGACGATTTCCGAGCCCTGGTCAATGTCCCGGCTGCTGGAGCCGAGCTTCCCGGCGGAACTGCTGCGCGCGACGAGCGCCGCATCGCCACGTTCTTGGCCGATCCGCGCAATCCGGCGCAGGGTAACCGGGTCGTTCGAGGCACGTGCGACCTCGGCGGCAAGCAGGAACAGCTCGGCCGACGTGACCCCGCCCCTTGGCCGCAAGAGGACACGCTCGCCCTCGTCCAGCTTCAGCGCGGCGTCGACCATGGCTCGGGAGTCCTTCCTCCTCCAGACCGAGATCAGCTCGTTGGTGTCGACGAACATGTCGAAGGCGGGGTCGGCAAGCTCGGCTTGGCCGGGTGCGGAAGTTCGTGGAGCGGTTGTGAGATCGCGACTGCTCCCGCCCAGTTGCTGGAGTGCGGCTCTCTCGCCCTGGCGGAACGCGGCGGTCTCGGCCTGCTGGACCATGGCGGCCTGGTACTGCTGGTTTCCGGCGTTCCCCTGGACGAGCGCATTGGCCTCGCTCTGGAGGATGGCGTTGGCCTGGGAATTACCGACGTCGATGCTGTTGATAGCGGCGGTGGTCGCGCCCTGTGCGGCGCCGCTGGCGGCGGCGTTCATGTTGCCCTGGGCCGCGCCGTCATACGCGCCGGAGACGGCTGCCGCGACGACGCTGGCGGCAGTATCGCCGCCCCCGGCGCCTTCAACCGCGCCGCCCGCCGCGCCGGCGAGGGTCCCCTTGAGCCCGCCACCATCGAGCGCTGCCTGAAGTCCGCCCTGGGCGGCCCCGGCTCCGATGTCGCCACCACCGTAGGCTTCAACGGCCGTCCCGACGGCGGCGACCGCCAGGTCTTCGGCGGCTCCCTTGGCATTGCCCTGCATGATTTGCTGTCCGGCTGCGGCGTAGTCTTCCAGCCCCGCGCTTGTGAGCGCATTGCCCGCCTCGCTCGCGATCAGGCTCTTCACCGCTCCTTGCACGTTGCCGTCGAGAATCTGCGCAGCGGCGTCGCCTCCCGAAGCCCCACCTTGCACCGCTCCTGTCTCCGCGCCTTTCAAGGCGTCGCCGAGGTTCCCGTCCGAGCCTGCGACGACCGCGCCTATCACGGCGTCGACGGCTATCTGCTCGGTCGTCTGCTCGGGGTTGGTGACCATGCCGACGGCGATCTTACCGGCATCGCTATTCGCGGCGTCCTTCACGTCCTGTCCAAGCTGCTGCCCGGCGGTAGAAGCATCCTGTCCAAGCTGCTGTGCAGCAGCAGGCGCGTCCTGTCCAAGCTGTTGCGCGGCGTTGGAGGCGTCCTGGCCGGCCTGCTGTGCGACGTTGGAGGCATCCTGAGTGGCCTGCTGAGCGGCATTGGAGGCATCCTGGGCAGCTTGGTCGACCGTGCTGGAAACGGCATCGCCCGCGCTGGAGATAGCATCGGCCGCGTCGCCGAAGATATCTCGGCTGGCTTTGCCGAGGCGATTCAGGGCATCCTGGCTCGGTCGACCGTTCGCGGGGCGAGCACCTCCCTTCGATGCGTTAACGGCCTGACGGGCCTGGGCGATCCGATCGCCGAGAGACTTCCGCAGGCCCGCGCTGAGGCCGGACAGCTTGGTCAGGCTAGCGGCCACACGGTCGAGGGCAGCGATGTCGCCGGCGATCGAGGCGCGGCGAGTGGCTTCGACAACCCCCTGGACGGCAGCGAACGTTTGCGGTGCGGTGCGATCGAGGGGAAGCAGGATGGAGACTGCCGCTCCGAGACCACCGCTCACGTCGCGCGAACCGGCACCGAGCTTGCTCGAGCTCATGACGAGAGCGCCGAGCCCTCCGTTACCCGTCTCCTTGGCGAAGCTGGCGAGCCGCTGGATCGTGTCGCGATCGTTCCGTGCAAGGGCGGCGCGGGCCGCTGTCTCCAGCAGATCGCTCGCATGGAGGGCACGATGCGACCGGCGCAGGACGTGCTCACCCTCAGCCAGCCTCAGGCCGGCATCGGCCAGGCCGGAGGGGTCTTTCTTGTCCCAGGCCAGGCCCAGCAATCTGAGGTCCACATACGCATCAAATGCCGGGTCTCTCAAGGTCGAGATCGCCTGCGCGGGCGAGAGCGTTTTGGGCCCCTGCAAGTTGTCTCGAGATGGTGCACTTGCGCCCCCGGTCGCCGTTGCAACCGGTAGATCGCGGCTCGATCCGCCGAGCCGCGTTGCGACTTTCGGTCGAGCCTGGCCAACCGAGGGACGGGCCTGACTGAGCGCCGGCCTGGCCGCGACCCGGGAGGTCGCCGCCTTGGCCGCGGCAGGAGTCGAGGAGCGTGAAGCCGTGGACCTGAGGTCTCGACTGCTAGCGCTGAGCCGTGCTTGCGCGGCGGCTGGCTTGGCCGATGGAGCCGCTGCGATGTTGGTCTTGGCCTTCGGCGCGGGGTTGGTCGGCGCGGGGCTGTGCGTCTTGCCGCGGGCGCGGGCAAGTCGCCCGAGCGTGGCCTGGTCGTTCGCGGCCTTCGCCTTGGCCTCGGCGAGCGCGAGGACCGCGCTGGCCGAGATTCCCCGACGCGTCGGATTCAGTTTGCGCTCGCCCTCCGCGAGCAAGAGCCCCGCGTCGGTCAGAAGCGAGGCGTCGCCGCGTTGAATGGCACCAGCGAGGAGATCGGGGCTGGCGAAAGAGTCGAAGGCTGGGTCGGCCGGCAGAGGTATGCTTGCCTGGCGGTTGGCATTCGTCGTGGAGCCGGCGGGGTCTAGCGAACGAACACCAGCTGATAACTTGGCTCCCTCTCCAACCGACTGGATGGACCTCTGCATCCACATATTTTGATTATACATAAACTCGGGATTGATCTCCTCCCTCCCCATCCGACGAAGTTCCTCCTTGTAATTCGCGAGGAGGGCCCGATCATTGGCCATCTGCGACGGGTCCGTCGAGTTGTCCACTCTTTCCTGGACCCGGTCTATTGAAGTTTGGATATTGTCTCGGACCTTGTCCCGGAACACCGGGTTGTACATTGAGCTGTCGTCCAGCGGCTGCTGGGCCCGTTCGATCCCCTCGGCTCCTTCCTGGATTTCGCTTATGCTGCCCATGGCGTCGACCACCGTGCCAGCTGCCTTGCCCACCATCGTGGCCGCTTTCTCGCTCAGACCTATCGCCGTGCCGACGATTTCGCCAGTCCCTTCGGTGGCCCTCGATCGCAGCTCATCGGTGGTCGCCCTCCCCGCCTCAACGAGTGGCGCCGCCTGGGCAAGCGAGAGGTCGCCCTGGGAGTCCGGCTGGGTGAGCTGGCCGACTGGAGAGGAGCCCGCCGAGCTGTCGGCTGTCTGGCCGGCTTGCTGCGTCGGGTCGGGCTGAGGTGTCGGGTCGGCTTGCGCCTGAGGGTCGGGTGCCGAATCCGTCTGCGGCGGCGTGTTGGTTGAGACATCATCGTCGTCGCGGCTCGCGGCGTTGAGCTTCGTCTTGGCCTTGGGCCCGGGAGACGCGGGTTGGACGACCTTCGCCGCCGCCTTGGACAGCCGGGCAGCGGCCGACTTGTCGTTGCGATCGGCGGCGGCGCGGGCGAGCCGGTCCAGGGTGGTCTTGTCGCCGGTCTCGATCGCCCGCTGCTCCGCCTGCCTGAGCACTTGCTCGGCGGTAATCCCTTGTTGACGGCGTTTCAGGACGCGCTCAGCTTCGGCCAGTTGCAGGCCGACGTCGGCGAGCCGCGACGGGTCGCGCGAGGCGAGCGCCCGGGTCAAGGCATCCGGGGCGATATACTTGGCAAAGGCCTCGTCCACCGCAAGTGTGGGCGTGGCTTGTCGCCTCGGCGGCTCCGTGCTTTGAGCGAAGGCCGGGGCCAGGCACGTGGCCAGAACACAGCCGGTGATCGTCAGCCGGCGAGCGAGGTGAAGCAGGTCCATGGGGGGAACTCCAGAAGAACCGGAACTGGATCAAGAAAAACCACGGGTCTGATCACGTTCAATGAACGCGGTCGTCTCCCGTCACGTTGTAAACGGCCCAGAAATACGGGTGAATGAAGGGGTCTGGCTTCGACGACGCGAGCGACTCGGCGAGGAACGCGCGCTGCGATTCGGCCATCGCGGCGGCCACCCCTGTGCCGGCGGCTACCCGCCGGAACATCCCGTCGATCAGCTTCGGGCTTGACAGGTCGTAAACGTCCCAGGCGCTCGACACGACGGCCTTCGCCCCGGAACGCAACAGCGCGCGCTGAATTCCGAACAGGTCGTCGCCTTCCAGCGGGCTGCGGTCGGCCAGGCCCGAATAGCAGGCGCCAAGGACCACCAGGTCGGCACGGACCGGGGCCTTGTAGATCTCAGCCGCGGTGAGGTGGCCGTCCCGCGCATCGTCCGGATAGCAAAGCAAAAAACTCTCCAGCGGAGCGTCGGGCACATTGTGGCCGTGGGTGGCGAAGAACGCGAGCCCTGGTTGAGCCAGCAGCGCCAGCGCCTGCGACTCCGTGGCCTTCTCTCCCTTGATCACCGTTTGGAGCCGGCGCCCGAACGCCGCCTGAAAGTTCTTGATGTCGTCCTCGACTCCCGGCAGGGGCGGCGCTCCCGGGAACGCGGGAACGCCCAGGACGCCTTCCCTCTCGAGTCGACGCAGCGGCTGACGCCGCAGCGCGTCCCAGGAGACGAGCGACGGAGCATTGACCAGGACGAACGGCTCTTGAATGAGGAACCCAGGCTTGACCATCTCCGTGGGGCCGCGCTTCGCGGTGTCGAGCCGAGTCACCAGGCCGGCGAACGGGAAGTAGTGAAGGATGTGGTGGGAAACCACGACGACAAGCTTCGGCCGCATGGCCCTCAGCTCCTCGAGCACCCCCGGCGGCATGAGAGTCCGGCAGAACCGGTGCAGCTCGACCTGCCAGCCGTGGTCGAAGCTGCGTGTTCTCTCGAGCTGCTGCTGCATCTGGGTCGCGGTGTGTTTCATGCCTTCGAGCAGGGCATGCGTCTGTTCCGTGAGGTCATCGCGATCGAACGGCCGGCCGTCGGGAAGCGCGGCGAGCTCGAAGACGCGGACCTTTCCCGCGGTCGAGACGAGAAAGACCCAACCGCGGGCCTCGCCGAGGAGGTACTCGAGCGCCGCGACGTCCTTGGGCCAGTGCGCCAGTGTTCCCGCGACGTTGTGAGAGGGATCGGGAGAGGCGCCGCGGGCTCCGACGGCGGCGACGACGTCCTCGAATCCGCGGGCCTTGGCCGCCTCGGCGTGGCGGAGCGCTTCGGCCGCATTCCCCTCGGCGATCTCAAGCTCGACGACCTTCGCATAGACGTACGCCCGGCGGCTGAGGAAGCCGGCGCGTGCCAGCCCGATCCGTCCCTCGGGCACATTCTCGCGGAGGTGCTCGGCGAGGGTTTCGGAGACCAGGAGATGGCGCAACGCCGCACGCCTCGCGGCCGGGCCGTTCCCCTCGGCCTTTGCGCCTGTCAGCCCCAGCAGCCGCTCGATGCTCTCGACGCCGGCCAGAGCGCCCGATTGAAGGTAGAAGTCGCGGGCGACCTCGGCGTCGGCAATGCACGTGTCAAAGTCGCCCGAGCGGAACGCGATCTGAGCGCGGGTCTCGGCGGCCACGGCCCGGACCATCGCGTCGGCCGACGGCTCGGCAAGGGCCGCGCCGGCCGCCGCGCGGGCCAGCGCCGCGGCGGCCCGTTCGCCTTCCTCGAACGGTCGCGGCTGGCCGGGCGCGGCAGGGACGTCGACGAGCCGGATCAGATCCGCCAAGAGCGCGAAGAGCTGGGCGCGCGCCACGGCCACGTCGGCCGCCTGTGCGGGCGAGGAAGCGGATCGGGCGGACTGGTCCAGCTCACGCGCCGCCTGGAGCCAGCGGTGGACCGTGTCGAGCACTGTCCGCCTCGCTCCGGTCCGGATCCTCGAGGCGCTGCTGTGCAGCCGATCGCGCGCACGGTCGATGAGGAACCCCGCGTACTCATAATGAACCCGGAACCGGTCGGTCGCGGTCATTCCGAGGCCTGCACGGTCGACCGCCGCCGCCGCGTGTCGGTAAAGTGCATCCGCGGCGGCCTCGTCCGCCAGCCCCGACTCGGCCTGGATTACGGCCTGGTAGAGAGTCGCCAGCGCCCGCTCCCGCTGAGCGACGGTGCGGCCGGCGTTGCCGAGCAGGGTCGTCGCCTCTTGCCATCGTCCCGCGGCGATCAACCCGCGGGCCTCGTCGATATCCGGGATCCCGGTGGGCGTACCCTGCGCGGCGGTGGCGGGCGGCCCACCGTCGCGCGTCAGACAGGCGAGAATCGAGCTCCGAACCGCCGCTAGATGGGCCGTGGGCTTCGGAACTGACTCGATTGCGTCGAGTGCGTCGGTCAAGTAGGGGCTTCCCTTCTCGTCGCGCGCTGCGAGCAGTCGCTCGACGCGCACCTGGACTGCCAGCGGGTCGAGGGGCGAGCCGAGCAGAGTGGCCATCCGGTCGGCCGGGCCAAGTACCGCGGCGCGGCGTTGTTCATCCTCGACGACGAAAAGAACCTCGGCGGGGTCGGCCGCGGCCGACCCCGCCAGCGCGTATTCGCCGGCAGGCAGCCCCTGGGCGAGCGCGGGCACCTGATCGGTCGCGATCCGGTCGTTCCCGTCGGCGAACGTCAGTCGCGCAAGCACTCGGACTCCCTGCTTCACCTCAATCGTTTCCACGGGGTATTTGACTGGTCCCTCAGTCGCAGCACGACGACGAATCACGAAGTGCCCGCGAAGCAGTCCTTTGCCGGGCGCGGGGGTGACCAGGTGTTTCCCCCGGAGGACCTTCACTCCCGAGAGCTGCTCGAACCGTTGGGTCAGGAGCACGGATCCCGCCGTCGCGCCCCCGTCCGTCCCGCGCAAGGATCGAGTCAGCGACAAGGCTCTCGGGCGAGCGCCGGCCTTGGTCGCCTGGATCTCGGGCGACCAGTCCTCGGGGCGCTGGAAGAACGTCGAACGCTCCTGATCGCCCTGTTCCCAGACAACCCACCCGCGCGCCCCAGGAGGCGCCGGGAGCCGCCCGCCCGAGAACTCAACCACAACGGGTCGTCCATCGGCGTCGAGATAAAGAGCCGCAGCGGATTCGACAGCCGCGCCGGCCCCGGAGGATGCCAGTGCGCACCAGACAACAGTCGCCCGGAGAACCTGGGCGATCCGCTCCCCCGCCGCGGCTCGATCGATAGGTAGAGGTCGGGTCAACCAGCGAGGGCCCATCATCGGAACGCTCCAGACAGGGTCATAAAAAAGGTGCTCGTGCAACGAATAATACTCATATGGTTGTTCACATGCTTGTCACTCCGTCCAGACTCGGAGCGGGATCGTCTGCCGGAACTTTCGTCTGCCAGGGCGATCCCGGGTCGCCTGGATCTTGCGTCGATTCTCTTGCTCTCCCACTCAAACAATAGGTCAAGGCTTCGTTCGCTGGCAGCCCCATTCGGCCGCATTTGCCGGCCTGAAGGCCCGGGAACCGGTTCCACGTCAACGGTCCATGTCGATCCCCACGTCAGCCCAGGCGCGGCGCACGGCCTCGCGATCTCGGCTGTCTCGTCCGCTCAGCTCGTCGGCGGCCTGGATCGTCCGCCGGGCCGCTTCGCGGATGCCGTCGTCGGGCAAGAGCTTCTTCAGCGCGGCGATCCAGATCCGCCCGGCGGCCTCGGAGCCGATTCGGATCGCCGTCAGATAGAAGGCGTGACTGGGAATTCCCGCATTGATATGAGCGCCTCCATAATCGAAGGTTCCCTCATACAAGTCGCGCATATGGCCAACTTGCGGGTCGTCGCCGAGTGCGGGGTGGTTCCTGTAAGCCTTCCCGGGGTCTTTGAGGGAACGCAGTGGGGTCTTGTCGAGGGAGTTCGATGGGTCGTCCCCGGTCGCCCAGGCCCCCGCGCCCGGTGCAATGACCCAGTCGGCCGTCTCGGCCGTTTGGTTCGCCTGTTTCTGCTTGATCAGCGAGGCGAGGATGTCCGCGTACGACTCGATGAGGGCCCCGGGCTGCCCGAGGTGCTTCAGATGGGCGGCGTCATCGATATAGGCGTGCGCCATACTGTGATAGGCCGTGTCGGGCGTGCCGCGGGCCAGCGGCGAGGAGCGATAGACGTTTGCCGCGTCATCGAAGTACGCGTCATGCGTTGCCTCATCGAGGAGGACGACCTCGGGAACACCGCGTTTGGTGTTGAAGCGGGAGTTCAGCTCGACGACGGCGTGGCGCACCTGTCCCGCGATCGCCTCGCGGGCCTGTTCGTCCTCGGGCTTGGGCGCGGTGACGACCGTGCGCACGACCTTCTTGATCTCGGACGCGTCGTCGCGCGTCTTGATCTTCGGAAGCACGTCCATCAACAGGTTGCCCGCGATTGTCCGAACCTCGGTTGGTGAGACGTTCGACCCCGCCTGGCTGAACCGGGCTTCCTGGGTCCGATACTGGAGGGTCCGGACGATGTCGCGGAGTTTGCCAGCGAGATCCTCGTAATCCCGCTTCGCCTCGGCTGTGAGCTGGCGGGCTGACTTGACCTGCTGGACCGCCTCCTCCGCGAGCTTCTTGAGCTGCTCGGCCGACGCCCCTGCCGCCTTCGCGGACTCCTCAGCCTTGTGCCGCTGGTCGTCAATCTCCTTCAGACCACTATTCATATCAATACCGATGACGAATGCCGTTACGCTGACAATAATGGCGACCACGCCCGCGGCGACCTTGAGATAATTGACGATGCCTTTATCGAGAATATAGGAGATCGTTTGTGCCGCGGACGACTCGCCCGAGGCCGGGGCCGGCGCCGGCAGGCCGGCGGGTGCCGAACTCTCATTGAGAACCGATTGGCAATACCTGCACTTGACCGCGGCCGCCTGGATCTCTTCCCGGCAATAGGGGCAGACCCTGTGCTGCGCATGGGCCTGGTGCGACGGTTCGTGCGCGGGGCTATTGGGCAGGGTGTTGCTCGACATCGTCGTGAGGATCCGAGAAGACAGGATCGGAGTAAGACCAACCACGGATGAATCCGCGATCTTCTGGAAAAAAAGGATCTTGCGGTCGACCGGATCGCCGTCTCGTTAATCAGGATGGTTTTGACTTTCAACAGAGCTCTCTCGGCTCCGTGTATCCGGAAGATCCCGCTCGCAAGCTGCTCAAGTGAATATCCGGAATTCCGATGGCAACTGGGTAAGCAACGACGAACCAGCCGTTTGAAGGTGGTTACATGTCTACTAGGTGCTAACAAATTGATGCCATCTCGGTAATCTGGGGGAAATATGAGCGACCGGATAAGATTCTAACGA
>Ga0116216_10001644_pt1 | contig 15349 bp, 13 predicted proteins | sample Sb_taG_11_FD_89696 | JGI IMG/M metagenome (GOLD analysis project Ga0116216, IMG submission 89696) | Peat soil microbial communities from Weissenstadt, Germany - Sb_50d_3_AS metaG | ecosystem: Environmental > Terrestrial > Soil > Wetlands > Peat | place: Germany: Weissenstadt | collected 2010-09-21
CAGGCTGAAGCGCTGTGACATATAGCCGATCCGCATCTTGATCTGCTCCGGATCACGCATCACGTCGTAGCCCAGCACCTCCGCCCGTCCCGCCGTCGGGCTCATGATGCCGCATAACATGCGGATCGTCGTCGATTTCCCCGCGCCGTTGGGGCCGAGAAAGCCCATGATCTCGCCCCGCTTCGCCTCAAAACTCACTTCGTTCACCGCGACGAAGTCGCCGAACCGTTTGGTAAGGCGATCGGTGACGATTCTGATTTCGGCCGCAGGCGCATCGTTCATCGCGCGTCCTCACCGGTGAGAAGCGAGACGAAGAGGTCTTCGATCGAGGGGACGATGCGTTCAATCTCGTCGTAGGAGACGCCAGCCGCGCCGAGCGCGACCGCGAGCTCGCTCGCCCGGCGCGCCGCATCGTCGACGACGACGTTCACGCTGTCGCCCATCAGGATGGCGCCCCTCACGCCGTCGAGCCGCGCGACTGCTTCGCGCGCCCGACGCGCCTCGTTCGTGAGGATGGAAAGGATTTCACCCGGCATCAGCGCTTTCAACGCCGCAGGCGTGTCGCAATAGAGCATGCGGCCGGAGCGGAGGAGCCCGAGCCGCGTGCAGCGCTCCGCCTCATCGAGATAGGAGGTCGCCACGACAATGGCGACACCCTCGCCCCGCAGTCCATAGAGGATGCGCCAAAAGTCCCGCCGCGACACCGGATCGACGCCGGCGGTGGGCTCGTCGAGCAGCAGAACCTTCGGCGTGTGAATGAGCGAGCAGGTGAGCCCCAGCTTCTGCTTCATGCCGCCCGACAATTGACCTGCGCGGCGATTGCGGAACGGCGTCATGCCGGAGGCCGCGAGCAGGCGCGCGGCGCGTTCGTCCCGGTCGCGGCGCTTGATCCCGAAGAGTTCGGCGAAAAACTCGATGTTCTCGTCGACCGTCAGATCCTCGTAAAGCCCGAAGCGTTGCGGCATATAGCTGATGTGCGCGCGCGCAAGCTCGGGATTGGCGACTACGTCGAGCCCCTCGATCGCGATCGATCCCTCGTCCGGAGTCATTACCGCGGCGAGCAAGCGCATTATGGTCGTCTTGCCCGCGCCGTCCGGCCCGACGAAGCCGAACACCTCGCCCCGGGCGCAATCGAGCGTGACGCCGCTGACCGCGGGGGCCGCCCCAAACCGCTTCGTCAGGTTGCGGACTTCGATGGCGGACTTCCGCGCCTCGTTCATGGCTGCCCGGGCGCCCGCACGGGGATCCTGGCGTCCGCCGGCAGGCCGGGGACCAGTTCATGCGAAGGATTGTCGATGTCGATCCGGATCCGATAGACGAGGGTCACCCGCTCGGCGTGCGTCTCGACGCTCTTGGGGGTGAATTCGGCCGACTCGGAGATGAATGAGATGCGGCCGGGGTAGTCTTTCCCCGGATAGGAATCGGTGGTCACCGTCACCGCCTCGCCGAGACGGATCTTGCCGACGTCGGTCTCATTGACGTAGGCGCGCAGCCACACGTGATCGATGTCGGCGAGCGTCACGATCGCGGCGCCCGGCGAGACGACTTCGCCGAGCTCCGCCTGACGCACCAGAATGACCCCGTCGAACGGCGCTTTCAGCGTGGTGTAATCGACCACGATCTTGGCCAAATCCAGCGTCGCCTGCGCGCTGCCGATGTTGGCGATAGCCAGCGCGACGCTCTTCTCCGCGGAGACCTCGAGCGCGTTGTCCCGGTCGAGGGCCGCCCTCGACTGTCTGACCACCGTCTCGGCGACGTCACGCGCGTCGGTCGTGCCGGCGCCTTTGACCAGAAGAGTCTGCGCGCGGTCGAATTCGAGCTGCTTCAGCGCGACGTCCGCTTCGTCGCTGACGATCGTGCGGCGCGACGCGATGACGTTCTGTTGGGCGACGTCGAGCTGGCGCGTCTGGGCGTTGAGCGCGGCCTCGGCGATTTCGACCTGCTGCTTGTAGTCGGCGTCGTCGACGGTCGCGAGGAACGTGCCCGCCTTGACAGTCTGTCCCTCATCGAACGGGAGCTCGACGATGCGCGACTGCACGGTCTTGAAGCTGACGACGCTCTCGTGCGCCTCGATGTTGCCGGAGACGACGATGAATTCGGCGTTCGACTTCCCCTCGATCCACGGAATAAGGATGTCCTGATAGCGGTAGGCAATGAGCGCGCCCAACCCCAACAACGCCACCGCCCCAATGAAGACTCGCCGCATGGCACATTAAGCTCTCGCCCCCGCCCCCGGGCGTGTGGCGCTGACTGTTACGGATAGGGCGTCGCGCGAATTTTGACACAGGTCAACCCGTGACCGATCGTCGCAGCCCCGGCCTTGCCGCGGGCGGCGCCTTCGGGCAATCTCGTTTGAGCCCCATGCGTTCTAAGGCGTTGAAACCAAATCGCAGCGATGTTCGCCCTCACTCCTGACCATCTTGCCGTACGCGACATGGCGAAGTCGTTCGCCGACGAGCGCATCGCCCCCTATGCGCTCAAATGGGATGAGACCGAGCACTTTCCCGTCGACGTGTTGCGCGAGGCGGCGGCGCTCGGCATGGCGACGATCTATGTGCGCGAGGAGAACGGCGGCAGCGGCATGACGCGGCTCGACGCCGCACTCATTTTCGAAGCGCTGTCGACCGGCTGTCCCTCCGTCGCCTCGTTCCTCTCCATCCATAACATGGTGTCCTGGGTCGTCGACCGCTTCGGCTCGGCTGAGCTGCAGAAGCGCTACCTGCCGCGGCTCGCGAACATGGAGCTCATTTCGAGCTATTGCCTGACGGAGCCCGGCGCCGGTTCGGACGCCGCGGCTCTGACGACGCGCGCGCGGCGCGACGGCGATACTTACGTGCTCGACGGCGTCAAGCAGTTCATTTCCGGCGCAGGCGCGAGCGACCTCTATCTCGTCATGGCGCGCACCGGCGACGGCGGCCCTAGCGGGATTTCCGCCTTCATGGTCGAGAAAGGAACGCCGGGCCTCAGCTTTGGCGCCAACGAGAAGAAGATGGGCTGGCGCACCCAGCCGACGCGCCAGGTCATCATGGAGGACGTGCGCGTGCCGGCCGCCAATCTTGTCGGCGCGGAGGGCGACGGCTTCAAGATCGCCATGGCGGGGCTCGACGGCGGGCGGCTCAATATCGGCGCCTGTTCGATCGGCGGCGGCCAGGCGGCGCTCGACAAGGCGATCGCGTATATGCGCGAGCGCAAGGCGTTCGGCCGCCGCATCGCCGATTTCCAGGCGCTGCAATTCAAGGTCGCCGACATCGCAACCTCGCTCGAGACGGCCCGCTCGATGCTGTGGCGCGCGGCGAGCGCCCTCGACGAAAAATCGCCCGAGGCGACGCGGCTCTGCGGGATGGCCAAGCGCGTCGCCACCGACGCCGGGTTCAATGCGGCCAACGACGCGCTGCAACTGTTCGGCGGCTATGGCTATCTCGCCGACTATGGCGTCGAGAAGATCGTGCGCGACCTGCGCGTGCACCAGATTCTCGAGGGAACGAACGAGATCATGCGCGTCATCGTGGCGCGCGGCCTGATCGAGAACTAACAATGGATGTGATGCTTCGAGACGGCTTCGCGCCGGTCACGAGCCCGAGAGTCAACTGAAAACCTCATCCGGGGAAAACAATGGCGACGATCGCTTTTCTGGGCCTGGGCAACATGGGCGCACCGATGGCCGCCAATCTTGTCAAAGCCGGACATGCGGTAGCGGGATTCGACCTGGTCGAAGCTCAAAGGCACGCGGCGGCTGCGTCGGGCGTAACAGTCAAGGCGAGCGCGCGCGAGGCCGTGGCGCACGCCGACGCAATCGTGACCATGCTGCCTGCGGGGCGCCATGTGCTGGCAAGCTGGGCCGATTTCCTGCCCGCCGCGACGCGCGGGACCCTCGTCATCGACTGCTCGACCATCGACGTCGACAGCGCCAAGCGCGCTCACGAAACGGGCTCTGCGGCCGGAACGCTCACCCTCGACGCGCCGGTGTCGGGAGGGGTCGGAGGGGCGAGCGCCGGCACGCTGACCTTCATGTGCGGCGGTTCGGACGAAGCTTTCGCCCGCGCGAAGCCGATCCTGGAGGCGATGGGCAAACGCATTGTCCACTGCGGCGGCCCAGGCGCGGGGCAGGCGGCCAAAATCTGCAACAACATGATCCTCGGCGCCACGATGATCGCGACCTGCGAAGCCTTCGCGCTGGCCGAGAAACTTGGTCTTTCGGCTCAGGCTCTGTTCGACGTCGCCTCGACCTCGTCCGGGCAGTCCTGGTCGCTGACCAGCTATTGTCCGGTTCCCGGACCGGTTCCGGCGTCCCCCGCCAATCGCGACTATAAGCCCGGCTTCGCCGCCAGCCTGATGCTGAAGGACCTCCGGCTCGCGCAGGAGGCCGCGGCGAGCGTCGGCGCCGTCACGCCTCTGGGGGCCGAAGCCGCACAGTTCTACGCGCTCTTCGTCGCCGCCGGCGGCGGGGGCGACGACTTTTCCGGCGTGATCAATTTTTTGCGAGGACGCCCCGCTTCCACCTAGTAGTCCGGGTGTCCATGCATAAGTTGGGTAACAGTGTGAAGGCGGCGGGGCGAGGACCGGGTTAGAATGATCGTCCGCTGGTTTGGAGGATCGCCATGCGGAAATCCATTGTGAAGGCGATTGTCGCCGGGGCGGCGGCGCTTGTTCTCTCTGCGGCTGTCGTCACGACTTCAGCCCCCGCCGAAGCGGCCTATTGGCATGGCGGAGGCGGAGGCGGTTGGCATGGAGGCGGCTGGGGAGGCGGCGGCTGGCGCGGAGGCGGCTGGGGCGGCGGCTGGCGAGGCGGCGGCTGGGGCCCCGGCTGGCGCGGATATGGCTGGCGTGGCGGCTATTGGGGACCGGGATGGGGCGTGGCTGCGGTCCCTGCGTGGGGTTGGGGCTGGGGTTGGGGCGGAGGTTGGGACCCGGGTTGGGGCGGCGATTGGGCCGCTCCGGTCGTCGTCAACGATGGCGGCGGCTGCTGGGTCCGTCGCAGGGTTTGGGACGCTCGCGGCCACTACCTCGGCCGGCGTCTCGTGAACCTCTGCATGTGAGGCGCTTCAAGCGACCCGGAACTCTCACGGGTCCATGCTGTCGATCCGCGGCGGCAAGCGCTTTGCTGCTGCTGCGGCAGATTTGCGGCAGAGATGAGCGCGCGGCTTTCAATCAACTTTTCGAGAGCATTCCGTGGGCTATCCAAGCAAGATGAACGTCTATTCATCGATCGGAAAGAAAACGACGCTCTGAGCGAAAGAATTCGTGCTTCGGTGCCAACCCGCCTCTTTTCGATCAAATTGCGACCGAACTGGGGTGAGAGATGTTAAAGGGAAGCGTCAGCGGATTCGCGACGTTGAGAGTCTATTCCGGCCTCGCTTCAAATGGGGTCGAATATCGGAGGGTGAAATGCGCAACACGATTTCCAAGGCGATCGTCGCCAGCGTCGCGGCTCTGTCGCTCGCGACCGCGGTCGTCGTCACGACCGAGCCGGCGTCCGCCCAGCAGTGGCATGGGGGCGGCGGTTGGCATGGCGGGGGCGGCGGCTGGCATGGAGGCGGCTGGGGCGGCGGCTGGCGTGGCGGCGGGGCCTGGCACCCCGGCTACTGGCGCGGCGGGACTTGGTACGGCGGCTGGTGGGGTCCCGCGGTTGTCGCGGGCCTCGCGGCCGGCGCCATCGCGACCGCGCCCTACTGGGGCGGCTATGGCTACGGCTACGGAGACAACTGCTGGCAGGTTCGTCCGGTGTACGACGGCTACGGCAACTTCCTCGGCAACCGGCCGGTCAACGTCTGCCAGTAATCACGTCGGTCCAACGGATCGGAAAGGGCCTCGCGCAAGCGGGGCCCTCTTGTTGTCCGGCGCCGGCCAGAATCGCCCGCCGGTCATCGGCTTCGGAACGCCGGTCGTTGTCGGGAAGGACAGCGGCGCGCCCTGCCGCGAGCGCAGCGCGAGATAAGCGAAGCACTGCGCTTCGATCGCGTCGCCGTCGAAGCCGATCGCCTCGACCGGTTCCACCGTCACGCCGAGCCGCTCGCCGAGCTGGCCCATGAGGAGCGGATTGCGCCGTCCCCCGCCCCCGACCAGCCAACGCCGGGGCGGCTCCGGGACCAGCCGCAGCGCGGCGGCGGTCGCCTCCACGGTGAAGGCGCTCAGCGTCGCGGCGCCGTCGGCGTCGCTCAGCCTTTCGATAAGATCGCCCGCGGCGGCGAAATGGTTGCGGTCGAGCGACTTTGGCGCCGCGCGGTCGAAATAGGGGTCGCGCATCATCGTCTCGAGCGCCTCAGCGTCGACCCGTCCCTCTCGCGCCAGCGCGCCGTTCTCGTCCAGTGCGACGCCGCGCCGCCGCAGGAGGAAATCGTCGATCAGCGCGTTGGCCGGCCCGGTGTCGAAGGCGATGATCTCGCCCTCGGCGCCGAGATAGGTGACGTTGCCGACCCCGCCCCAGTTGAGGATCATCAAAGGACGCTCGAGACCCGCCGCCATCGCCGCGTGATAGATCGGCGCGAGCGGAGCGCCCTCGCCGCCGGCCGCGACGTCGGCTGAGCGGAAGTCTGAGACGACGTCGATCCGGAGCGCGGCGGCTGCGCGCGCGCCGTCGCAGAGCTGGCGCGTGAGGCGCGCGTGGGGACGGTGCAAAATGGTCTGGCCGTGCATGCCGACGAGCGCGACGCTCTCGCGGGCGATGGCGAAACGGTCGAGAAAAGCCTCAACGGCGGCGACGTGGGCGTCGGTGACGACGCGCTCGAGTTCGGCTTGCGGCTTTTCCGCTTCGCTCGGGTCGGCGACGACGGCGCGGAGCGCCAGCGCTACCGGCTCGGGGTAGGGAAAGGTCGCGGCAGGGCCTGTCTCGACGCGCTCGGCGCCATCGCTGCGGATCAGCGCCACGTCGATTCCATCCATTGACGTCCCGCTGATGACGCCGATAGCGGTCCGCACATCGCCAGCCGGCGCCGTCATCGCCTTTCGCTCTGGCTCGCTCCGGGAACCCACAGCACGTCGGCCCTGCCGTCGTCGTTGGCCGCCCGCGCTGCGACGAAGAGATAATCCGACAGCCGGTTGACATAGGCGAGCGCCGCGTCGCCGACATCTTCGCCTTCGATCGAGGCCAAAGCGACGAGGCTGCGCTCCGCGCGCCGGCAGACCGCGCGGGCCTGATGCAGCGCGGCCGCGGCCCCGGAGCCGGCCGGCAGCACGAACGAGCGCAGCGGCTCGAGCCTTTCGTTGAGGGCGTCGATGGCGCGCTCGAGCGCCTTGACCTGCGAAGGCGTGATGCGCAGCGCCGCGCCCGGCGCCTCGTCAGGGTGCCGGGGAAGCGAAAGGTCGGCGCCAAGATCGAAGAGGTCGTTCTGAATGCGCGCCAGCGTCGCCTCGATCGACGCCAACGTTCCGCCCGTCGCGCCTGAGGTCGAAAGCCGGGCAAGGCCGACGGCGCAATTCGTCTCGTCCACGTCGCCCATGGCGGCGACGCGCGCGTCGCTCTTCGGCCGGCGCGATCCATCGCCGAGGCCTGTCTCGCCCTTATCGCCCGTGCGCGTATAGATGACGTTCAGTCGAACCATGGTCTCCGGTTGGGTTGGAGCATGCGCCAGCATAGCCGATTCGGCCGTGAGGGCGCGGTCGAGACGACGGCGCCCCGCCCTCAATCGTGCTTCATCAGCCGTTCGAGATAGTCGCGCTCGTCGACCGGGCGGTTCGGATCGGCGAGACGGCGGCGGAGCTCCTCGAGCACGCGGCGGGCGCGCTCGGCGCCGCTGGCGGTTTCCCTCAGCGATCCTTCCTCGCGGCCGAAATTGCCTTCGCGTCCTCGCCCGAGCGGGTCGTCGCCCGATTGCTCGCCGGGCCCTTTTCTCCGGGCCGTATATCCGCGCTTGCCGTTCTGGCCCTGGCCCATCTGCTTCTGCATCCCCTGCGCCCCATCGCGCAGCGCCTCGAGCGCCCGGCCCTGCGCGTCGACCGCCGCGCCCTTGCCGGATTGCCCCAGGGGCTTCGGCGCGCCTTGGCCTGCCTGATCGCCCTGATCGCCTTTGAGGTCGCCCTCCGCCTCCTGCATGTCCCTCTGGGCGTCGTCGAAGCCCTTCTCGCCCTTCAGTCCCAGGCTCTTGAGCCTGCGCTGCAATTCGGCGAGGCGGTCGCTGAGCGCGTGCTGGCGTTGCCCGAGGTCGGCGTCCGCAGGATTGCCGCCCTGCTGGTCGGGCTGCGCGGAGGGGTTCTGATCGTTGTCGCCCTGATCCTGGCCGTCGTCCTGCTGCGCCTGATCGCTCTGCCCCTCGGACGGCCGCTTCTGTCGACGCCTCTGCCGGCTATCGCGCTGATCGCTTCGGAACGTATCGTCGCGCAGCGCCTGCTGGTCGCGCAGGAGCTTCTGGAGTTCGTCGATCTGTTTGCGCATCGCGCGCTCGGCCTGGCTTTCCTCGGCGTTGCGCGGGCCCCGCATGTTCTCGAACATTTCCTGCATCTGGTCGAGCATCGCTTCGGCCTCTTCGCGCGTGCCGTTGCGCGCGGCGTCCTCCATTCGGTCCATCAGCTTGTCGAGATCCTGCGCCTGCTCCTGTGAATCTTGTGGACTCTGCTCGGTGTCCTTCGCCATCTCGTTCGCGAAGCGCTGCGCCGCCTCGCGCAGGTTCTGCATCAGCTTCTTGATCTCCTCGTCGCTCGCGCCGCGCTGGAGCGCCTCGCGCAGGGCCTGCTCGGCGGCGCGCAGGTCGCGCTCGGCTTGCGTCGCGTCGCCGTCCTCGATCTGCTGCGCCATCGCCCACAACAGGGCCGCGACATCGAGGAGGTCCGCGTCGCCGCGCGCCTGAGCGAGCGAGGTCTTCGCCTGCTTCAGGCCGAGATAGACGTTCGCCGGCGTGTCGAACAGTTCCGGCGCCACGCTCAAGCCGTCGAGCGCCGTCTCGATGCGCTTCGGCGCATGGTCCGGGTCGAGGATCAAATCGCGCCGCTCTTCGACGAGCGCGCGCGCCAGCGGGTTGTGGAACGGCCGTTGCGGAAGAGTGACTTCGACCGGCGCGCTTGCGCCGCTCTTGCCCGATACGCTCTGGGCGCTCAGCGTCATCATGACGCGCGCGCCGGCCCAGGGATGTTCGGAGAGGTCGACGGTAGAGCGGGCGTCGCCGACGCCGTTGACGGTCGCCGGCGTCTCGAGAGCGGCCTGAGGCGCCTGCGCCAGGCTTCGCGGCGCAGGCTTCGCAGGGTCATGCGGAAGCGCGAAATCCGCCCGCGCGCCCGCCACGCCTTAGCGATCGTCCAGCTGGTAGGCGAGGGTCAGAGATCCGCTGATATTGGCCTTGGGGTCCTCGGTCAGCTTGATGGTGGGGACGCCGGTCGGCGTGACCGAGAAGGCGATGTCGGCGGCCTTCGAACCGCTGCGCAGGATCGTCGCCTTGCCGTCGCCGTGGATAGTCCAGCGGCGTTCCTGCGAGGGGCCTTGGGACGGGGCGGCCTTCTCGTCGACCGGGCTGATCGGACCCTCGATCCGCGTTTCGACCACGCCGGGGTCGCCGCGCACGACGAGCGTCGAATCCTCGAAAACCGTCATTGTCTGCGGGTCGGCGCTCTTGACGTCGATCATGACCGGCGCGCGGCCGGCAAAGGGCGGCGGGTCGATCCAGGCGTCGATCCGGCTTCCCGCCGCCGCGGCGAAGGCGCCGCCGCCGCGCCAGTCGAAGGCCGAGGCGAAGCCGTTGTAAAGCTCGGGCCCCGCGGCGACCGCGGCCGCGAAGGCGAGCAGGGCCGCGCCGAAGCGCAGCGCATAGGGGTCGCGCTCGGCCATGCCCGGCGCGGGCGGCGCGACGCGAATCGCCTCGACCGCACGGGCGAGGCGCGCCTGATGTTCCGCCCAAAGCGCGCGGGCGACAGGATCCTGGTCGTTGGCGAGGCTGTCGGCGAGCGAGGACGCGGGACGATGGTTGGCGCCCGCGTCGCGGTCGAGACGGGCCGTGATGTCGCGCGCCCCCGGCCAGCGCAGCCGTACGAGCGGCGCCAGCGCCGCCAGGAGCGCAAGGGCGAACAGGACGACGCCGCCGACTCGCATGAGGCGCGGCGCGATGAGCCAGACGCCGAACCATGAGAGCGCCAGGAACAGCGCCGCCACCGCGAGCGCCCAAACGAGCGGCGGCCAGGCGCGCTCGACCAGGAGCACGCGCCCCGCCAGCGCCGAAAGCGCCGCGAGCCGTCCGCCGCGCCCAGCGCCCGGCGATTCAGGCCGCTTCGATTCGTTGTCCTTCGCCAAAATCCCCCTCAAACGCTCATGAACCGGAAGGAAACGCCTGCAACCACGGCGGAAGTGTGTCGAGCGCGATCAATTCCTCGTACGTCGGCCGCCGCCTGACCAATGCAAAATCGGCGCCCTTGACCAGCACTTCCGGGACAAGAAGGCGGGAATTATAGGTGCCCGCCTGCACCGCGCCATAGGCGCCCGCGCTCATCACCGCCAAAAGGTCGCCCGCGGCGACCGCGGGCATGTCGCGGTCGAGCGCCAGGAAGTCGCCGCTCTCGCAGACCGGGCCGACCACGTCGGCGCGGATCAGCTTGGCGGAGCGCGGGGCCGGCGCCTTGACCGGCACGATGTCGTGATGCGCTTCATAGAGCGTCGGGCGCACGAGATCGTTCATCGCCGCGTCGACGATGACGAAGCGCTTGTTCTCGCCTTTCTTGACGAAAATGACCGACGCCACCAGCACGCCGGCGTTGCCGACGATGAGCCGCCCCGGCTCCAGATAAACCATGCAGTCGAGGGAGCGCGTGTGGCGGGCGACAGTGTCGGCATAGGCTTGCGGGAAGGGCGGGGGATTGTTGTCCGTGCGGTAGGGGATGCCGAGACCGCCGCCGAGATCGACGTGCTCGATCGCATGACCGTCCGCGCGCAAGACCGTGACGAAATCGGCGATGAGCGCGAAGGCGTTGTCGAACGGCTCGAGATCGGTGATTTGCGAGCCGATATGCATGTCGACGCCGCGAATCGCGAGGCCGGGGAGCGCGCGGGCGCGAGCGTAGACGTCGCGGGCGCGCGAGATCGGCACCCCGAACTTGTTCTCCGACTTGCCGGTCGCAATCTTGGCGTGGGTGCGCGCGTCGATGTCGGGATTGACGCGAATGGCGATCGGAGCGGTCGCGCCGCGGGCCGACGCGAGGGCCGACAGCGCCTCGAGCTCGGGCTCGGATTCGACATTGAAGCAGAGGATCTGTTCGTCGAGGCCGAGCGTCATTTCGACCTCGGTTTTGCCGACGCCGGAAAAGATGATCCGGCTCCCTGGAACGCCGGCCGCGCGCGCCCGCCTCAATTCCCCCTCGCTCACCACATCCATGCCCGCGCCGAGCCTGGCCAGCGTCGCGATCACCGCCTGATTGGAATTGGCCTTCATGGCGTAAAAGACAAGCGCGTTCTGACCGGCGAAGGCGGCGCGGAACACATCGAAATGGCGCTCGATGGTCGCGCTCGAATAGCAATAGAAAGGCGTGCCGACCGCCTCAGCGATCGCCGGCAGGGCGACGTCCTCGGCGCAAAGCACGCCGCCGCGATAGGCAAAGTGATGCATCGCGGCGTTATTTCAGCAGCGGATCGAGAATGAAAGGCTGATTTGGCGGCGTGATCGGCGGGATCTTCGGTTTGACCTGGGGGTTCAGCGCATCCGCGCTGGTCGCGGGCGAGGCGGAGGCGGGGGCGGCGGGCTTCGCCGCCGCGCTGGCGTCCGGCGGCGGCTCGAGCGGACCGTAGCGGCCGCAAGCAGCGAGGCCAAGCGCGACAAGCGCCGCCAGCGCCGCCGCGCGACGACGAGGGGCGGGAAAGAACACGGTCCTTGCGGGCAAGCAGCGACTCCGGATGGCCCGGGCACTATACAGATTCGGAGGGCAGAGGCGAGCGGGCCGGTAGAGCCCCGACAGCTCGTCGAGCCGAATCAGGCCGCGCCGCCTGTCCCTCCCTCTAACGTTTCGACTTGGTTTGAGGACGCTGACCCTGCTATCGGCGACGCCACCGCCCACGTTCCCGAAACGTTCGCGTCAGCACTGTGGCTTTGCGACAACATCGCGAAGATATTTGGCACCTTTGGGACAATTTCTCGGTTACGGAATGGCGCTGTTTTCCTCATGGGCATAGTCTGTTCACACTTTCGACGCTGTCGGTGGGTCGAATCTCGGGGCCGGATCATGAGCGGAACAGGCTTTTCGGGCTGGGCGGCTTGCGGATCGAGGGCGGCGAAGCGAAGGCCGCTCCCAGCATCCCAGCGGACGCTCTTGTCGACCAGCGCGCTCGCCGGCGGCGCGCTCCGCGGCCTGGTGATGGCCGCGGGGGCCGTTTCAGGGATTGCGCTCATGTCCGCGCCGGCGGACGCGTTCACCTGCGGCAATTCATCCACTGGGTCAGGCTTTCCGCTTAACTCCGCCGCCGGAGCGACTGACAACGGCAGCGCAAGCGCCACAGCCTGCGGTCCCTTCGCCAACGCCAACGGCGCGGAGGCTACGGCCACCGGTGTCTTCGCCAACGCCAACGGCGTGGGCGCCACCGCGACCGGCGCCGCCGCCAGCGCCAACGGCAACACCGCCACTGCGACCGGCGTCAGCGCCAACGCCAATGGCGCGGACGCGAGCGCCTTCGGCGGCTTTGCCAACGCGAACGGCGCTTTCGCCACCGCGACCGGCTTCTTGAGCAATGCCAACGGCGCCAACGCGACCGCGACCGGCTTCAACAGCAACGCCAACGGCGGCAACGCCACCGCAACGGGCGTTTCGAGCAACGCCAACGGCGACAGCGCGACGGCCACCGGCGTAGGCAGCGCGGCCAACGGCCAGTTCGCCACCGCGACCGGCGTCTTCAGCAGCGCCAACGGCGGTTTCGCCACGGCGACGGGCGAAGCCGCCAACGCCAACGGCTCTGCCGCCACGGCGGCGTCAACAGCAACGCCAACGGCTCTGCGGCCACCGCGACCGGCGTCAACAGTGACGCCACCGGCGACAGCGCCACGGCGACCGGCGCCTTCAGCAACGCCAACGGCCAGTTCGCCAGCGCGTTCGGCGTGTCCAGCAACGCCAACGGCGCCGCAGCCACCGCGACCGGCGCCTTCAGCAACGCCAACGGCGTGTTCGCCACGGCGACGGGCGAAGCCGCCAACGCCAACGGCTCTGCCGCCACGGCGGCGGGCGTCAACAGCAACGCCAACGGCTCTGCGGCCACCGCGACCGGTTTCACCAGCACCGCTAACGGCGCCGCCGCGACGGCCACGGGCGACGTGGCCAACAACGCCAACGGGGCCAACGCCACGGCGACCGGCGTCATGAGCAACGCCAACGGGGAAAACGCGACGGCGACCGGCGTCACGAGCAACGCCAACGGAACCTACGCGACCGCCACGGGCTTTGGCGCCGTCGCCAATGGCGACCCCGCGACCGCGACGGGCGCCTTCGCCAACGCCAACGGCGCCAACGCGACTGCGACCGGCGCGTTCAGCAACGCCAACGGCGCCAACGCCACGGCGACCGGCATCAACAGCAACGCCAACGGCGACAGCGCGACGGCGACGGGCAACGGCGCGACAGCGAATGGCGGCAACGCCACCGCGACCGGCGTCATGAGCAACGCCAACGGCGCGTACGCCAGCGCCTATGGCTATCAAGCCAACGCCAACGGGAACACCGCCGTCGCGACCGGCGCGGGAAGCAACGCCAATGGCGATCAGGCCACCGCGACCGGCAATTACGCCTTCGCCAACGGCGGGGCCGCCACTGCGACGGGCGTGCTCGCAAACGCCAACGGCGCCAACGCCACCGCGACCGGTTTGTTCGCCAACGCCAACGGCGCCAACGCGACCGCGACCGGCGTCAGCAGCAACGCCAACGGCGACAGCGCGACAGCGACCGGCGCCGGCGCGAACGCCACCGGCGACCAAGCGACCGCGACGGGCGTGAGCAGCATCGCCAACGGCGCCGCCGCGACCGCGACCGGCTTTGACGCAAACGCCAACGGCACCAACGCCACCGCAACGGGCGTCACCGCCCCACCGCCAACGGCGGCGCCGCTACAGCGACAGGCAACGGCGCCACCGCCAACGGCGACCTCGCGACCGCGACCGGCAGCTTCAGCAACGCCAACGGCTTCAGCGCAACGGCCACGGGCAACGGCAGCACCGCCAACGGCGCCAACGCCACCGCGACGGGCGTCAACAGCAACGCCAATGGCGATAGCGCCACGGCCGCGGGCACAAACAGCACCGCCAACGGCGCCAACGCGACGGCGACCGGCGTCAACAGCAACGCCAATGGTCAGTTCGCTACCGCAACCGGCGTCTTCAGCAACGCCAACGGCCAGTTCGCCACCGCAACCGGCTTCTCCAGCAACGCCAACGGCCAGTTCGCCACCGCAACCGGCGCTGCAGCGAACGCCAACGGCTCCGACGCCACCGCGACCGGCATTCTGGCCAACGCCAACGGCGCCAACGCGACGGCGACGGGCGCTCTCAGCAACGCCAATGGCTTTGACGCCACCGCGACCGGCTTTGCCAGCAACGCCAATGGGACCTTCGCCACTGCGACGGGCGCCTTCAGCAACGCCAATGGCGCCGGCGCCAGCGCCTTCGGCAATAGCGCCAACGCCAATGGCGGGAACGCCACAGCGACGGGCGAGTCCGCCACCGCCAACGGCGCCAACGCCACCGCGACGGGCGTGTTGAGCAACGCCAACGGCGATAGCGCCAGCGCATTCGGCAACAGCGCCAACGCCAACGGCGCCAATGCGACGGCGACTGGCTCTTTCAGCAACGCCAACGGCGCCAGCGCGACCGCTACGGGCGACGGCGCCACCGCGAACGGCTTCGGCGCTACTGCGACAGGCGAGGCCAGCAACGCCAACGGCGCCAACGCAACGGCGACAGGCATCAACAGCAACGCCAACGGCGACAGCGCGACGGCGACGGGCGCCGGGGCGAACGCCAACGGCGCCACCGCTACGGCGACGGGCGCCGGCGCCGCCTCCAACGGGGCCAACGCCACCGCGACCGGCAGCGGCGCGAACGCCAACGGCGCCAGCGCGACCGCCACGGGCGACGCCGCCACCGCGAACGGCTTCGCCGCCACCGCGACGGGCGAGAACAGCCTGGCGAACGGCGCCAACGCCACCGCGACCGGCATCATGAGCAACGCCAACGGCGACAGCGCGACCGCGACGGGCAACAGCGCCAACGCCAACGGCGCCAACGCGACGGCGACCGGCGTCATGAGCAACGCCAACGGCGCCAACGCGACCGCGACCGGCCTGCTCGCCTTCGCCAACGGAACCGGCGCGACTGCGACCGGCGTTGGCGCCGTCGCCAACGGCGACCCCGCCACCGCGACGGGCGCCTTCGCCTTTGCCAATGGCGCCAATGCGACCGCGACCGGC
>Ga0116216_10001649_pt1 | contig 15320 bp, 14 predicted proteins | sample Sb_taG_11_FD_89696 | JGI IMG/M metagenome (GOLD analysis project Ga0116216, IMG submission 89696) | Peat soil microbial communities from Weissenstadt, Germany - Sb_50d_3_AS metaG | ecosystem: Environmental > Terrestrial > Soil > Wetlands > Peat | place: Germany: Weissenstadt | collected 2010-09-21
TATATCCATTGGTGTCCGGCCATTCGCGCCACACGAACCGGGTGGCGTCGTCGAGATCGGGCTGATCCGCGGCGAACTCCTTTTCCCCAAGCGGAAACGCGAGTTTCCAGTCTCCGTCGCTCTTGACCGCATGCATGAATTCATCGCTGATCAACAGCGACAAATTGAATTGCCGCAGGCGCCCGTTCTCGCGCTTGGCCCGAATGAATTCGAGCACGTCCGGATGGCCGATATCGAAGGTGCCCATCTGGGCCCCGCGTCGGCCGCCGGCGGAGGACACCGTGAAGCACATCTTGTCGTAAATATCCATGAACGACAAAGGGCCGGAGGTATAGGCCCCGGCTCCCGAGACGTAGGCGCCGCGCGGCCGCAACGTAGAGAATTCGTATCCGATGCCGCACCCCGCCTTCAGCGTGAGCCCGGCCTCGTGAACCTTGTTCAAAATGTCGTTCATCGAATCGCGAATGGTGCCCGATACCGTGCAATTGATGGTCGATGTGGCCGGCTTGTGTTCGAGCGCGCCGGCGTTGGAGGTGACGCGTCCGGCCGGAATCGCCCCATGGCGCAGCGCCCACAGAAACGATTCGTACCATTGCTCGCGGCGGTCCTCGGTTTCCACGTCGGCAAGTGCACGTGCGACACGCTTGTAGGTATCGTCCATCGAATGGTCGATGGGCGAACCGTCCTTCGCGATCAGACGATATTTCTTGTCCCAAATGTCGTAGGACGCCTCCTGAAAGGGAATGCTGCCGACATCTTTGGGCTGTATTTTGACCACCGTATTCATGGGTATTAGAAACGCTCCCTTATAATTATGGCGCGACACTCAAAGACAAGTGGCGGTGGTCCCGATGCGCAAGGGATGCCTTGTGAATGGTCAACAATGGGGGACTATCGCGAACTTAAAACCACAACATATTGTGTCCTGGGTGAAAGGGTAAGACTTCAGCGCGATCAGCGTCAAGACATTTTTATGCTAAATTTTGACTAAAAAAACGCTTTAAAATCAATGCAGTACAGAATTCTTCCGAGAAATTTCCTCATTACACTTTTTGATCGTCCGGTCAAGCGGAAAAAACCCTAATCGCAACATGTTGTGTTTCACACGTTATCCACATTATGTGCCATTGACATTGTCGAAACTCTGCGTGCACGTTCCCGTGGATGCATTGAAAGGTATTGCGCCGGCCCCATTCTAAGCGCCATAGGCAGCACCGCCGGGAGTCGATTCGAGGCTGCAATTCAAGATCGTTAAAGGAGCGGCAATGATTCGGTTTGGACAGCCTTGGTCTCGCGGATTCCGGAAAGTTGTCGATAGTTCATCGGCGAGGCCGCGGGCGGCCGCCGCGCACACCGGCGCTTGGCTGCCGCCGGCCGACATTCAGGAACAAGACAACCAATTCCTTTTGCAAGTGGATTTGCCCGGGGTCGATCCCGCGACGGTTGAAATCACCTCAAAAGAGGGCGTGCTGGAAATCGCAATTCCAAAACTTGCTCGGGAAAGGCCGCGGCGCATTGTAGTCGAGGCGGCCTAAGAGGGTCCGCTGCGCGCGGCCTTGCGTGTAAGATCGCAGACCGAAAGAGAGCACCCGCTGCCGGGCAATTTTGTTCTATTAAAGGAATGCGCATGAATCGGCGTATCAGGTTTGCGGCCACGCTCGTGGCCACCATGGCCATGTGGACCGGGCCGGCGGCATTTGCCGCGTTGCCCACGTCCCCCCCCGCGGACGCGGCGCCCATGCCCTCTCTTGCCCCGATGGTCAAGCGCGTTTCGCCCGCGGTAGTCAATGTCGCGACTCGCGGCACTATTAAGGAGAGGCCCGGGCAGCGCAATCCCTTGATGGATGACCCCTTCTTTCGCCGTTTCTTCGATATTCCGCCAGATGCGAAACCCCGTGAGCGGCAATTCCAAAGCGCCGGCTCCGGCGTCATCGTCGACGCCAAGAACGGCTACATCCTCACCAATCATCATGTCGTGGAGAACGCCAGCGAAATCACCATCACTCTCTTGGACAACCGCAGCTTCTCGGCCAAGGTGGTCGGCTCGGACGAGGGCGCGGACATCGCGGTGCTGCAGGCGAAGCAGCCGAACCTCGTCGCCATGGCGCTCGGCGATTCGTCGCGCCTGGAAGTCGGAGACTATGTGGTTGCCATCGGCAATCCGTTCGGCCTCCAGAATACCGTGACCGCCGGCATCGTTAGCGCGCTCGGCCGCTCGGGCATCAACCCCGAGGGCTATGAGGACTTCATCCAGACCGACGCTTCCATCAATCCCGGCAATTCCGGCGGCGCTTTGGTGAATTTGCGCGGCGAATTGGTGGGCATCAACTCCGCGATTCTGTCCGGCAACGGCGGCAACATCGGCATCGGCTTCGCCATTCCGGTGAACATGGCCAAGGGCGTCATGGACCAATTGATCAAGTACGGTCAGGTGAAGCGTGGCGTTCTCGGCGTGAATATCTACAACGTCACGCCCGACATCGCCAAGGAATACGGCTTGAGCGAATCGAGCGGCGCATTGGTCGCGGGCGTGAGCCAGGGCTCCGCCGCGGAACGCGCCGGCATCAAGACCGGCGACATCATCACCGCGATCAACGGCGCCACGATCAAGGACGCGGGAGAGTTACGCAACACCATCGGCATGCTGCGCGTCGGTGACAAGGTGGAAATATCCTATCTACACGATGGCAAGCCTCGCAAAACCACGGCGCTGATCGCCGAGCGCAGCGAGACCGAGGCCGCCAATGCGGCCGATATCAACCGGGGCCTGGAGGGCGCGGAACTCGCGGATGCGCCGGACGGCGGCGGCGTTTTGATCCGCTCGGTGCAGGAAGGCAGTCCCGCTTCCCAGTCCGGCCTGCGCACCAATGACCTGATCGTCGGTGTCGGCCGCACACCGATTTCCAACACCAAGACCCTGCGCGAAGCCGTGAAAGGCGCGAACGTTCTTTTGCTCAATGTGCGGCGCGGTTCTGCGATAGTGTTGATTCCGATTCGCTGATGCCATGAAGCATGCATCCATTTGCATTCTCGGCGGCACCGGCTTCCTGGGTACGCGTCTTGTCGCCCGATTGATCAAGAACGGCCACCAGGTCACGGTGCTGTCGCGGGATCGGGAGCAGCACAAGCATTTGCTGGTGCTGCCGGGCCTCACCCTGGACAATTGCGATGTCTACGATGAAGCGCAGTTGAGCGAGCAGTTTCGCGGCAAGGAGGTCGTGATCAACCTCGTCGGCATCCTCAACGAGCGCGGCTTCGGCGGCGAGGGCTTTCGCCGCACCCACACGGAGCTTACCCGGGGCGTGCTGCAGGCCGCGCGCTCCGCGGGCGTCACCCGGCTTTTGCAGGTGTCGGCTCTAAAGGCTGCCGTGGACGCACCGAGCTATTATTTGCGATCCAAGGGCGAGGCGGAACGGCTGATCCGCGAACACAGCGAGACTGTCGATTGGACCATTTTTCAGCCGTCGGTGATGTTCGGTCCCGGCGATTCGTTTCTGAACCGCTTTGCGGGCCTAATCGGCTCGATTCCCCTGGTGTTCCCGCTCGCCAAACCCAACGCGCGTTTCCAGCCGGTATTCGTCGATGATGTGATCGACGCGATGCTCTGCTGTCTGCACGGCGGCGCATCGAGCCACAGGACCTACCAGCTTGGGGGTCCGCAGGTCTACACGCTGCGCGAGATCGTCGGCCTGGTCGCAAAGCTCACCGGACGGCCCCGATGGATTATCGGGTTGCCGGATTTCGCGGCGCGGCTTCAGGCGCTGGTCATGGATTTCGTCCCCGGGCGGCCCTTCTCCAGCGACAACTATCGCTCCTTGACGATCGACAGCGTGTGCACCGAGGACGGCTTCGCGCAGCTCAAGCTCAAGCCGCATTCCATGGTCGCATGCGCGCGACAGTATCTCGGTGCGCTGGAAGACAACGCCCGCATGAGCCGCGACCGCGCCGCGGCAGGTCGAGCGTAATCACCGGTTTGGCTCACCGTGCCGGCGCTCCCGGGCCGAATCCCTCGTGAAACCCGCATGCCTGCCGCTGATTCTCTCCTGCATCGCCCTGAGCGGCTGCGGCAGCGACTCCGGACAATCCGGTGCGCCGCCGAAATCCGAGGCCGCGACGCTCATTCACAGCCCGCCCGTCAAACAACTGACCGCTCAGCAATTAAGATCGCTCTCGATGGCATGCGAAAAATATCCGGCCGACAAATCCGCGCGAGAACCCTACGACGCCGCGTATTGCGAAGAGGCCATGGCCGCCTGGGCCGACGCGCCCTTGCAAATCGTCCCGATCAAAAAGGAGTGACAACCCGCGACGCATCGGCGCCGGTAACGCCCGCCGGCGGCACGTTGCGCGCCTCGTATTGCTGCGTGCAGAGCAGTGCATCGCGCCGCGCTTGATCTAGTTTCGCCAGTTCCCGCACTCGCCGATAAAAGGGCTCCAGGTTTCCGCCCACGGAATTGAGCTCGTGCTCAAACCCCGGCACGCAGTCGAAATAGGTCGCGACCGATGCCAGGTATGCGTTGTTGAGCTGCTCCTCGAACCATGATTCGAACGGCGCCTGGCCGCCCCAAGCGGCCTTGAGCTGTGCGTACGAGTCGTGCAGCGCGGCATAGGCCGTTCTTTTGCGGTCCCGCATGAGCGAGGGCTCGATTCCCGACGCATACAGCGCACGCAAGTCGGTTCGCGTTCTGATCATGAGCGCGACCACTTCCTGGTAATGCTGCTGCTGCAGCGCAAACGCCGCCAAATCCTCGTTGCGTCCTTGAGCCTTGAGCCAGCGACGCACGCCTTCTTCCTCCACCGTGGTGGCAAAGGCTTCATTGAAATCGGCATCGTTAGGCACGTAGATCATTTGGTGGGTAAGCTCGTGAAAAATGATGGCCGCCAGCTCGACATCGCTCCAGCCCAACATCGTGTTGAGCACCGGGTCGTTGAAATGACCCAAGGTCGAGTAGGCCGCCACCCCGTCGACGCTCACGTCGAACCCGCGTCGCTGCAGCTTGCCGGCAAAGGAGCGGGCCCGCCGCAGGGCGAAGTACCCGCGATACGCGACGCAGCCGACGATCGGGTAGCACCATTCCTTCGCCTCCACCGAAAACTCGGGTGCCGCCATCACGTTCCAAACCACATAGGGTCTGCCGAGATCGGCGTAGCTGCGATAACTGCCGTTGTCCGGCAGTCCCAAATCCGCGACGGCAAATTTCCGTATCTGCGACACCGCCTCGAGCTGGGTGCGCACCGCGGGCGGGGTCGAGGGGTTGGCGATCACCCGGGGAATGGACTCGCGCTTGGACATCAGATTAAGCTGGCCCTGAGCGCTTTCCACTATGTAGCACCCGCCGACCGATGCGCAGATCAGCACGACGGCGCAACGGCCGCGGATCCGCGAAGCGATGCTGCTACTATTCACGCATGCAAGTGTATCTGGTCGGCGGGGCGGTTCGAGATGCCTTGCTCGGCCTGCCGGTAAAGGAACGCGATTGGGTGGTCGTGGGCGGCACGCGAGAGGAATTGCTGCGGCTGAAATATCGCGAGGTCGGCCGGGACTTTCCCGTGTTCCTGCACCCCGACACCCATGAGGAATATGCGCTGGCACGGCGCGAGCGCAAGGTGGCGCCGGGCTACCGCGGATTCAGCGTCGAATTCGGACCCGAGGTGACCCTCGATGAGGACTTGGCGCGCCGCGATTTGACCATCAACGCCATGGGGCAGTCACCGGACGGGACGCTCATCGACCCGTATGGCGGCCGGCGCGACGTCGAGTCGCGCAGCTTGCGGCACGTATCCGCGGCCTTCATCGAGGATCCGGTGCGCGTATTGCGCGTGGCGCGCTTTGCCGCGCGCTTCGCGCCGCTCGGCTTTCGGGTGGCTGACGACACGATGGCGCTGATGCAGAGCATGGTTGAACGCAATGAGGTGGACGCGCTGGTGGCAGAGCGGGTCTGGCAGGAATCGGAAAAGGCGCTTCGCGAGCCGGCAGCGAGCGCCTTCTTCACGGTGCTGCGAGAGTGCGGCGCCCTGGGGCGGATATATCCGGAAATCGACGCCTTGTTCGGCGTCCCGCAGCCAGCAGAGTGGCATCCCGAGATCGACACCGGATTGCACACTCTCATGGTGCTGGATCAGGCCGTGCGCTTGAGCGAAGACTCGAAGGTACGCTTTGCGGCGCTGCTCCACGATGTCGGCAAGGGAGAGACGCCGCCCGTCGAGTGGCCGAGTCATCGTGGTCATGAGGAGCGAAGCGTGGCGCTCATCGAAGCCTTAGCGGTTCGCCTGCGGGTCCCGAGCGATTATCGCGATCTGGCTGTCATCGTGGCGCGCCATCATGGCATGGTGCATCGAGCGCTCGAGCTGAAGCCCAAAACCATCCTGGAATTCATGGAGCGGGCGGACGCCTTTCGCCGCCCGGAGCGCTTCGCTCAGGCGCTCATCGCCTGCGAGGCGGATTCACGAGGGCGGACCGGTTTGGAGACCAAGGCCTATCCGCAGCGTCAATTCCTGTTGGCGGCGGCCGCCGCAGCCGGATCCATCAAGCCATCTACCGAGGACATTGCCTCGCACTCGGGAGCCGAGATCGCGGGGCTGCTGCGCCGCCGGCGCGTGCAGGCCATCGCAACGTCGCGCGAGCAGTGCGCGGAGCCGACCGACTCCGCACACTGCGAACGGCGCGAGTAGATGAACGCGGGGGGCGCGCTGTTTAGGGGTCGAGCGGCCCTGCCCCAGGCGCTACAGCGTATGTCGCAGGTCTTGAAGTGAGAAACCGCGCAGCGGCAGGTCCATTTTGCGCGACCACGCCATCGCCTTGAAACGCTCGCCCATCTCGCCCGGCAGCATCAGCCGCCTTGCTTGGTTGGCAAGGCGCGCATAGCGATTCGCATCAGGACCGGCGAGATCCTGCATCTCGCGGTCGATCCCCAAACCGGCCAGAAAATACGCCTGCGTGGTGAAGCCCGCGAGTTCGCACCCCGCGGGCCGGCAGGCCTCGGCGAGCGCCGTGAAGTCGACCCAGGCGCTGATGTCTTGCAGACCCGGATGCAGAAACGGATCGTCATGCGCTCGATGGCCGAAATGGCACATCAGCGTGCCCTCGCGCCGCTCGGGAAAATAGTATTGCGACCGCGGCAGGCCATAATCGAACCATAACGCGACGCCGGAACCGAGTCCCCGAATGACCTCGGCCGACCACGCCTTGAGCCGCGGACAATACTCCGTCACGTAGCCGCCCTCCCAGCCGCCCCCGGCCGCCGCGAGCGCGGCGCAAGCCGCGGCCGTTGCCCCGCTCGCCGGACGCGGCGCCCAGGCGAACCGGTCGTGCCGGATGGCGACTCCAAGCTCCTCGAAATGCGTGCCATTCCAACGGATACGCGACACCGGCAATGCGTCCAACACCTCATTGGCGAGAATGACCCCGTCGAAACTCTCGGTAGGCGGTATCGTGAGCCACTGCACGAGCGGAACCAGATGCGGCACCCGCTCCCGCAGCGTGCGGTGCTGCCGGTCGCGCAAGTCGGCGCTCACGTCGAGTATCAGATAGCGCTTCGGCAATCGCACCAGCGCTTCGAGCCGAGACAGAATGTCCGCCGCGAGCCGGCCGCTGCCCGCGCCGATTTCCATGATCGAAGCGCCACCCAAATCGCGCAGCACGTCGGCGCATTGCTGCGCCACGCAGGCGCCGAACAGGGATGAAATCTCCGGGGCGGTCGTAAAGTCGCCGCCGGGACCGAGCTTGCGCGCACCGGCGCTGTAGTAACCCAGGCCCGGCGCATAGAGCGCGATTTCCATGTAGCGCTCGAAGCCGATCCAGCCGCCCGAAGCGGCAATTTCATCCGCCAGATATGAAGCCACCCGCCGCGTGTGCAGTACTTCTTCCGTGCTCAACGGGTATTCACGCCCCACGGATAATCGCTCCCGCACGGGCACGCGACTGCGCGCGGGTACACGCTGAGGCGACATTGCGGTATCGTTCCGGCGCATGACATCCAGTATCGAGAGCTCTCCCCTCAAAGGCCAAGTGGTCCTTATTACCGGGGGCGCACGCCGCATCGGCGCCGAGATCACACGCACCCTGCATGCGGCCGGCGCGAGCGTGCTCATTCATTACCGTTCCTCCGCAGCCGCGGCCGTGGCTCTGTCCGACAAGTGCAATCGATCTCGCCCCCGTTCGGCGGCAATCCATGCGGCGGATCTTTCGAATGCGGCGGCGCCGGACATCTTGGTGGCTGCCGCGCTCGCGGAATTCGGCCGTCTCGACATCTTGATCAACAACGCCTCGAGCTTCTATCCCACACCGGTCGGCAAGATCACCATGGCGCACTGGGACGATCTGATGGGCAGCAACTTGCGGGCCCCGCTGTTTCTCGCTCAGGCCGCCGCGCCCTGCTTGGTGAAGCAGCGCGGACTCATCATCAATATTGTGGACATCCACGGCTTGCGGCCCCTGAAGGGTCACCCGCTGTACAGCATCGCCAAGGCGGGGCTCGCGATGCTGACGCGCTCGCTGGCCCGCGAATTGGGCCCCGACATTCGGGTCAACGGCATCGCCCCGGGTCCGGTGCTGTGGCCGGAGCACGACATGGACGAGGCATTGAAGCGCGAGATCATCGGCAAGACGGCGCTCAAGCGTCATGGCAGTCCGCAAGACATCGCCCGCACCGCGCTGTTTCTCGCCAAGGATGCGCCGTACATCACGGGTCAAATCATCGCCGTGGACGGCGGCAGAAGCATTTAGAGATCTCCGGCACGCTCGGTGCGCAGCATCTCGCCGGCGCGACCGATGTCCTCCGCCAGCGGCCGGTCGTCGCGGTAGTGAGCGACACGCTCGCGCACCCGGCGGTACACCGCGTCGGTCTTGCGCGCGCGCGCCAGCGAATCCGGCTGCAAATCGTAGGCCTGCGCCGCCGCCAGCAGCTCGATCGACAATATCAATTCGGCGTGACCGACGATTTTGAGTAGCTTGCGTGCTGCGGGAGTGGCGTGGCTCAAATGATCTTCCTGGAGTGCGGAGGTGACTCCGCCGTCCAAACTCGCCGGAGCGGCCAATCGGCGATTCTCGGCCACCAGAGCGACCGCGGTGTATTGCGCGATCATGAATCCCGAGTCCACGCCGCCGTCCGCCGCCAGGAACGCCGGCAAATGGCTCACCAGCGGGTTGACCAGACGGTCGATGCGCCGTTCCGACATCGCGGCGAGTTCGGCGACACCGATACCGAGCGCATCGGCGCTCAAACCCATACCCGCCCCGACTGCGTGCGCCTCCGAGAATGCGCGCGGCGCCTCGGCGCTGCCGAGTACGACGGGATTGTCGGTCACCGACGCCAACTCGGCATCCGTCGCCGCGCAGGCGTGTTCGAATTGCTCGCGCACCGCGGCGTGCACCTGCGGTATGGCACGCAAGCTCAAGGCATCCTGAGTGCGGCGCCCGGCGCTCGCCGCCAGGATGGCGCTGCCGGCCAATGCCGCGCGCAGCCTTGCACCCACCCGCCGCAGAGCCGGCGAAACCCGCAGGCTCAGGCCTTCAGGCTCGAACGCCGACACTTGACCGTGCAAATTCTCGAAGCTCATCGCACCGATAAGATCCGCCCAATTCAGCAAGCGCTCGACGCGCGTCAGCGCAAGCGCGGTCAGTCCGGTGGCGCAGGGCGTGCCGTTCACCAGGCTCAATCCTTCCTTCGCCTCGAGCACCAGAGGCTCCAAGCCCGCGGCCCGCAGCGCCTCGGCGCCGCTTAAGACCTCGCCATTCAGCCGCGCGCGGCCTTCGCCGAGCAGCACCAGCGCGATATGCGCCATGTGCGACAGGTATCCCACCGAGCCGTCTGCCGGCACTTCGGGTATGCACTCGCGGGTCAGGAACGCGAGCAGCCGATCCACCACCTCCAAGCGCACGCCCGAGTAGCCGTGCGCAAAATTGTTGATCGCGGCCGCGATGATCGCGCGCACCTCGGGTGCCTCAAGCGCCGGTCCGACGCCGACGGCGGTGCTCATCACAATGTTGCACGAAAGTTGGCGCTGCCTGGCTGGAGTGACGATGACGTCGCACAGCGCACCGACACCGGTGTTCACGCCGTAGGCGCGGATATCCTGCGCAACGATCGATTGAACGCGGCGGCGCGCCTCGCGAACGCGCCCTTGCGCGGCGGGCGACAACGCGACCAGGGCGCCTTCGGCGATTGCGCCGATCTCGCGCCAGGATAGGGGGCGATCGAGGAGGATAGCGGGCGGCATGTACGGGTGCGCTATGGCCGCTTGCGCGCGCTGCGCCATTGGTCGAGAGAATCTCGATCGCGCTCGAGAGCGACGCCGACATCGCGGGAACTGCGCACCGCTCCCGGTTTGCTCAATACGATGCCGACCCACGGCACCCCGAATTCCTCGAGAACGAGCATGGCGAGGTGTTCGGCCAGAGTTTCGACCAAATGGAATTGCGAGCCCTCGACAAACGCCAGCACGCGCTTCGCGACCCGCTTGTAATTCAAAGTGTCTTCGATCGAATCGGTCAACGCCGCACGGCGGACGTCGGCGCCGATTTCAATGTCCACGATCACGGTCTGCCTGACCTGCCGCTCCCAATCGAAAATACCGATAATCGCCTCGGTCTTGAGCGCATGTATGAAGATCTTATCCATTGGAATTTTATTCAGACCCTTGGTTGACAGACCCTAAGTCAAGCCGACGTCCCCGAGTTCCCAATGCGCCCTGGCGGCCAATGCCAAGCCCTGGCGCGCCCCCGCGCCCAAACGCAAGCATCCGGCCAATGCGATCATGGCACCGTTGTCGGTGCAGAACTCCGCGCGCGGAAAGTAGAGTTGCGTCCCGGTATTGTGCCCGATCTCCCGGAGCCGCTCGCGCAGGCTCCGATTCGCGCCTACCCCGCCAGCGACGACCAAGCGCCGATGGCCGGTGGCCAGCAACGCTCGACGCGATTTCTCTGCGAGCGTATCCACCACCGCTTCCTGGAAGCCGCGCGCGACATCCGCCCTGGTCTGGTCGTCCAAAACGCGGCCCCGCAAGGCTACTAGGGCAGCGGTCTTCAAGCCACTGAAACTAAAATCGAGTCCGGGCCGGTCGAGCATCGGCCGTGGGAAATTGAAGCGGCCACTGCGGCCGGCCTCGGCCAATTGCGCGAGCGCGGCGCCGCCGGGATAGGGCAACCCCAGCATTTTCGCCGTCTTGTCGAAAGCCTCCCCGGCCGCATCGTCCAGCGTCTGTCCCAGGATTCGATACCGGCCAAGACCGGCCACATCGACCAGCTGGGTATGCCCCCCGGACACCAGCAAGGCGAGGAACGGAAACGCGGGCGGCTCAGGTTCGAGCAGCGGGGCCAAAAGGTGCCCCTCGAGATGATGGATTCCGACCGCCGGCCGACCCCAGGCATACGCCAGGCTCCTGGCAAACCCCGCGCCCACCAGCAGCGCGCCGATGAGCCCCGGCCCCGCCGTGTAGGCCACCCCGTCGATGGAGCCCGGACCCGAGTCCGCGGCGGCCAATGCCTCTCGCACCAGGGGCAGCAGTCTTAGAATGTGGTCCCGGGATGCGAGTTCGGGCACGACTCCCCCATAGGCCTGGTGCAACGCAATCTGGCTGTGAAGCCGATGGGACAAGAGCCCCTCGGCATCGTCGTAGACGGCCGCCGCTGTCTCATCGCAAGAGCTCTCAATCCCGATAACGCGCATGAATTCCGCCAAACTACCTGTGAATGAGGCGCGGTTGCCGCTTATGGCGCCGCGCCGCCTTTGCCTTTTACAGGGGGGCACTTTAGAATGCGCCCCCCGTCGCCGAATACCGGCGGCCTTGCTTGAAACTTGAGGTTTGAATGCCCAGCGTTCGTGTTCGCGAGAACGAGTATTTCGACGCCGCCCTGCGGCGCTTCAAGCGTGCCTGTGAAAAAGCGGGTGTCCTTACCGAGCTTCGACGCCGTGAATTCTACGAGAAGCCGACTCAAGAGCGTAAGCGAAAGAAGGCGGCTGCCGTAAAGCGCCACCTGAAGCGCCTGTCGCGCGAAAACATGCGCGGCATGGGCGGCAATGCTCCGGCCAGCCCCCCGGCTGCGGCTCCGCCACGGCCTTACTAACCGTCGATCGCCTCCTCGGTGTCCTTGAAGGAGCGAATTACCGATGACATGAAAGCCGCCATGCGCGCCGGCGCGAAGGAGCGGCTTGGTGTCATCCGCATGATTACCTCTGCGATCAAGCAGCGGGAAGTCGACGAACGCATTACCTTGGACGATGCCCAGGTATTGAACGTTCTCGAAAAAATGATCAAGCAGCGCAAGGAATCCTTGGCCCAGTTTCAAGCGGGCAACCGCCCCGACCTCGTCGAGAAGGAAACCGCCGAGATTGCGTTGATTCAGAGTTACATGCCGTCGCAGCTCGCCGATGCAGAGATCGATTCCTTGATCCTCGAGGCCATCGCCGCCAGCGGCGCGGCCAGCATCAAAGACATGGGCAAGGTGATGGGCATCATCAAGGCGAAGGCGCAAGGCCGGGCCGACATGGCCGCCGTGGGCGCCAAAATCAAAGCCAAGCTCGGCGGTTGATCGCAACCGGTCCATGGCCGGCCGTATCCCACAGCCGTTCATCGACGAGGTCGTCGCACGCTCCGACATCGTAGAGATCATCGGCGCGCGCGTGCCGCTCAAGAAATCCGGGCGCGAGTACAAGGCCTGTTGCCCATTCCATAGCGAGAAGTCGCCTTCTTTCTGGGTCAGCCCCGATAAGCAGTTCTACCACTGCTTCGGCTGCGGCGCGCATGGCACCGTGGTCGGCTTTCTCATGCAATACGAGAAGCTGGGATTTCTCGATGCGGTGACGGAGCTCGCGGAGCGCGCGGGCTTGCAGCTGCCGCGCGAGGCACACAGCGCCCGCGAGCCCGGCGGTGATCTTTATGAGGTCATGGCACGCGCGGCTCGATTCTTCGAGCAGAATTTGGCGGACAGTCCGCGCGCTCGCGGCTACCTCGATTCACGCGGCATCGACGCGCCCACATGCGCCAAATTCGCCTTAGGCTATGCCCCCGACTCCTGGAATGCGTTGCTCAACCGCTTCGGCACCCACGAGGATGAGCGCCGCCGACTTTTGCAGGCGGGCCTGATCATCGAGCGAGATGGGCGCGCCCAAGCGGGATTTTACGATCGCTTCCGCGATCGGCTGATGTTTCCGATCCGCGATTCGCGCGGCCGGGTGCTCGCCTTCGGCGGCCGCGTCATCGATCAAGGGGAGCCGAAATACCTGAATTCGCCTGAAACTCCCCTGTTCCACAAGGGCCGCGAACTGTACGGCCTTTACGAGGCGCGCCAAGCGCGTACCGACTTCAAGCGCCTGATGATCGTCGAAGGGTATATGGATGTAGTGCGCCTGCATCAAGCGGGTATCACCTACGCCATCGCCACTCTCGGTACGGCCACTACTCAGGAGCATTTGCACAAGATTTTCCGCATCAGCAGCGAATTGGTGTTTTGCTTCGACGGCGATCGCGCCGGGCGCCAAGCGGCCTGGCGGGCACTGGAAAATGCCCTCAACCTGGCGCGCGACGGCCGTGAGCTCAAATTCATGTTCTTGCCCGAAGGGCACGATCCGGACACTTTGGTCGCGGCCGAGGGTGCGGCGGCGTTTGAAGCCAGGCTCAAGAGCGCCTTGCCGCTGTCCGAATATTTGGTGCAGCAATTATCGGCGCAGGTGGACCTCACTCATGTCGACGGCCGCGCCAAGCTTGCATCGCTGGCCGCGCCCTTGTTCGCACGCCTGCCTGAGGGAGTGTATCGAGATTTGCTCTTGAGCCGCCTCGCCGCTGAAATCCGCATGCCCGCCGAGAAGCTGCGGGAACACCTGGACGCGGCCAGCGCGGCGGCGGTCGGCGCGAAGCGCCGCTCGCCGCTCGGGGAACCTATCCCGGCTAACCGCCGTCGGATGAGCGCGGGACGAGGCAATTTACTTAGCCAAGCCATCGCATTGGCGCTGCATCATCCCGCGGCCGCACGTGCGGTCGGCGACCTTGCCGCCCTGGGCGGCATAGACAGGCCGGGTATGGCGGTCCTCAAGGAGTTGCTCGAGCAAGCCGCCGCCATGGCGCAACCCAGCACGGCCATGCTGCTCGAACGCTGGCGCGATCGTCCCGAATACGCTCGCTTGAGCGAGCTTGCCATGGCGCCGGTGATGGTTGCCGAAACCGAAGGCGCCGCCAAGGAGCTGCAAATGGCCGTGAAGAAGCTTCTGGAGGTCTACGGGCCGGGCCGCCGCATGAACGAATTGTTGCGAAAATCCGAGGAAATGGGCTTGAATTACGATGAAAAGGCCGAATTAAGCTCACTTCTCAAGGCCAAAGTGCGCCCGGGGACACCGTCTTGAGCCAGGAAGCATGTGTGGCTACAAAATGGTCACAATTGTATACTTATCGGCTTGGCATTCATTTCTCTCGATTCTCCACGAGGCGCCTACCTTGATCAAAAAAGCCCCGGCAGGCACAGCGACTCAAATCGCGGACGAGCGTCAGTCGCAATTGAAATTGTTGATCGCGCGCGGCAAGGAGCAAGGCTACCTCACCTACGCCGAAGTCAATGATCATTTGCCCAGCGAGATCGTCGATCCCGAACAGATCGAAGACATCGTCAACATGATCAACGACATGGGCATACCGGTGTATGAAAAGGCGCCGGACGCCGAATCGCTGCTGCTGACGGATGTCACCGCCGCTCCCGACGAAGAGGCCGTGGAAGAAGCCACCGCCGCTTTGGCCAATCTGGATGCGGAATTCGGCCGCACCACCGACCCGGTTCGCATGTACATGCGCGAAATGGGCACGGTTGAATTGCTGACTCGCGAGGGCGAGATTCGCATCGCCAAGCGCATCGAAGAAGGCTTGGAGGCGGTCAAGGTCGCGCTCGGAAGCTATCCCGGCACCTACGACCTGCTGTTGCGGCACTACGAAACGGTGAAGGCCGGTCAGATGCGCCTAGTGGACGTGATCGTCGGCTTCGTCGACCCGAATGCGCCCGATGAAATCGCCCAGCCGCAGAATCCGAAATTGATGGCGCTCGAGCGCGAGGAAGCCGCCAACGACGACGATGAGACCGAAGGCGACGAAGACGCAGAAGTCATCGACACGGGCCCGGATCCGGAAGAAGCGGCCAAGCGCTTCAATTCGATCGCAAAAATACATCATCAGTTCCTGAATGCGCTCGACAAGCTTGGATCCAAGGATCCGAAGACGCTGAAGATTCGCAAGAAGATCTGCGCCGAGCTGATGGAGCTCAAACTCTCGCCGAAGATGTTCGATCAGTTGATCGACAATCTGCGCCAGCATGTGACCGAAGTGCGGCTGCTCGAGAAGGA
>Ga0116216_10001652_pt1 | contig 15313 bp, 18 predicted proteins | sample Sb_taG_11_FD_89696 | JGI IMG/M metagenome (GOLD analysis project Ga0116216, IMG submission 89696) | Peat soil microbial communities from Weissenstadt, Germany - Sb_50d_3_AS metaG | ecosystem: Environmental > Terrestrial > Soil > Wetlands > Peat | place: Germany: Weissenstadt | collected 2010-09-21
GGCGAGGGAAAGCATGGACAGCGCCTTCTTTTCCGACCTTATGGCCTCGATCGCCGAACGCGGGCGGTCGGTCCTCAAGCTCACGGCCTGGCCGAGGGACGCGGCGAACCGCGCCGAGTCGCTCGCCGACATGTGCGCCGCGCTTCTGACCGGGCGCGGCGAATCCTCGGGCCTTGCGCTCGCGAGCGAGATTCTCGCGCGCTACCGCGCGCTTTCCGACGCCGACAGACCCCTGTTCTTCCGCGCGCTGGCGGACGGATTTGGGCCCGATCCGAAGCGCGTGCAGGATGCGGTCGCTCGCTGGGCGGCGACCGGCGATGAAGCCGCGGCGAGCGAGATCCACTACGCCAGCGAGCCCCGCCGGCAGGAGCTCTTCCGCCGCCTCAATCGCGCGCCGGGCGGTACGGCGGCGCTCGTCGCCCTGCGTGCGGACCTCTTCGAATGCATGCGCGAGGACCGCAGCCTTGCGGTGGTCGACCGCGATTTCCATCATCTCCTCGGCTCGTGGTTCAATCGCGGCTTTCTCGTGCTGCGCCGGATCGACTGGTCGTCGCCGGCCGCGATCCTCGAAAAGCTCATTCGCTATGAGGCGGTGCACGAAATCCGCGACTGGGACGACCTGCGCCGGCGCATCGATCCCGCCGACCGGCGCTGCTACGCGTTCTTCCACCCGGCCTTGGTCGACGAGCCGCTGATCTTCGTCGAGGTCGCGCTGACGGCGGCGCCGCCGGACGCCATCGCGCCGCTGCTGGCGGAGAGGCGGGCGCATATTGCGGCGGACAGGGCGCGGGTGGCCGCGTTCTATTCGATCTCGAATTGCCAGCAGGGCCTGTCGAGCGTCAGCTTCGGCAATTTTCTGATCAAGCAGGTGGTGGAGGAAATCCGCCGCGACCTGCCGCGAATCGAGAGCTTCGTCACGCTCTCGCCCATGCCCGGATTCCGCGCCTGGCTCGAGACGACCGGCGATCCGGCGGTGGAGGCGCTCGCCGCCGACGCGCGCCGGCTGGCGCAGGACGAGAGCTGGGCGGCCAATCCCGAGAGCGCGGCGCGCGCACGGAAAGCTCTGGAGCCGCTCGCGGCCTATTATCTCCTCAAAGCCCGCCGCCCGGATGGCCGCGTGATCGACTCCGTCGCGCGTTTCCATCTCGGCAACGGCGCGCGGCTCGAGCGCATCAACTGGATGGGCGACCTCTCGGTCAAAGGCCTCTTCGAGTCCTACGGCGTGATGGTCAACTATCTCTACGATCTCGCCGAGATCGAGCGCAATCACGAGGCCTTCGCCAACCAGGGGGCGGTGGCGGCGTCGAGCGCCGCCAAGAAGCTCCTGCCCAGCGCGAGGGCTCGGACCTCCGCGCCCGCCCTGCCCGCGCCGGGGGCGTGAGCGCGCCAATTGTAGGCGCGGTCGATGACCGCGCCGGCCGCGATCAGAGATCGCGGCGCCAATAAGGGAGGAACGCCATGTACGCCGCAATTCGCCAGTATAAGTCAAAACCGGGCATGGCCGATGAACTCGCGACGCGGATCAAGGACGCGATCTCCCTCATCAGCAGCGTCTCCGGGTTCATGGGCTATTACGTGATCTATGCGCCGGACGACACGGTGACGGCGATCAGCATCTTCAACACCGTCGCCGAGGCGGAGGAGTCGAACAAGCGCGCGCTCGCCTGGATCGAAGAGAATCTCGGCCCCATTGTCGTCGGACAGGCGACTGCGACCGCGGGGCCGGTGATCGTGCACTCGCTGCCGTGAGCGACGGGCGTCGCAGGCCTCTACTTCACTAAATAGTCGTCGCTGCCGGGTGCTAGCCGCCCAGCGCGGTTCAACCAAGATGGCGGACGCTTCAACGCGTCATTTGGCTGTCGACGACACGACCGCCGCCGGGCCGCTGAGCCAGGACGCGGAGTTCCCGCCAGCGTGACCCGAGGCGAAGGTGAGCGCGAAAGCAAACGACCAAACCATGACGATCGTCGCCAGAGCGACCGTCAACGGCCGCTCGTTGCGGTCGTCGATCAGAATTCCGTCAAAGGGACTGGATTGCTTGACAGTTTTGAACATCGCCGCGTCTCCGCTTGAACCGCCTAAGCCGTGTTCAGGACGGCGGTTCATCACATAAAGGCATCAGAGCATGATCGGCGGTCCATCGCTGTGACGGCCGTCACACTGCGGACGAGGGCCGCAAAGTTCCCAGCGCCAAGGCGTGGTTCATGCCCCCCGTCACCCCGCCAGAGCCTCGCGCTCGAGCCTGACCAGGATAGGCGGCGCGGGCGCCGAGGTCGTGGGTGGCGGCTGCAGCCCAAGGCGCGCCGAACATCGGGACCTTCTGTCAGGCCCGCGCAGCGCGCAAGCGAAGCGAGCGGGCGAGCCGTTTGCGCGAATGGCCTGCGAGCATGACCTCACCCGCGCTTCGGTATCTCCAGCCCCCGCTTGACCGCGGGCCGCGCGAGGCCGCGTTCGGCCCAGGCAGGGACATGCTTCAGCTCGTCATAGCCGACGAGGTCGCCGGCGTTATAGAAGCCCACGAGGTTCCTGACCCAGCCGAGCATCGAGACGTCGGCGATCGTGTAGTCGTCGCCCATGACCCAGGTCCGGTTGGCGAGGCGTCCTTCGAGGACAGCGAGCACGCGCTTGGCCTCGTCGCGATAGCGGTGGAGCGGGCGCTTGTCCTCATATTCGCGGCCGGCGAATTTGTGGAAGAAGCCGACCTGCCCGAACATCGGCCCCATTGCGCCCATCTGGAAGAAGACCCACTGGATGGTCTCGTAGCGCCGGATCGCATCGGCCGGCAGAAGCTTGCCGGTCTTCTCGGCGAGATAGAGCAGGATGGCGCCGGATTCGAACAGCGGCAGCGGCTTTCCGCCCGGCCCATCGGGGTCGAGGATCGCGGGGATCTTGCCATAAGGATTGAGCGAGAGGAATTCGGGCGTCTTCTGGTCACCCTTGCCGAAATCGATCGGATGCGGCTCGTAAGGCAGGCCAATCTCCTCCAGCATGATCGAGACTTTCACCCCGTTCGGGGTCGGCAGCGAATAGAGCTGCAGTCGGTCGGGGTGGGCGGCGGGCCAGCGCTTCGTGATGGAAAAGACGGACAGGTCGGTCATGTTCGTTTCCTTTGGGGGACGAGCCACGGAAGTAGCCATCGTACGAGCGGACGGCAATGCCGCGAGGACCTTCAGATGCGCCTGACCCCTACGCCCCGCCCAGCTGCGCGCACCCGCTTACACCGCCAGCGCCTCCCGCTCCCCGATCGTCCCGCTATCGAGCGCGAGCCCCCTCACGCGCGCGCCGACCCGCCAGACCGCGCCTCCGCGCTCGAGCCTCACGAGATGATAGGCGGCGCGGTAGCGGGGGTCGTGGGTGGCGGCCGCGGCCGAGGGCGCGCCGAGCACCGGGACCTTTCCGCCGAGCGTTCGCGTCGCGCGCGAGGGCAGGGAGCGGACAAGCTGCTTATGGGTGTGCCCGTGCAGGATCGCCTCGGCGCCGTGCTCCCCGACCACGCGCTCGAACGCCGCGGCGTCGGTGAGGCCGCGGAACGGTGGCTCGCCTCTGCTCAGCGGCGGGTGATGGATGAGGACGATGCGGGCGAGCCCTTGGGCGCCGGTCTCGTCGAGCAGCGCCGCGAAGGCTTGAAGCTGCTTGCGGCCGACCCGGCCCGTGGCCATCAAAGGCGCCGTCGGCACGCCCGACGAGAGGCCGATGATCGCGACCTCTCCCCGCACCCTCAAGTATGGGAAGCCGCTGACCCCCGAGTCGCCCGTCGTCCAGGGTTCGAACGTCGCTTTGAGCATCGGCATCGAGGCGCGCACATAGGCGTCGTGATTGCCGGGGACGAAGCTCACGTCCTGAGGATTGCCAAACGTCCTCATCCAAAGGGCCGCGCGGCGGAACTCGGACGGCATGCCGATATTGACGAGATCCCCCGTCACCGCGACATGGTCTGGGCGCTGCGCCTGCAAATCCTCGACGAGGCGGGCCAGCACGCCCATGTCGTTGAGCCGCTCTCGCGCGCGCTTCCAGTTGACATAGCCCATGAAGCGCTTGAGGCGAAAATCGGCGAGCCCCGGCAGCGGCGCGGGCGAGAGATGGGGGTCGGTGATATGCGCGATCGTGAAGCCCATGCCCCGCCCTGATTCTGGCGCCCATGCGGCCTCGCGCCGCCATTGACGGGGCGGCAATAAGGGCGCTTCAACGCAAAGACAACCCCGGCCCCAAGGGGCCGGAACGAAAGGCTTCCCGGCAGGCATGGCGTCGTTTCGAACCCGATTGCGATCGCGCGCGGCGCATCTGACCTTTCTCCTCATGCGTCCGATGACTCTCGGCGTGCGCGCCGCGGTGATCGACGACGGCGGCCGCGTGCTGCTCGTGCGGCACGGCTATGTTTCCGGCTGGCACTTTCCCGGCGGCGGCGTCGAAGCCGGCGAGACCTGCGCGCAGGCGCTGGCGCGCGAACTCGAAGAGGAGGCGCGGGTCGCGATCATCGGCCCGCCGGTTCTGCACGGCCTTTTTTTCAACGCGAAGCCGTCGCGCCGCGACCATGTGGCGGTCTATGTGATTCGCAATTTCGTGGTCATGGGCGAGCGCGCGCCCGACCGGGAGATCAAGGAAGCGCGCTTTTTTTCGAGCGGCGCGCTGCCCGAAGGAACCACCGCCGGCACGCGCGCGCGGCTGGCCGAAATCCTCGACGCCGCCCCCGTTCACGACCTTTGGTGAGAGAGAATGGGGCGGGACGTGGGCGGCGCGCCCCATTTTCACCCTAATAGTTTGATTCAGGAGCGATCAAATGTCGGGGCGGACGTTTAACGTTAACGAGTCGGTAAGCTCTACGGGCGCTTCCTTCCGTGGCGTGGACTTTTCCAGTCGGCTGGCCTAGCTTGGCTGGCAAACGCGGGGTGATGAATGACCTTACCGTTCGGGCGCGTGGCTGCATTCGGCTTGACGTGCGCCGCGGGGGCGCTGCTCGCCGGTTGTGACGATTCCTATCTCGACAACGGCCCCAACCGTTCCGAGCAGCCAATCTCAAGCGCCACGCTCGCCGAAATGACGAAGATCGATACGACCCCGTCGTCGCCGGTGTTGGTCCGCACGTACAAGAAAGAGGCTGAGCTCGAAATCTGGAAGATGAAGTCGGACGGGCATTATGCGCTGCTCAAGACCTATCCGATGTGCCGCTGGTCGGGTCAGCTCGGCCCGAAGACGCGCGAGGGCGACATGCAGGTGCCCGAGGGCTTCTACACGATCGCGCCCGGGCAGATGAACCCGAACTCCCACTATTATCTCTCCTTCAACGTCGGCTATCCCAACGCCTACGACCGCGCCCTGGGGCGCACCGGGGGCTCGGTGATGGTGCATGGCGTCTGTTCGTCGGCCGGCTGCTTCTCGATGACCGACGAACAGGTCGCCGACATCTATACGATCGCGCGCGACGCGTTCCGCGGCGGCCAGCGCGAAATCCAGTTGCAGTCCTACCCGTTCCATATGAGCGCGGAGAATCTGGCCAAGTACCGGCTCGACCCCAACATCGCCTTCTGGAAGGAGCTCAAGAACGGCTCCGATCATTTCGAGGTCACGCAGGCGGAACCGCCGGTCGTCATCTGCGGCAAGCACTACGTGTTCGGCGCGACCACGGACAGGCCGGTATCCGCGGCCGGGCCGTGTCCCGCGCTCCATCGCGACGACGACGTCGAGACGGCGGTCGCCGAGAAGGCGGAACAGGACGAGGCCAAGGTCGCCCAACTCGTCGCCTCCGGGGTGAAGCCGATCCGGACGGTCTATGCGGATGGCGGGCAGAACCCCGTTTTCGCCGGCTACAAGGACGAGAGCGACCCCGAGGCGCTCATATCGGGACCGCAGGAGATCGTGCTGGCGGAGCGCGTTTCCCCCGCCGTCAGGATCGCCGCAGCGCAAGCCGACGCCAAACGAGAGCACGCCAGCATCATGGCGCGGATCAACGGCACGACGCCGCCCGCCGCTCCGGCCGGGCTTCCTGCCGACGCGGCGGTTGCGACCGCCGAAGTCGCCGGCGCACCAGCGGACAAGGTCGCCAAAAGGGACGAGAAGAGGGCGCGAATTGCGGCGGAGGGCGGCGAATCGGCGCCGGCCGTTCCCGTTTCCGCGCCGCAGCCGCAGACCCAGACGGTCGCGCTCGCGTCGACCGCCCCGCCGGACAGTTCGGGCGGCGTCTGGGGCGCAAGCACGTCGACAATGAAGAAGTGGCTCCATCTTGGCGGCGAGACGCAGGCTCAGCCGGCGGTTACGGCCTATGTCCCGGACCAACCGATTCCGTCCGACGTTCCGCTGCCGCCGCGCCGCGACGCCTCGGTCGGGCAGGGCGACAAGCCGGCGCATCTGGCGCTGCATGCGCCTCTGCCGCCGGCGAAGCCGGCTGCCGCCGACGCCTCTAAGAACCTCACCGATGACACGGCAGCGCCCGCGCCGACCGCGCCCGCCGCGCCGGCGCCTGCTCAGTAGCATCCCTTCTCCCGCTTGCGGGAGAAGGTGGCGGCCGAAGGCCGACGGATGAGGGTCTTTCTTGACCTAGCCTTCGAGAGACGGCGTTCTTCCAAATGGCTGGCGCGCAGGTCAGAACAGAGGATCGTCCGCGAACCAGTGCTTGCCTTCGTAGACGATCTCGGTCCCTTCATCGTCGCTCCCGACGACGTCGATCTGCACGCCCTTCTTCAGGAGAACGCACCCCTTCCATCGCCCTCCATAGGGCGGGCGGCCGTTGTTGAGGCTCGCCAATGTGCGCTCATGCGCCTCCGCCCAGGATGGGCAGAATCTCGCATCCTGGGGCAGAGTCTTTCTCCCGGACGCGACGGACTGAGCGTTCGCTTCGCCCGCGAGCGCTGAAATTGCGACGAGCGCGATAAAAGCAACGCGCCCGCCAACACCGAACGCATTTTTTGCGACCCGGAATCCTGCGAGCGCGCAAATTGCAGCCAAGGCGATGGCCACTATCAACATTGCGTCTTCCATTGGCCGCCGGACTACGGTGATGGGTAGATGGCGCCCGGCTGCATCGAAGCGGCACTCTCAAACTCCCAGCGACGCTCCCAGCTTATCGAGCAGGAAGCCGGTTCCCTGTTCCCTGGAGCCGGCGTCGTCGTAGCCGTCGAGGAAGGCGCCCTGTTCGGTCACCTTCAGCGTCGCGCGGCCGGGACCGGCGGAATTGATCTGCATCGTGGCGAGCGAAACGGAGATCTTTTTGCTGTCGAGACGCATTTCGTAGCTGTAGACGATGCGCTCGTTGGGCACGATGTCGTGGTAGATCGCGTCGAAGGTCGAGACCACGCCGCCTTGCCAGCGGCCTTTCACGCGCTCGCGCCCGCCGACGCGGAAATCCATGCTGCGTTCGATCTGCCGCCACTGGCCTTCCTCGCCGCCGAACCATTTGGCCTTCGTTGCCTCGTCCGACAGCGCACGATAGACCCGCTCGACCGGCGCGTCATAGGTGCGCTCCAGCGTGAAGACCGCGTGGACGACCGAGCGGCCGGTCTCGCCGGGCTCCTGCATGCGCCGAAGTTCCGCCGAGAGATTGTCGAGCGTCTCCGCCCATCCCTGCGGCGCGCCAGTCGCCATCCACGCCGCGTCCGGATCGAGAACAGTGTAGGTCTGAGTGACGTCGATCCGCGTTCCGCCGAGCGCTTCGGAAAAGCTGGCTTCGGTCAACGCGCGGAAGAGCGCATGGCCCTTGATGTCTTCGACTGTGAGATCGAGCACGAGCCGGTCGAATTTCGTGACCTCCACAAACTTGCCGCGCGCCCAATGCTCAACGCCGTCCGGCGCGCGCATGAGCACTTCGAACGGTCCGCCGACACGCATGTCCACCTTCGCCTCAGGCACAGTGAACCCGGCGGGCGCAAACCAGTGTTTCACATGGTCCGCCGAACTCCAGGCCCTGAACACGAGTTCGCGCGGAGCGTGCAGCGTGCGCGAAATCCGCACTGGCGGCGGCTCGAGCGGCAGGCTTCTTTCAACTGTCTTGGCCATCAATGTCTCCTTCCGTTTTCAGGGTTGCGAGATAATCCCCCAGCTGGTCGAGGCGGCGCTCCCATTCGCTCCGCCGCGCGCTGATCCATTGTTCCGCCAGGCTCAGCGCCTGCGGATTGATGCGGCAAGTCCGCACGCGGCCGGACTTCGCCGAGCGTACGAGGCCCGACGTTTCCAGCACGGCGAGGTGCTGCATCACCGCCGGAAGCGACATCTTGAGCGGCCGCGCCAGTTCGCTGACCGAAACCGGCTCCTGCGTCAGGCGCTCGACGATTTGTCGCCGCGTCGGATCGGCGAGGGCTTGAAAGGCTCGGTCCAGCGCCTGCGATTGGTTAAGCATAAGCTTTAGTATCACGGCGCAGACAGTTAAGCAAGTGATTTAGCATCGACGTGCGACACTCGCCGAAAATGGAAAAAAGGCGCTTAACCCTCTGAAAAACCAGCGCAGGCTCCAAATAGTGCACGGGGCGCGAAGGGGGGACGCTGCTTCGAATTCCTAGACCCGGGTTCCCCCGATCCGCCCCTTGATTCGCCCCAGCAGCCGCGCCGCCTCACCAGGACGAAGCGCCCGCGTGGGGAGGACAATGGGCGAGCCTTGGCGCGGCCAGAGATAGATGAGCCCGCCGGCGTCCTCGGCGTCCTCGCAATCGGCATAGTCGAGACGGACATTGCTGCTGGCGCCGGCCTGCGTCACGCCGTCGTCGTCGATCGTCGTCGTCAGCGCCCCGTCGCCCTGGAGCCGGCCGATCGCCGCCTTCCCGCCCTGGCGGGCGCGCCAGATGCGCCAGTGGGTGGCCAGGCGCTGGATCATGAAGACCGCAGCGGCGATGATGAACGTGAGCTCGCCCGCCCGCCGGCTGATGAAGCCGGTCAACGCGAGGATGGACGCGAACAGAAGAATAAGAGCGAAGGCTGCGAGCGGCGCGTGATGGCTCAACGTCAGCCCGCCGCGCAGCGCGGCGCGCAGCCCGACGCGCGCGGCCGCCGCTTCGGCTTCCGCCGGCGCAAGGGTGAAGGCGTAAGGCCCGAACGGATCGGGGGGGCTCCGGGCCGTCATGGCTCGCCCGGCGTCTTCGTGTCGAGCGCCAGCGCATGCAGGCCGTCGGCGAATTCGGCCGGCAGCAGGTCATAGACGAGACGGTGGCGCCGGACGCGGTTGAGGCCGGCAAACCGTTCGGAGACGATTCGCACCCGATAATGCGTGCCCCCGCCCGGGCGGGCGCCGGAGTGACCGGCGTGCCGAGCTGATTCGTCAACGATGTCGAGACGCTGCGGCGCAAGCCCAGCCGTCAAACGCGCGACAATTCTCTCCTGCATAGTCAACGGCCGCTCTCCCGTTCGGCGTTCTTAAACACCAAATAGCCTATGAGGGGTCTCGCGCTGAACGCGTTTTTCATTTGCGCCGATGCCGGATCAGGTCCCGGCGTCGGCGGCGACCAACCGTTTGGGGCTTGCCCGGCGGCGGCGGCGCTCATAAAGGTCAAGATATGAATCTGAATTCTCGTCTGTTCGATCGGATCCGGGTGAAGCCGACCGAGCGCCCGCTGGAGAAGGCGGCGGTCAAGACGCCGTGCAGCCACCCGGGCTGCCAGGCCGAAGGAATATTCCGCGCTCCCAAGGGACGCGAGCGCGAGGGCGAGTATTTCACCTTCTGCAAGGATCACGTTCGCCAATACAACGCCACATACGATTATTTCCGCGGCATGGACGACGAGTCCATGGCGAAGTTCCGCCAGGCCGACGCGATTGGGCACAGGCCGACCTGGAAGCTCGGCGCGCGAGCGGCGGCGAGCCATGTGGATGAAACCGTGTTCGCCGAGGCCCGGGCGGCGCGCCGGCGCGGCGTACGCGGCGCCAAGCAGCCCGAGGCCGCGCCGCGCTATAATGCGCTGGCGCTGAAGGCGCTGATGACGCTCGACCTCGACGGCGACGCCACGCAGGCGAGAATCAAGGCCCGCTACAAGGACCTGGTCAAGCGCCATCATCCGGACGCCAATGGCGGCGACCGGTCTTCCGAAGACAAATTGCGCGAGATCATTCAGGCCTATAATTATCTTCGCGCCAACAAGCTGGTCTGAAGCGCAACCATTCCGGCCCTGCTGACGTTGGGGGGCTGGCGGCTTTTGCCTCGGACGGGAATTCGAGTAAGAGAGAGCCGCTCCTTTCCGCGGGGAGAGAAGCGCGGAGGACCCATGAATTCGAGAGAGACGCCGATTGCGGCCGAACCCGCCCCCGGTCTTCCGGACACGCGCATTTCCGTGCGCAAGGCGTTCGGCATCGATTCCGACATGGAGGCGCCGGCCTACTCGCAGCCGGAAGAGCACGTGCCGGACATCGATCCGGACTATCTGTTCGACCGCGAGACGACGCTCGCCATTCTAGCCGGCTTCGCCTTCAACCGCCGCGTGCTCATCACCGGCTACCACGGCACCGGCAAGTCGACCCACATCGAGCAGGTGGCCGCGCGCCTCAACTGGCCCTGCGTGCGCATCAATCTCGACAGCCATGTGTCGCGCATCGATCTCGTCGGCAAAGACGCGATCGTGCTCAAGGACGGCAAGCAGGTGACCGAATTCCGCGACGGGATGCTGCCCTGGGCGCTGCAGAACAACATTGCGCTGTGCTTCGACGAGTACGACGCGGGTCGCCCGGACGTGATGTTCGTCATCCAGCGCGTGCTCGAGGTGTCCGGGCGCCTCACCCTTCTCGACCAGCGGCGCGTCATCCGCCCGCATCCGGCGTTTCGCCTCTTCGCCACCGCCAACACCGTCGGCCTCGGCGACACGTCGGGCCTCTATCACGGCACGCAGCAGATCAATCAGGGCCAGATGGACCGCTGGTCGATCGTGGCGACCCTCAACTATCTGCCGCACGACAAGGAAGTCGACATCGTGCTCGCCAAGTCTCCGGCGCACCGCGTGCGCAAGGACGGACGCGACATCGTCAACAAGATGGTCCGCGTCGCCGACCTCACCCGCAACGCCTTCATCAACGGCGACCTCTCGACGGTCATGAGCCCGCGCACCGTCATCACCTGGGCCGAGAACGCCGAGATCTTCAGGGACATCGGCTTCGCCTTTCGCCTCACCTTCCTCAACAAGTGCGACGAGCTCGAACGCGCGCTGGTGGCCGAATTCTATCAGCGCTGCTTCGGGCAGGAACTGCCGGAAAGCGCCCTCAATGTGGCGCTGAGCTGAGGGCCGCAAAGGACGGAGCCGATGGGCCGGAACGCCGCACGGGACAAGGTCCGAACACCGGCAGCGAAAGAGGCGGACCTCTATTCCTGGGCCGTGCGCCAGGCCGAACTGTTGCGCGCCGGTCGGCTCTCGGAAATCGATCCCGTCGCGATCGCGGAGGAGATCGACGACGTGGGCGAGGAGCAATATCACCGGCTCGAGAGCGCGCTGCGCGTGCTGATGTTGCATCTCCTGAAGTGGGACCATCAGCCGGACAAACGCAGCCGGTCATGGACATTGACAATCCGCGAAGAACGACGCCGGGTTGAGCGAACGCTCCGAAAAAATCCGGGTCTGAAGTCGCGTCTCGACGAGGCGCTGAGCGACGCCTACGAGGACGCTCGCCTCGAAGCGGCGAGCGAGACCGGGTTGCCATTGCCGACATTCCCGGCCACCCGCCAGTTTGACTACGCGGAGATCATGGAGCGCCCGATCGTCTGGCCGGGCGACGAAGCGTAGCCGGATTGCTGAACGCCGATGGCTGACTCCGTCCCTCCCGCGAAAACGTTCTTCCGCGTGCTCGCGATCTCCGGCAGCCTGCGCCGCGCTTCGATCAACACGGCCGCGCTCGAGGCGCTGGCGCGGCTCGCGCCCGAGGGCGTAAATGTCCTCGTCTATCGCGATCTCGCCAAGCTGCCGCCGTTCAGCCCCGATGACGACATCGAGGACGAGCCGAAGCCCGAGCCGGTCGAGATCTTTCGCCAGCTCGTCGGCGCGAGCGACGCCATCGTCATCGCCGCGCCCGAATACGCCCACGGGCTTCCAGGCGTCTTGAAGAACGCGCTCGACTGGCTGGTCGCGAGCGAAACCTTCGCGGGCAAGCGCGTCGTGCTCGTCAACGCCTCGCCGCGCGCCTTTCATGCGCAGGCGTCCTTACGGGAGATACTCTCCACCATGGCTGCGCGCCTTATGCCCGAGGCCTTCGCGTCTCTGCCGCTGACGGGCAAGACCGTCACGGCCGCCGACGTGCTCCAGGATGCGACCTGCGTACGGCGCCTCAAGGAGTCGCTGGAGGCGATGGTCGGAGCGCTGCAGCAAGCCCGAGGCGCTTCGAGCGCCCGCTGCGCACTTTTGGCTCCGGCGAAGCCTTTTCAATAGCTTAGGCGCCTTTTTCTGTCCCTCTCAACACTCCGGTCGTTCGGTTGTTGTCATGTCCGCGAAGGCGCTATTTCCCATCGCCATTTTGAGGGATTTCAAAGGCTTGTGGCGCCTTTTCCATTCCACCGACATGCCTCGCCTGCCAAGGCCGTCCCACCCCGGCGTTCGCGGCCACAGCGTTCTGGAAAAGCAAAACACAGCCTCGGGCCTTTGGCAAGAAAATGTCCACTTTCCGAGAATCATAGTTAAAACTAAGCATAATCGTTAATTTCAGAAAGCCATCCCCTGGGCCACCCCGAGGCGGCGCCGCGCCGAGTCGCCTTTCGCCGCCGAAGGGGCAGGCGGCAGGAGCCGCGTTGGGGTCGAAGATGTGATAAAAGCGAGACTGCTGGCGGAGGTCACGCGCGACGGGTTGCGCTTTGAGCGAAGGTAGCGGCGGCGATGCAGCTCGATCGAGCCTCTCCGGCGGCGGCGCTTCGCAACTGCGTTCGCTGCTTCGAGCAACGGAAGGCGAGCATTGGCGGCGACGCGGTCGTGTACCCGCTTGTCGCGCGCCCGGACATGTTCCTGGAATTCTATCTTCGACAGCGCTACCTCGTGCGCGAGCGCCAATCCGGCGTCTACGACCTCGCTCCATGCTCGGTTGTGGTGGGCCCTTCCACATATCGCCGAAGCGAACTCGTCTTGTGCGGTCACTTCGATGTCTTCACCATCCAATTCAATGCGTCTGGGTTTCATTCGCTCTTTCGCGCGCCGATGACCGAACTCGCGGACCGTGCTTACGACGCGCGGTCGGTTGTCGGTCCATGCGTATCGGACATCGAACAGCGGCTCGGCGACGCGGCGAGCTTTGAGGGACGAGTCGAGGTCGCCAACGACTTCCTGCTGCAGCGCAGGCGGGAACCGGACCTGATCGATGGCGTAGCCGCGGTCGCAAACCGGTTATTCCGAGACCCCGCAACGTTTCGCGTCGGCGATGCGCCGGCGAGCGCCGGATTGAGCGTTCGGCAATTCGAGCGACGGTTTGCCGAGCAGGTTGGTCTCCCGCCCAAACAATACGCAAGCATCATCAGATTCAATGCGGCGCTCCAGGCGAAAACGATCGCGCCGCAGCGCCTCTGGACAGAGATCGCGCACGAGTTCGGATATTACGACCAGATGCATATGATACGGGACTTCGAACGCTTTGCCGGCGAGAGTCCCGCGGCGGTCATGCGCCGCATTGCTGGGAGCAGCCAATCCTGGATGTAATGTCGCGTTTCTACTATCGAGCGCCATCCATCCGCAGATAGCCTTGCGCCGTCGTTTCCCGAGAGCGGAGGTCTCAATATGGCGAGTCACGCAGCGAGCGTCGGCGGTTCTTCGACGACGAGCTTGGACCATCAAGCGATCAAGGATGTGCTTCATGGGTATGGCGATGCCTGGAATCGCCATGACATGAAAGCGTTGGCGGAACTTTTCACCGACGAGGCCCATTGGGTCAACATCGTGGGCATGCACTGGCCCGGGAAGGCGGCGGTCGTCCGAGGTCATGAGGCCTATCACCGCACGTTCTTTCAAACGACGGACATCGAGCTTGCTGAAATTCAAATCAGGGCGCTGGCCCCGGGCGTTGCGGCGGCCGTTGTCCTTCTGAAAGTGGGGCCGTTCACGCCGCCCGACGGAATCGCGCGTCCGAAGGCCGACAATCGCCTTTCGCTCGTTCTGACAAAGCACGGCGGGCAATGGCGAATCGCACACGGACACAACACGGTCATCGATCCAGGCGCGCAACGTTTCGATCCGGTGAAGACTGGCTGGCCTGACGCGTGACCCCATGCCGCCGCCGTTGCGTCTCGCAACGCTTTCCGCCAAACGAGACGCATGCAGCACGACATCGTCCTCATCGTCGACTTCGGCTCCCAGGTGACGCAGCTGATCGCGCGCAGGGTGCGGGAGGCCGGCGTCTATTGTGAGATCCATCCGTTCTCGAAGGCGGCGGAGGCGTTCGAGCGGCTGAGGCCGAAGGCGGTCATCCTCTCCGGCGGGCCGGCCTCGGTTCCGGAAGCCGGCAGCCCGCGCGCGCCGGAGGCGATCTTCGAGAGCGGCGTTCCGATCCTCGCCATCTGCTACGGCCAGCAGACGCTCGCAGAGCAGCTTGGCGGCAAGGTCGAGAGCGGGCATGCGGCCGAATTCGGCCGCGCCGACGTCGAAATCGTCGCCCCCTGCGCTCTATTCGAGGGCGTCTGGCGGACGGGCGGGCGCTATCCGGTCTGGATGAGCCATGGCGACCGGGTGACGCGGCTTCCGCAAGGCTTCCGCGTCTACGCCGTGTCGGAGAACGCCCCTTATGCGGTCGCCGCGGACGAAGAGCGCCGCTACTACACCACGATGTTCCACCCCGAGGTGGTCCACACGCCCGACGGCGCGAAGCTCATCGCCAACTTTTTGCACAAGATCGCGGGCCTCAAGGGCGACTGGACGATGGCCGCCTTCCGCGCGGAGGAGATCGCCCGCATCCACGCGCAAGTCGGCAGATCGCGCGTCATCTGCGGCCTCTCGGGCGGCGTCGATTCGGCGGTCGCGGCGGTCCTGATCCACGAGGCGATCGGCGACCAGCTCACCTGCGTCTTCGTCGACCATGGCCTCCTGCGCCAGGGCGAGGCGGAGGAGGTGGTCGGCCTCTTCCGCGGCCACTTTAACATCCCGCTCGTCCATGTCGACGCGTCGAAGGAGTTCCTCAGAGCGCTCGAAGGACTCGACGATCCGGAGATGAAGCGGAAGACGATCGGAAAACTCTTCATCGACGCGTTCGAGGCCGAGGCGCGCCGCATCGCGACCGACGGCAAGGGGCCGGTCGAATTTTTGGCACAAGGCACGCTCTATCCCGACGTGATCGAGAGCGTGTCGTTCACCGGCGGCCCGTCGGTCACGATCAAGAGCCACCACAATGTCGGCGGCCTGCCGGAGCGGATGAAGCTCAAGCTCGTCGAGCCGTTGCGCGAACTCTTCAA